>Ga0335070_10005264_pt1 | contig 15195 bp, 13 predicted proteins | sample Lox_Sample_13_FD_206722 | JGI IMG/M metagenome (GOLD analysis project Ga0335070, IMG submission 206722) | Soil microbial communities from Loxahatchee National Wildlife Refuge, Florida, United States - Lox_Sample_1.3 | ecosystem: Environmental > Terrestrial > Soil > Wetlands | place: USA... | reverse complement strand
GAATGTGTAAGGTCGAGTGCTTTGAAGGGGCTCGGCTTCAGCCGAGCCGTTGAGCCCTCCAACCTCCTTGTCATCCCGAGCCGTCCGCAGCCGCGCTTGCGCGGTGAGGACGAGCGAGGGATCTGCACCTCCTCAGTCCTTCCCGGGTACCGTTTCTTCAGCACCAGAGAATCTCATTCCCCTACGCCATCTCCCAAACGGCTGTAATCAGAACCTTCCTAAGGTGACCGCCATCACTCCGCTTCCTCCGATAGCCGTTTACAATGGCTCTTCGATGAGTTGCGGCGGCTCCCAGGCACCTCTGCTGGCGACCACTCTCAACGACTTATGAATTCAGCAATCAACTTCATCTTCTTCGATGTCGGCAACACCCTGCTTTTTGCCAACCGCGAACGCATCCATGCCCCGCTAACCGCGTGCGGCTTCACGCCCGACCCTGAGCACCTGCGCGATCTTGAGCGCCGCACCAAGAGCCAGTTCGACTCGCTCATGACCAAAGATGGCAGCCACGATCACAGTTTCTGGTGGTTGTTCTACTCGCAACTGCTCGCCGAAATCGGTTTGCACGATGACGCCGTCCGCGACCAACTTGTCACTAACATCCGGGATTCCGCCAACTGGGATATCGTCCCTCCCGGCACACGCGAGCACCTGCAGAAGATTGGCACCCGCTATCCGCTCGGCATCATCTCCAACGCCGACGGAAGAATTGAAGATGTCCTCCGTCGCTCGAACATCGCCGATTGCTTCCGCACCATCACCGACTCCGGCCTGATCGGCTACGAGAAGCCGCATCCAGAAATCTTCCGTCAGGCTCTGAAATCCCTGCATGCCGCGCCCGAAGAAAGCCTCTTCGTCGGCGACGTGTATTCGGTGGATTATCTCGGCGCGACCCGCGTCGGCATGCAAGCCATGCTGATGGATATATCCGGCGCCTATCGCGACAAACCCTTGCCCCGCGTGGAATCACTGGAAGAGTTGCAGATCCGGCTCTCCACCTAGCGACGCCCTTGCCCCGCAGGTGGTATAAACATGGCGTCGGCACGGTACGCAGCTAGTTCTGAATCTCACTCTGGTTCTGCTATTGCCCGCCGATACTTGGTTCGATTCCAAGCTTAGGGATGGTCACCACTACGTCCTGTGCGGCGGGGCCAGCCTCTTGGCAAGTCGAGGTTCGGCTCTGCGGGTTAAGACCCCCGCCGGATCTTGACGGTCCCGCCGCGCCAGGATTCTCGGGAGGAAGTGACATGCTCGAACTGCTCTGGATCTTGGTGTTAGTGGCGGTGATTCTGGCAGTCTTTATCAAGGTGCTTCCTATCAGGCACGTTATCGTCTACCAGTATCAGAAAGGTTTGAGGTATTCCAAGGGTCGTTACATCGGCACTCTGGACCCCGGCCAATATTGGATTTTCCCAACATTCTCATCGATTGTGCCAGTTGACGTCCGTCCCGAGTTCATCACGATCCTGGGGCAGGATGTCTTGAGTGCGGACGGAGTTACTCTAAAAGTCAGCCTTGCAGCTGAGTTTCAGGTGGCCGATCCAGACGTCGCCATCAACAAGAATGCGAACTTCCGGACCAGCCTCTATTTGACGCTGCAGATGGCCCTCCGTGAAATCGTGGGCAAAGAGAACGTTGATGTCCTTGTCGAAAACCGTGCCGGGATCGGCGGCAAGTTGATGGAGCTTGCGTCGGGAAAGGCTTTGGAACTCGGCCTGAAGCTGAGGTTAGCGGACGTAAAGGACATCATGTTCCCTGGCGAGATGAAGAAGGCATTTGCCCAGGTCGTCAAGGCAAGGAAAGAAGGTCAGGCAGCCCTCGAGAGAGCCCGCGGCGAAACCGCCGCACTGCGTAACCTGGCAAATGCCGCCCGGACAATGGACGACAATCCGAATCTGCTTCAGCTCCGGGCATTGCAGGCTCTTGCGGACTCTTCTGGAAACACACTCGTCTTAGGATTGCCAAATAGTATCGTCCCAATCCCGAAGCGGAACGCCAGGACCGAGGTCCCCCGGAGCAACGAAGAAGAAAAAGAAAACAACTGAACTCCAGAAACGACTGCCACAAACTATCCGAGCTCGATCACCTTGTGATCGTGGCAGTCGGTGTGAATCGCCTCGTACAGATTCCGAAGCAGCCCCACACCATGCCGCGCCACGAAACTCACTCCGGCAATCTCGCGCTCTTGCAGTGCTCTGTGTGGAAATAGCGCAGAACTCAGCGCCTCGGCGTGCCGCGTGATCACCTCGTTTCGCAGTAATTCCGCCCGCGCCGCTCGCGCCTCAAGGCTGGCGAGCTGGTACTTCATTTTCTCTTCCGCGTTCGCGGCCGCGCCAACCAGCGTCGCATCCAGGCGCGCAAGAACCTCCCGCAGCGAATCGAAAGACTTCCCCAGGCTCTCCTTCGCTTCAGCGAACCGCGCCTTTACGTCGCTCGACAGCGTGCGTGCCGCCAGCGTCTCCCGCAGCTTCTCCGGGCCATGAAATAAGTCTGGCAAATCGAGCCCATAGCGTTGCAGAAGTCGTTGCGGCTTGGCCTCCACCAGCGTAGCCGAAAATCGCGGCAGCGCCGGTGTCACGCGCCCCAGCAGCTCCTCGTACACCACCGCAGCCTGCGCGAAATACGCGACCTCCGCCGCGCCTCCGGTGTACACCAGTGTCGGCAGCAGATAGTCCTGCACCACCGGACGCAGCAGCACATTCGGACTGAACTTTTCCGGAGCCGCCTCAATCAGCGCCAGCAACTGTTGCGCTGAAACTCGCTCCTCGCCCACTGCTAACTCGCCGCCGTTCGTCCCGCGGTTCCGCTGCCGCACCACTGTGCGCACGCCGTCCTCGATCTCGAACAGCAGCGTCGTCGCCGGTGTCACCTTTACCTGCTGGTGATACCCGGCCGCCTCGAGCGCCTTGCCGCGCGCCATCAAACCCTCGTCCAGGTCCTTCGCTCGTTCAATCGCTGCGCGAAACAGCGGTTTGGCGATCTCGTGGAATTCCGCGTCCAACTGGTCGAGCAGGATCACGCCCCATTCCCTGAACAAGCGCGCAAACAGTCGTGCGAAGGCGCTGCCCATGGTCTCGCCGGGACGATACGCCTCGCGCAGCCACGTCGTAACCTCCGAATCCCCCAGCAGCCAGGCCGCGCGTTCCACTACCGGTTCGATCTCCGGACCGAACCGAACCGTCCCCACCGGCGCATCCTCAATTCCGCGGCTCTCGCTCAACAGACGTTCCGGCGCTCCCGCCTCCGACAGCAAGGAGGCATGATTGATCTCAGCCAAGTCATGATCTTCGGTTGCGAGCCAAAATACGGGAACACAATCGACGCCGGCGGCCGTCGCTTGCTCCGCCAGCTTGACCGCGCTCAGCGCCTTGAAAATCGAGAACAACGGCCCGCCGAACAATCCGACCTGTTGCCCAGTCACCGCCGCAACCGCCCCCCGCCGCAACCGATCGAGATTAGCGAAGGTCTGCGGACCGGCTCCCCACACACGATTTTGCCGCTCCAGGATTTCACACACCTTCTGCCGCCGTGCATTGTCGTACTGCACTCGCCCGGCTTCCTCTTTCATCCACTCGAAAAACAGCGGCGATCGCGGATAGAACTCCCGAACGGCGGACGCATGGGAAAGGTAGTCGAGGAAAAGCCGTGAGCTGTGCGGGATCTGGGAGAACGGCAGACAGTGGGCCTTCACCGGCAATTCCTCTCGCCTCGGAGCGCAATCATGACGGTCTCTTTCTTCCCCTCGAAGATTGTACTTCCCGCCAACTGCCGCTGAAGACCAGGTTCAACTACATCAGATGATAAGGGATGTCCCCGGTTGCAGAGACTTGTTCCAGATTTCGGGACTAGAACTCGTTTAGTTCTGTTGACATCCTCCCCTTTCCTAGGATTGTCATTCCGAGCCGTCCGCAGCCGCAGGCGAGGACGAGCGAGGAATCTGCATTTGAGTGCTGAGAACTGCAGATTCCTTGCTCCGCTCGGGATGAGAAGAATCGAGGTCTGGTCCAGGATGTCAATAGAGCGAACCTGTCTCATAAATGGCTTTGAAAGGGCGCTACTCCTGGCTCGGCCTGTCCGCAGGCAGCCTTCTCTTTATCACCACCGCCACTTTGTCCTCATACACTGGCCGGTAATCCCGCCGCTGCTCCCGCAGCAGGTTCGCCAGTGTCGATCCCGTGGGTAACACCAGCGTCTGGATCCGCCACTTTTCCAGCACTTCTTTCCATGCCGGTTCTCCCTGCATCAGGATCAGGTACTCGCGAAACCGCCCCGAGCCGTAGAGGTCATGCCGGTCATCAATCACGACGCGCCGCTGCGGATACAACCGGTAGATGAGGTATCCTCCCCAAGCATCTGAAGAGAAAAGCGGTTCCACGCCCGGCTGCGCCGCCAGATACTCGGCCGCCGCAACCGGAAGATGCTGCGCGTCGAACTGCGCCTGAACCACCTGACACGCGCTGAGCCTTCCTCCCTGCAGGCAGATCGTCAGCGCCGCGATCACCGCCACAATCGGCCACAAGTGCCCCCATAGCTGACTTTCCTGCGCTGCCGTGCGCTCCCCGAACGCCCTTATCCATGTGCTGAAACGCCGCATCGGCCTCCACCCACCGGGATGCTCTCCCAGCGAAGTCAGGACCTCCCACAGAATCGGCCCCGTCACCAGCACCAGCAGCATCGAAGAAACAGGAAGATTTCGCGAAGCGTACAGTCCGGCATACACCGCCACCAGCGCGACCAGCAACTGGCTCAGCCGGATGTTACGGTGGCGCCAAACGAGCGCGATCAGCGCCAGCATCAAGATCAGCGCGAAGCAGCGCTGCGCCCAACCGTGAAAGTCAGGTGAACGGAACTCATCGATCCGGTCCATTAGGTAACGGTCGCTCAGATAGCGATAGATGTGTACATGCAGCCGCGCGCCATAAGGATTGACCAGGCTCGCCAGCGCCGACCACGCGAACATCCAACCCATGGCGCGGGCACGGTGCGCAAAACGAACTCGGGCCAGTGCATCTGCTGAGCGCAGGCTGTCAACCCACGCGGCGATCACATAGATCGCCAGCAACGCCAGGCCGAGTAGCCATCCCGCGTGCAGATTCACCCACAGCGCCATTGAAACGGGAAAGAACCAACGCAGCCAGCGCGGCGCATTTCCCTGCTCCCATTGCTCGAGCGCGACAAACCACAGCAAGGTGAAAAGCCAGCTAACGATGTGCGGCCGCGCAAACAGGTGAATACTCGACGCTCCCAGCACGACCAGCCACAGCAGAATCGCCAGCGGCAGTCCGGTTCCCCGCCGCAGCATCTGCCCGAGCAAAATGGCAAACGCAGTCGCGATCACCAGCGCCGCCAGCCACACCACTCCGTTGAGTCCGCATGCCCGGTGCAGAATCCCTAACAGGAGGTCGTACAACCATTCCCAGGCGACCCATGGCTGCCCCTGCATGGTGGAGGAGAAGGGATCGGTGCGCGGAATGGAATGCGTGGTGAGAATCCGCTCGCCTGTCCGGATGTGCCAGCCAACATCCGCATCGGCCAGCGGACGGCTGGCGAGTGGCCCCGCCAGCAGCGCCCAAAACAGCGGCAGAAAAAGCAGGTCCCGAATCGAGGGAAGAACAAAACGCCGCCACTCTTTCCTCGCTACGCCGCCCTGAGCCGGACTAACTCCTCCCTGCGCGATCGGAACCATGAGATTGCCGGGCGCTTAGCGCGCCTCAGTCTCCGGCCTTTTCTCCGTCCATCTGCGTGGCCAGGTAATTCTCGATGCCGGCTTCTTTGATGATGTTCAACTGCGATTCCAGATAGTCTGCGTGATTCTCCTCGTCGTGGATCATCTTTTCGAAAAGGTCCCGGGTGCCGTTGTCTCCCTCCTTCACGCACAACGCCGCCGACGCGTTGTATTGTTTGATTGCGTCCAGTTCGTCAGCCAGATCGGTCTCCAGGTGCGCCTTCACGTTCTTGCCGATCTGCGGCTTCAGCGCAACACTCACCTCGGGCGCGCTGTCGAGGAAGATGATGCGTTCGATCAGGCCCTCGGCGTGGCGCATCTCCTCGATCGCCCGCTTCTTCGTTACGGCCGAGAGCCCCCCGTAACCCCAGTTGGCGTGCATCTCCGACTGCACCATGTATTGCACGATGGCTGTCAGCTCCGAGCCGAGCGCCGCATTGAGTTCCTTGATGACCTTTTCGCTTCCCTTCATAAAGATCCTCCGCCTTGTCCAGGAATCCGGTAGATTGGGACACATCAGGCTACCGGAATAGGGACAGTTGCCGCAAGGCGCCGTGACGACTGTGTGGGGACGGGCGCCCTCGCCCGGGGTCCCCAGACGGCGCGGGTTTCGCCGGCTGGGGTGGTCGCCCGTCAGGCCGAGCGAAGCTCGGCAGCAATACTCTATACCGTCCGTTGAGAAGCTCCGGGAACTCTGGAACCATTCCGTCACCATTCAGCGTTTTCCCTTGACATTGCTTCCGTCCGCGCTTAACTTTGCTCAACTTCCCCAATACCTCGTTAGAGGACCCCATGATATTCCCCAGGGAGAATCCCATGTCCAGGTCGATGTGTGCCTCTTTGATTCTGCTCTGTGCGGCCTGCTGCTTTGCGCAAAGCTCTCCAGCGCGAAATCCGGAACCGCAAAACTCTAAACCGCCAGACCCTTACCCTTCCGCAACCGTAACCAAGAACGAAGCAGGACTTCTGCGCTGCGATCTCAAGAATCCCGTCGCATCTGACCTAGCGAGCATTATGACTGCGATTGCTCTGCCAAAACTGAGCTTTGCCCCCGCCGGGGATCGAATCCTGCTGCTCACTTGGTCCAGTGACGCTGATCCCAAGATCGTCGACGCTGCTCGCGACCTCATCCGCGGCCTCGACGACCGCGACACTCCCCGCAAGCTCCGGCCCCTCTCCGAAGGTCATGTCATACAGCTCTTCAACAACCGGAATGCCGACGGCATGGTCAAGGCGCTCGGCCTCGACGCGAATAGTGATCCCAAAGCTGGCGCCCTGGGCGATACGATCATATTGTCTTCGGATTCGGACAACGACACCAAGATTCTGGAGAAGAAGCGCCAAATCGCACTGCTGGACCAAGCTCGTCCCCAGGTGGCCCTCAACGGTACGATTTGATCCAGAGCGCGCAAAACCTCGACGCCCAGTTAGATCCCGTCTTGGTGGCGTTCAACCGTGACGTCGCCGCTCTGCTCGATCATCTGCAGGGGAAAATGTCATGCAAAGTCAAAGGTCAGGGAAAAGTCTCCTATTCTTCCAACGGTATCATCACCGTTCGGACGCTCAGCGGATCGCAAGCCACCGTCGATACCAAGACCGCCAACTACTTCGACGCCACCGAGCCCCCTTCCCTTCCCGCTCTTCTGACCGAACTGAAGAACGCCGACAGCAGCATCAGCTCCGTCATCAAGGACAATCTCTCCGGTCACGCCAGCGAGGTTCTCGCCGCTGCCCTCAATGTCGTCAAGCCGACCACCGCGAAGCTTGGCGAAAAGTCCCACCTAGAAATCACTCCCTTCAGCCTTGCCGGAGCCGGCGGCGCCGAGCTCCAGATCAAGTTCACCAACGGTGAAGACAGTGAACCGCAAGTGGGTGACTCAGCAACCCATACCTTCGATAAGGAAGACACGAACTCCCGCGTGGCCGAGCACGATGTCGAAACCCACGTGCGCGTGGACTCCCTCAAGCTCTTCGAACTCTCCTCTTTCTCCGCTACTCTCCGCAGGGGCCGCAAGAACTTCCCCCTCATTCTGCCCCTTTTTGAGCTGCCCTACATTGGCAGCCTAGTCAGCCTTCCGCGTTCTCCAGAAACCAATTACCACCGCAGCTTCGTGATTGTGAGCGCCGTCATTGCGCCCACCGCTGCCGACGTCGCCAACGGCATCGATTTCACCGGTGATCGCTTTCTCAAATCCGACGCCGCCTGCAAGCCCGACATGGAAGGGAGACCCGGCTGTCACCCCGATCTGGATCACTTCTATCGCTGGCAGGACCTTCCCCACGATATCCGTAGTTTCCACAAGGCCGTCTATCACTGTCTGCTGGCGGGCGGCCAGACGAAGCAGTTGGTCGGAGGCGAAAATGTCAATTGCGGAACGTCGATGACCTTCGACGATGTCCCCCAGGCTCCACACGACACCTTCCGCGTACCCCGGAAATAGCAGCGAATCGCGAGGGTGAAAGATGATAATGGCCCGTGGTGTAAACGTGCTTCGTATCAGGGCACGCATCTATGCGTGCCGTAAGAGCCGCAAAGTCAAGGCGCCTTTAGGCGCTGGGTTTGGATTTCGGACTTGCACCACGGGCTGATAAGGAAACTAGACGCCCTGACCCGACCAACCTCTTTTTTAGGCGGAAGGACTTGCGGACGCGCACTCTCAGTCGTGTGCGTCGCTTGCGACCAGCTCGTCCGCAGGAATCTCTTCCTCGATCACGACTTGCTTCCGGCTCCGGGGCGACTTCAACCAACACTCTAACTTATCCAGATAAGTGTAATAAACCGGAGTTAAATAGAGCCTTCTGCCGCTCTGGAAGACTCCGATCAACCCTCTGGGTTCCTCCGTGTGCCTCCGTGTACTCCGTGGTTCACGCTTTTCGCGGGTAGCTAATCGGAATCTCTCACCTCGGTGAGCCTCATCCCCGGTTCTGCCGGAGCCGCGCTCCTGCGACCACCTTTTCCACCAGAAGCGCGAGCAGCAACGCCACAATCCAGTACGTCATAAACTCGAAAAACGCGAACACGACCATCGACATCGGGCTCACCCCCTGAAGCAGCGGTACCTTTTCGTGCATCCGAGCGCCGTACATAGCCCGTACGTGCGTCAAAAATCCGAGCAGAGCACCAAGCAGGCAGTAGCTCACCACGGGCCTACCGCCGATGCGCAACGATAGCCACCAGAAGCCGAGTCCCAACGCTGGGAAACCCACGGCCCAGAGTTGATATCCCCAGCGCGCCCAGGATGGCATGACCAGCCGGTAAACACTCTCCCAATAACTGGGGAACAGCACCGTCCAGATCGGCATCCAGACAATCAGCATCCCCACCACGAGGGGCCAGCGCAATGCGCGGAAACGCTCAGCCGTGATCCGGCGCGAGAGAAGCAGCACAAACGCGGTATCAACCAAGCCTACGACCAGCGCGCTCCACCAAAAGATCTCTGTAGTCAGATGTTTTCCAGTCAAATCCACCATCGCCTGCCCCGTTGCTTTGCTTCCCCTTGACTTGAAACCCAACGTACCGTCACCAACGCGTCCCCTCAGTACTGCAAATATCCAATCCCCACCCGCATGTGATGCAGCAAGCTGTCGGGCATGCTGAGCGAGATCGTCAGCCCCAGCAGCCCATGCACAATTCCGAGCGGATAGATACTTCGGTAGCGCCGGAACATCTCGCAGAAGAACAGCCCCCCCACCAGCGTGAACGTGGTCAAAATCGGGCTGGGCAGGTGCACCGCGGCAAACAGCGTGGCCGCAACCCAAACCGCCCCTGGACTTCCAAACAACTCTTCACAGCGCGTGAAAAAGAATGACTGCAGCAGGAATTCCTGCAGCAACGCCCAAACCAGGTACTGCCAGGCCACGTGCAGGTTGGGCCAGGTGGGATTCGCGGGTATCTCGCCTCCGGCCCAGCGCACCACCAGCACCATCCCGACTCCAATCCCGAAGCTGATCGCCAGGATCAGGCTCGCTCCCAAGGTTTTCGGCAAGCGCATTCCCAGACGCTCCAGCGACGGCCGGTCCGCTACCACAAAGATCAAGATCGTCACCGCCGCAATGGTCACCCAGCGATTTCGTGCCGCCAGAGTCGGCATCCACATCGCGAACTCCAAAAAGAGAAAGCCGACGGCGAGTTGCCCCCACACGAAGTGCCGGCGATAAGCCTGGGGAACCGCCAGGCCGCGAAACCACATCCTGGGCGCGCCCGTCGCCGCCTTGCTCGCAAAAGTTTTCGACTCAACCGCCATGTCTCGAATCTCTATAAGTGATGGCTCTCGATCGCAATCCAAAGCCGCGTGTGGTGGTCGTGGGAGCCGGCTTCGGAGGCCTCACCGCCGCGCGCCGCATCGCACGCCTGCCTGTCCAAGTCATGCTGGTGGACCGGAAGAACCACCATACCTTTCAACCTCTGCTCTACCAGGTCGCGACCGCCGGTCTCTCTCCCGGCGAAATCGCCGCGCCCATTCGCTGGATCCTCAGAACTCACCCCAATATAGAAGTGTTGCTGGAGGAAGTCAGTGATTTTAATCTCGCCCAGAGAAAGGTCATCACCGCTGAGCAGGAGATCGATTACGACTTTCTCATCGTCGCCTCCGGAGCCACCCATGCCTACTTCGGTCACGCGGAGTGGGAGCCTTTTGCCCCGGGCCTGAAGACGATTGAGGATGCGCTCGAGATTCGCCGCCGTGTCCTGCTCGCCTTCGAGCTGGCCGAACGCCAGGCCGCCGGCGGAGTCGTCGAGGCCCCACTCCAATTCGTGGTCGTCGGCGCTGGACCCACCGGCGTTGAGCTCGCCGGGACCCTGGCCGAGATCGCTCGCCACGTCCTGCGCCACGAGTTCCATGCCATCACTCCAGAGCAGACCCGCATTCTGCTGATCGAGGGCGGCCCCAGAGTCCTGCCTGCCTTTTCCGAAGAACTATCCCGCAAAGCGCAGCAGCAACTCGAATGGCTCGGCGTCGAGGTCCGAACCTCGAGTGTTGTCACGCGCATCGAGCCTGGCGCCGTTTGGATCAGTAACACGCGCGTCCCCGCGCAAGTCGTCCTCTGGGCCGCCGGCGTAGCCGCCTCGCCCCTTGGCTGCAAGCTCGACGCTCCCCTCGACCGCGCTGGACGCGTCCTGGTCAACCCTGACCTTAGCGTCCCCGGCCATCCCGAAGTCTTCGTCATCGGCGACCTAGCCGCCCTTGCGGACGAGAACGGCAAGCCCCTGCCCGGCATCGCGCCGGTCGCCATCCAGCAGGGAGAGTGGGTCGCCAAGACCATCGCGCGTGACCTCGAACATCAGCCACGGCGCATTTTCCGCTACCACGACCGCGGCAGTCTCGCCACCATCGGCCGCGCCGCCGCGGTCGCCCAGTTCCCCAAATTCTCCCTCTCCGGATACTTCGCCTGGCTCGCCTGGCTCTTCGTCCACATCTTCTTTCTGATTGGCTTCCGCAACCGCCTGATCGTGATGATCCAGTGGGCCTGGTCCTATCTGACCTATGAGCGCGGCGCCCGCCTCATCACCGGCAGCACTGACTTGCCGGGCTGGACGAACCCCGCCGAGGACGTCACGCCCACAGTATTATCCGAAACCCGCTCTGCCCGGCTCAAACGCTAGAGCACTTTAGGGTTCTTGTGTAGTCGGAGCACCGTCGGCGATGTCATCCTGAGCGAGGCGGGAAGTTCACGAAGTGAACTTCCCGCGGAGTCGAAGGACCCCTACCTCCTCATCAACCACGGGCTGCTTCCGGGAACTTTCTCCGCCGCCATCCTGGAGGTCATCCCGATCTTGTTGAAGGGATCTATTCGTTCGTTGGCAACGAAGACTCCTCGCTCCCCCGCGGAACGAAGGCCCTCATCTTGTTGCGGATCGCAAACTACGGCGCCACTTCGGTCGGACCATGGTGTGTGCTGCAAAGCAATTGTCATTCCGAGCGCCCGATTTTGGCGTGAGGAATCTGCTTTTCGCAGCACTGGACAGAAGCAGATTCCTGGTTTCACCCGTAACGACAACTCGTCAGGTGGCAACATTTTCGCGAGACTCGATAGCCTGTCCATCGAGCCTTCGGGCGTGTGCCCGCACGTCCTCTTATCCCTCGCGCTCGATTTGAGCGAAAATAGAGCTGTAATGGCCCGCCGAGTGCCCAAGGCACCAAGCGCGCCGTCGCAGCCCAGCTCGCGCAGAAAGCGCAGCCGCTGCTCTCGTTATGAAGCCGTCACGTTTCGTCGTTCTGTTCTTCGCCCTTGCGCTTCTACTCGTCGCCACCGCTTCCGCCGACGTCCTCAAGATCGTCATCAACGACACCATCCAACCGGTGACGGCGGAATACATCGGGCGGGCGCTGGACGCAGCTGCCGCCAATCACGACCAGGCCGTTCTGGTCGAGATCAATACTCCCGGCGGCCTGGTGGATTCGACCCGCGACATTATCGAAAAGATCGTGGCTTCTTCCGTGCCTGTGATCATCTACGTCACACCAAGCGGCAGTCGAGCTGGTTCGGCGGGATTCTTCATTCTCGAATCCGCCGATATTGCAGCCATGGCTCCCGGCACCAACGCCGGGGCTGCACACCCCGTCATGATCGGCGCAGGCAAGATCGATGACGTGATGAAGCAGAAAATGGAGAACGACGCGGCCGCCTTGATGCGCTCCGTCGCCGCCAAACGCGGACGCAACGTCGAACTGGCGGAAAGCGCTGTACGCGAATCCAAATCCTTCACCGAGCAAGAAGCCCTGGACAAGAAGCTGATCGACTACGTGGCTGCCAGCGAGCAGGACTTGTTTCGCCAGATTAGCGGCAAGAGCTTCAAGCGCTTCAACGGCACGACCGTCACGCTGAACCTCTCCAACCAGCCGGTACGCGACTACCGCATGACGCTGAAGCAGCGCATCCTGTCCTACATCATGGATCCGAACGTCGCTTTCATTCTACTGGCGATCGGTGCGTTGGCCCTATATGCGGAATTCAATCATCCTGGCGCGGTGATTCCCGGAACCGTGGGAGTAGTGTTTATCCTGCTTGCCGCCTTTGCGCTCAATCTTCTCCCTGTTCGTTTTGCCGCGGTTGTTCTGATCGTGGGTGCCTTTGTTCTGTTCGCCCTCGAGGCCAAGTTTGCCACTCACGGCGTGTTGACCATCGGCGGGATTTCCCTGCTCGTCATCGGCGGCCTGCTGCTGATTGATGCCCCTATCCCCGAGATGCGTGTCCGCCTGGCCACTGCGCTCGCCGTCAGCATTCCCCTTGGCATCATTACCGCTTTCCTCATGAGCATTGCTGTGCGTGCCCACCGTAACAAGGTCGTCACCGGCCAGCAGGGCTTGGTCGGCGAGACCGGGATTAGCCGGACTGCCTTGTCCCCGGCGGGAAAAGTCTTCGTCCACGGAGAACTGTGGGACGCGGTGTCGCCGGTGAACATCCCCGCGGGTCAGCGCGTGGTCGTGCGCCAAGTCGATGGACTCACGCTCCACGTGGAACCCGTCGCTGCCCAAAAGCCCGTGCTGGCCTGAAGTATGCGCGTGAGAACCGGTATTCTGCACGCGCAGTGGAACACAGCACGTCACCGTCAGTCGCGAAGCGGCGTAAGATTGCAGCCCACGGCGTAAGCCGTGGGTGGAAGTGGACAACGTCGCAGCCCTGTAGGGGCGAAAGACTAGTTCTCACGCACACACTGAAGCCGTCAGCCGTTAGCTCTCAGCCGTAGGCGGTCAGCCGTTAGCCGTTTGCCTTGACGCTGAGCGTCGAAAGCAGAGTCCGGGCCACTGGCCACTGAGCACTGCCCACTGCCCTTCCCCCGAATCACCCTTAACAACGCCACCCTCTCGCCCGCCCCGCCCACGGCTGCTCACTTGCGCTACAATCCGCTCAGTAGCTTTTGTCCATCCCGCCCGGAGGCACATATGGTGATCGGATTTCCCGTGGTTACTGTTGCCATCGTCATTCTCGTCATCTACATCCTCAGTTGCATCAAGATCCTGGCCGAATACGAGCGCGGCGTCATTTTCAACTTGGGCCGACTGAGTCCTCATCCGAAGGGCCCGGGGCTGATTCTTGTCTTCGGCCCAGTGCAACGCATGGTGCGCATCTCGCTTCGCCAGGAAGCTCTGGAAGTGCCGCCGCAGGACATCATCACCCGCGACAACGTCACCCTGAAAGTGAACGCCGTCATCTTCCTGCGCGTGATTGATCCGAACAAGGCCGTGGTCGAGGTCTCGAACTACGTCTACCAGACCTCGCAGTTCGCCCAGACCACGCTCCGCTCCGTGCTCGGCGAGCAGGAACTCGACGAACTGCTCGCCCACCGCGACAAGATCAACCTCCGCCTGCAGAGCATTCTCGACACCCACACCGCTCCCTGGGGCGTGAAAGTGGTCAACGTCGAAGTGAAGCAGGTGGATCTGAACGAATCGATGATCCGCGCCATGGCCAAGCAGGCCGAGGCCGAACGCGAAAAGCGCTCCAAGATCATTCACTCCGAGGGCGAGTACTCGGCAGCGCAGCGGCTGGTCGACGCGGCGCACCTGCTCGCCACCGAGCCGGTCAGCGTGCAGCTACGTTACCTGCAGACGCTCACCGAGATCGGCGTCGAGAAAAACACAACCGTGGTCTTCCCGGTGCCCGTGGACATCTTTTCGAGCATCCAGAAGATGCTGGCCAACGCTCCCGCGCCGGCCAAACCGGCAGGAACGTAGGAGGTCGTAACTGGACGTTTTTGAAGGGGCGCGGCTTCAGCTGCGCCGAGAGAGTCAGCCTCAGCTGCCTCAACCAACGCCACTTTGTTATGTCGAATACGGAACAAGACACGGAAATAATCCTCGGCACAGGCCGGATGCTGGTTCTGTTCTTCGCCCTCGTCCTGGTCTGTGCCGTCTTCTTCGCCGTCGGCTTTTCGCTCGGAAGAAAGTCGGCATCGCTTGGCTTGGCCACGGTGACGGCCGCCCAAGCCAGCACTCCCGCAGCCATCGTTCGGCCCGGAGCCGGGAAGACCAATCCCCCGGCCGCTCCGCCGTCCACCGACCTCAGTTTCTACAAAGCCGTTGAGCAGAAGACGGCTAATAGCCAACTAGCGACACCGGAACCGAAGTCCACAACTCCGCCTCCGTCAGAGCCGGAGAAAAACTCCGCGCCTGACGCCACCGCGGCGGCTCCCTCGGGTAATCCCTATTACGTTCAGGTCGCCGCCGTCACTCACCAGGAGGATGCCGAAGCCCTGGTCGAAGCGCTGAAGAAGAAGCAATACCCGGCCTTTGTAACCGCCGGCTCCCCGCCGGACAAGCTCTATCGCGTGCAGGTGGGACCGTTCGTGGATATCAAGGACGCCGAACTCACCCGTGGCCGTCTGGTCGGCGACGGATACAACCCCATTCTGAAGAAGTAGTCCGGACCTTAGTCTCTCCATCGCCTGGCAAAATCCTCGCCCATCTCAAAGCGGATTTGGCGAGCCAAGCCCTCTTTCAGTTTGCGAGGCCCGGATTCGGAACGGGAAA
>Ga0335070_10005263_pt1 | contig 15195 bp, 12 predicted proteins | sample Lox_Sample_13_FD_206722 | JGI IMG/M metagenome (GOLD analysis project Ga0335070, IMG submission 206722) | Soil microbial communities from Loxahatchee National Wildlife Refuge, Florida, United States - Lox_Sample_1.3 | ecosystem: Environmental > Terrestrial > Soil > Wetlands | place: USA... | reverse complement strand
GCGCACCGCGCGGGCAAGCGGGTCGGGCGGCGCTTCGCGCGCCGTGGGGGGACGCATTGCAACCTCCTAACGCAGGCTCAGTTCAATTCCTTCGACTTCCAGAACTTGTTGCCGGCGAGGTTGCCTCCCACTTCCAGGCCGTTCTTCGTGTACTTGTAATAGTTGGCTTCGTTCGTGAACTGCTCGCCGCCCGCGGGGCCCGCGCCCTTGTTGGCGGCGCCCGCGGTCGCGGCCGCGCCACCGCTCGCCTCCCAGCCCTTGTCGACGAAATCGTCGAACGCCTTCTTCGACTTGAAGACGAGCAGGAGATCCTGCTGCGCGATGCCTACCTGCGGGCCCGCACTCGCCTGGGCCATGTTCATGTAGGTCACATGCTGGGTCGCGTTGTCGTGGGCGAGGCCGGAGCCGCCCGCGCCGCCCACCAGGAAGCTCATGCCGTAGGTGGTGAACACCGCGTAGCCGGGCGCCTTGGCGACGTCTTCCTTGAGCTTCGGGTTGGCCTTGTAGAACTTCTGGAGGGAGGCCGCCGTGGCCTTCTGGACCTCGGCCTGTTGGGCGGCCTTGTCGGCGGCGATCGCAGGAACCGCACCGAGGGTCAACGCGAGGCCCGATACCGCGAGCAGGGAGCGAATGTTCATGGCATTTCCGTCCTGTTGGGGGATATCCAATACGATGCGCCCGTGGGGCCCGCTTTCAAATGGCACCAAAGTGCCGCCGGCGGCTCAGGGCTCGCCTGCGCGGTCCCTGGCCGCCCATTGTGGGGCGGGAACGGTCACGCCCAGCCGCAGGGAGAGCAGCCGCAGGGCGACCACGACCACGATCCCGAGGGCGGAGGCCTCGGGATATTGCATGCCGTACTGGATCCCCGCGATGAGCACGATCGCCCCGGTGAACGAGGCGGTCGCGTAGAGGCCTCCAGGCCGGAAGAGGTCCGGGACCTCGTTCACGACCACGTCGCGCACCACCCCGCCCATGGTCCCGGTCACCACGCCCATCAGCGCCGCCACGATGAGCGGACGGCCCTGGTGCAGGGCGATGCCGGTCCCGGTCATCGTGAAGAGCGCGAGCCCGATGGCGTCGATCACCACCGACCGGCGGTGCATCTCGGAGGCGAGATGGAAGATGCGCGCGCTGTAGACGAACGGGATGCACAACGCGAGGATCACGACCAGCAGAAGGTAATGCTCCATCCAGTAGAAAGGCCGGTTGTCCAGCAGCAGGTCGCGCACCGTCCCGCCGGCGAAGGCATTGATGCACGCGAGCGCGTAGGCGCCGATGATGTCCATGGACTTGTTCGCGGCGAGGATCATGCCCGCCACCGCGGCGGCGATCACCGCCGTCGTCTCGAAGAGGGTGAAGACGAGCGCGCCGCTCAGGTGCGGGAATTCGGGCACGCGGTCAGGCCATCAAGTGCACGATGACCGTGCCCCAGGTCGTGAGCAGGATGTGGCCGATCGCCACGGTTCCCGAATAGCCCAGCACGGCGACCGGGCTCTGCGAACGCTCCTGGACCGCGGCCATCCCGGCCGTCACCGTCTGCGCGCCGGCGATGCCGCCCAGCAGGAGCACCGGGTTCAAGCCCAGCAGGTAGCGCCCGAAGAAGAGGGCGACCAGCAGCGGCACCGTGGTGACCACCATGCCGCCGAAGAACAGCCCGATGCCCGCTTCCCGGATCGCCTGCATGAAGTGCGGCCCGGCGCCGATCCCCACCATCGCGCAGAAGCTCGCGAGGCCGAGCGCGCTCATGAGCGAGATGGCGCCCTCCGGGATGCGGCCGAAGAGAGGGCGGATCGAATGCAGGTAGCCGACCACGAGGCCCGCGAGCAGGGTGCCCACGCTCGTGCCCAGCGCGATGCGCATCGCGCCGACGGGGATCACCACGAGGATGCCGATCAATGCGCCGGCGCAGATCGCGAGGCCGAGGGTCACGAAGTCCGTGGCCTCCGACGGCAGAACCGTGCGCCCGATGACTTTCTCGGCGCGCACGACCGCGGGCTCGGGGCCCGTCACCTGCAGCACGTCGCCGCGCTCGATCACCGTGTTGCGCGCCACCGGCAGCTTCTCGCCGCCGCGCCGGATCGTGCGCAGGAAGATGCCGCGCGCCTCGGGCAGGTTGACCGCCAGGTCGCCCAGCCTCTTCCCGATGACGGCCTCGCTCGCCACGAAGATGTCGTAGGTCGCGACGGGGATGTCGAGCAGCTCACGGTCCTCGACCTCCGCGGCGGCACGGTTACCGAGGATCGAGACGAGCGATTCGCGGCTTCCGGAGGCGACCACCACGTCCCCGGCCTGCAGCACGGTGCCGGGCTCGGGCGTCACGAGCGCGGCGCCGCGGCGAATGCGTTCGATGAAGAGCCGCGCGTCCAGGGCGACCTTCTCGGCCTCGGCGACGGTCTTGCCCACCGCCTGGCCGCCCTCGGGCAGGCGATACGCGCGCATCTCGAAGGGGCGCCAGGCCGAGGAGATGCCGGGGCGGTCGCGCTCGAAGCCCAGCGCGTCCTCGACCTCGCGCGCGTCGCGTTTCAGGTCCGCGCGCAGCAGCCAGGGGCCCACGTGGCTGCAGAAGAGGATCGTGCCGAGGGTGCCGAAGACGTAGCAGACGGCATCGGCCACCGCGATGTGGGCAACCAACCGGTCCTGCTCCTCGGGCGCGATGGCGAGCGAATGGATCGCCTCGGCCGCCGTGCCGATGGCGGGCGACTCCGTGAGTGCCCCCGACAGCAAGCCGGCGGCGAACCCGACATCGAGCCCGAGGAACTTCGCCACCGCGAACGCCGCGAGCAGCCCCACGACGCATTGGACGGTCGCGAGCACGGGCCAGCGCCACCCGCCGCCCTTCATCGCCGCGAAGAAGCTGGGGCCCACGGAGTATCCGATGCTGAAGAGGAAGAGCAGGAAGAGGAGCGACTTCGCCGTCGAGGAGACGGGAATCTCCACGAGGTAGCCCAGGGCGAGTCCCACGAGAAGCGATCCCGTGACGGGACCGAGGCCGAAGCCCTTGTACTTGATCGCCCCGACCCAGTAGCCAAGGCCCACGGACAGGAGCACCGCGAGCTCGGGGTACTTCTGCAGAACCTGCGCCAGCCAATGCATGGCGGGTGCCCCTTACTTCGACATGACCATCGCGACGTACCCGAACACGGTGAGCAGGATGCCAGAAACCGCATAGCCCACCGGGAAGCCGATCCATGGCACGGAGCTGCCGATCTCCTTGGCCGCCTCGCGCGCCGGGCCCGAGTGCGAGCGGGCGCCGGCCACGCCGCCCATCAGGATCGCCGGGTTGATCTTCATCAGGTGCAGGCCGATGGCCCAGCAGACGATCGGCGGGACCGTGCACGTGAAGAATCCCGCGACGAGGATCTTCGCGGCGAGCTCGCCCGAGAGCTGGGTGACGAGGCTCGCGCCGGCGTTGATGCCCACGATGGCGATGAAGACGACGAGCCCCAGGTCCTCGAGGATGTTGCGCGCGGCGTTCGGCGTGTTGCCGAAGAAGCGCAGCCGCGAGGCCGCCGACGAGACGATCACGCCGGAGACGAGCAGCCCCCCCGCGTTGCCGAGGCCCACCTTCGCGCCGGCGAGCGGGAAGGAGATCGTGCCGATGGCGAGGCCCAGGATCATGCCGATGGAGAGCGTCATCAGGTCCGTGGACGTGCTGGGACGCGCGATCCTGCCCAGCTTCGCCGCCAGCTTGTCGACGGCACTCTTGAAGCCGGCGACGAACAGCACGTCGAAACGCTGGATCCTGAGGTGCAGCCCCAGCGGGATCGGCACGCCGCCGCGCTCGATGTGGTGCAGCGCCACCTGGCCCATGAGGTCCGGCGTGCGCAGCGCGACGAGCTCCGTGCCTTCCATGTCCTTGTTGGTGACGAGGATCTCGGCGGCATCGAGCGGCACGGCGAGCGCCGCCGCGTCCGCGACCTCGGGCCCGATGAGCCCCATGTTGGAGGTGAGCTCCTCGATGCGGCCGCCCACCGTGACGATGTCGCCCTGCCGCAGGATGAGGTCGTCGCCGGCTCCCAGCCTGGAGTACGACGAGGCCGGCAGCGCGCCGCGGTCCTTGCGGACCTGCGCGGCGGGCGTGGTCTCGGATTCCCGCACGCGCGTGGTGCTGGGCACGCCGGCGGCGGCGAGCGCCATCGGCTCCTCCGCGAACGCGAACGCAGACCTTGCGGGGACCACCGGGCCGCACTTGGCGGGCGCGATGCGCAGCACGTTCAGGATCTTGTACTGGGGATACTTCTCGATGAACTGGTGCACCGTCCAGCCCGTGACCGCCTCGTTGGTGAGGCGGTAGGCGCGGACGCCGAGCGGGCGGAAGCCCGTGAGGCCGGCGTCATCGACGTTCGGCACGCCGAACTGCTCTTCGTACTTCCTCGCCTCGGCGCGCGCGTCGATGCCCCACCAGCGCGGCAGGTACTTGCAGATGAGGATGATGCCCACCGTGCCCCAGATGTAGGTGAGGCCATAGGACAACGCGATCATGCCGCTCACGTCCTCGAACTTCGCACCCGCGGGCAGCGGGAAAGCGCCTTGCTTCACGGCTTCTTCCGCCGAGCCGATGGCCGCGGACATGGTCATGGACCCGGCGAGGATGCCGCCCGCGGTGCCCGCGGGCAGCTCCCACATCTTCACGAAGGCCACGCACGCGAGCAACCCCAGCACCGAGCAGATGACCGCGAGGACGGTGAACTTGAGCCCGTCGCCCTTGAGGCTGTTCACGAAGGACGGCCCCACGCGAAGCCCCACGCCGTACATGAACAGGTAATAGAAGATCGACTTCGTGTAGTTGTCGATGCTCATCCGAATGCCCATCGTGGAGGCGGCGGCCGAGACGGCCGCGCCCACGACGATCGCCGAGGCCACCATGCCCAGGCCGTAGCCCTTGATGGTGACCTTGCCCAGCAATACCGCGCCCAGGACCACGGCGTACAGCAGCATGTACGAGTTCGCCGCGAGCCACTGGAGCAACGGTTGCACTAGTCGGCGCCTACGGGTTGCTTGGCGATGGGGCGCTCCGTGGCGGACACCTTGCCCTTCAACTGCGCGAGCGCCTCGGGCTTGAGGCACTCCAGGCCCATGGCGCCGTTGTAGCCGTGGATCTCCTTCACGTCGAGCTTGCGCATGAACGTGATGGTGCTCTCCGTGATCACCTGGCCGGGCACCAGGATCGGGAAGCCGGGCGGGTACGGGATCACGAACTTCGCCGACACGACCTCGGGCCCGTTCTTGATGCGCTCGTCGAGCTCCTTGCTGTTGAGCTTGAGGTACTCGCATGCCGCCGGGTTGGCCGCGAGGTAGAACGCCGCGCGCATGTTGCCCTCGTTGGCGGCGCTCTTCGGGTTCTCGCGGAAGACGTCGTGGAAGCGCGAGAAGTCCGGCAGGTCCGGCACGTCGGTCACCAGCGACTTCACGCGCTCGTTGAAGATCGCCTTCTCCTTGTCGCCGCCCTCGGCCAGGCGCTTGTCGATGGCGCGCGACATGTCGGCGAGCGCCTTCATGAGGTGGGCCACGTCGCTGCGGGTGTTGTTGATGTTGATCTGCACCAGCACGCTGTTGCGCGAGGTCTTGTTGATCTGGATGTCGTACTCGTTGGCGAGCAGCGCCTTGAACTGCGAGCCGTCCATGGCGGCGTTGCCGCACAGCACGGTGACCCGGGTCGGATCCAGGAAGAACTCGTCGGTCTCGAGCGCGTTGAGCGTCTTGGCCATGTTCCAGCCCGGCAGGCCGTAGTCGGTCATGCCCGACTTGCGGTACTCGGCGGGGATCATCTCGGCCGGCGTGGCGGCCTTGAAGTACTTCGAGATGAGCGGGTGCGAGTTGATGTCGTGCCTGAGCTCGATCGCGAGCTGGATCGCGCGCTGCACCAGCTCGTAGCCTTCCAGCTCCATCTGCCGGCGCGCGAGGTCGAGCGTGGCGATGATCTGCAGGTTGGGCGAGGTCGAGGTGTGGGTGAAGTAGGACTCCTTGAACATCGGCTCGACCTTGTGGAAGTCCTGGTCGGCCACCACGACGATGGAGCCTTGCCGCAGCGACGACATGGACTTGTGGACCGAGTCCGTCTCGTACACGCGCACCCGCACCTTGTCGGGGTCGGGCAGGAGCGGCGTGTCGAGCAGCGCCTTGTTCTTCGGGTCGATCTCGCCCACCTTGGCCCTGAACGCGTTGTAGTGCTCGCGGTAGGCGGGGTCCTTCATCATCTCGCGGATTCGCGCGGCCGCGCCCATGGCGGTGCGCCTGCGAAGGAAGGGCGAGAAGCGCGCGAAGCCGAACCAGGCCTCGTCCCACAGGAAGATCAAGTCCGGCTTGATGGCCAGGCACTCGAGCATCGTCTGCTTCACGTTGGCCACGTGGCCGTCGAACGTGCAGTTGGTGAGCACGATCATCTTGGCGCGGTCGAGCTTGCCCTCGGCCTTGAGCGCGAGGAGCGCCTGCTTGATGGGGCGGATCGCGAGGCTGCCGTACATCGAGTACTGCGTGAGCGGGAAGGCGTCGATGTAGTACGGTTGCGCGCCCGCGAGCACCAGGCCGTAGTGGTGCGACTTGTGGCAGTCGCGGTCGATCAGCACGATGTCGCCCGGGGAGAGCAGCGCCATGTGCACGATCTTGTTGGAGGTGGACGTGCCGTTGGTCACGAAGAACGAGCGGTCGCCGCCCAGGGCGCGCGCCGCCTTGTCCTGCGCCACCTTGATGTTGCCGGTGGGCTCGAGGAGGCTGTCCAGCCCGCCCGTGGTGGCCGACGATTCCGCGAGGAACAGGTTGGCGCCGTAGAACTCGCCCATGTCGCGGATCCAGTTGGACTTGAAGATCGACTTGCCGCGCGCCACCGGCAGCGCGTGGAACGTGCCGATCGGGCGCTGCGCGTATTTCTTCAGGTTGTCGAAGTAAGGCGTGGCGTAGCGGTCGGCGACGCCGTCGAGGATCGAGAGATGGATCTCGAGCATCTCCTCGACGCCGTAGAAGACGCGGCGCACGCACGCGGCCTCGTCGGAGCCGGCCAGCGCTCCCACGTCGCGGTCGGTGCAGAGGTACACGTCGAGCTCGGGGCGATAGGCGCGCAACGCGCGGGCGAGCACCGTGCCCAGGTCCCCGTCGACGCTGGGTTCCGCGTGCACCTGCGCGGTGAGGATCTCGCGCAGGTCGGCCACGGCGTATTGCGACGGATACGGGAAGCCGTCGAAGATCACCACGGCCTGCAGGTTGTAGTTGAGGATCGCCGCGAGCGCCGCATCCTCGAAGCTGCCGACCACGACGGGCTCGTAGATGAAGCTGTCGGTGTCGCGGCGCAGGCGGCGCAGGGCCTCGCGAGTGGCGCCCCAGGTCGAGCGATCGCCGGGGCTCACGATGAGCACTTCGAAATAGGGCTTGCGCGCCTGGCCATGGCCGATGCCCGGCGGCAGCACGTCGGGCGCGTGGGCCTCGGCGTCTTCCTCGGTCCTCCACGCCTCGGGATCGTCGCGATAGCTGTTGGACAGCAGCGACACGCTGATGCGCTGCGCGAGCCTCGCGAAGCCGTTCCAGTCGGAGGTCTGCAGCCGCTCCTTCAGGACGGCCAGAAGGCCCGGGCCCGGATAGGCGCACAGGTCCTCGAGCGGCGCGAGCGCGTTGATCTCGTCGGCGGCCTGGGTGCGCAAGGCATCCGCGTTCGCGGCCCCGGCGGCCAGCGATCTTGCGAGGCGGTGCACGGTGCGCCAACGATCGACGCGCCCTTGCGACATGGAAAAATAGCTGGAGAGTCCCTTGCGGGCCTCGGGTTTGGCGCTGGTTGCCATCGCGGTCTCCTTGGGAATTCGATCCGGACGCGCGGCTTCGCACGACGCGCCGGTTGTCTCCAAAGGATGTCCTTCGGCGATGGCCTCCGCTATTGCACCATGGTGCCGCTCACGCGATCACTTGTAGGCCGCGGGAGCCGTCGGCGGATATTTGGCGAGCGCGGCCTTCACCGCCGCCTCGATGGCCGGCTGCGGATCGGCGAGCGTCTTGTCGGTCACGCTGTCGGTCACCACGCCTTCCCACACGAGCTGCTTGCGCTTCATGTCGACGATGTCGATGTTGAGCGTTCCCTCGGTGTAGGGCTCGACGGTGTCCACCATCGCGTATCCGGGCCACGCGCCGTAGTAGCCGCGCCGGTAGCCGTAGTAACCCGGCGGCGGATAGAGCGTGGCGGGCGTGGTGCGCAGCTTGTCGCTCAGCCGGCCGTTGAAGTTCACGATGAGGTCGGGATTGGATTCCTCGTAGCGCAGCCCGCGCGCATCGAGCTCGCGCCGCGCCGCCACCTTGAGGTAGCGCGAGATCGCGCCTTCATATCCGTTGCGGTCGGTTCCGAGCGGGCTCGCGAACCCGTACGTCTTGTAGTCCTGGAACGACGCGTTGTGGTCGTAGTCCATCCGGACCTGGGGGCCCGTTTCGCAAGCGGCAAGCAGTGCGCATGCAGCGGCGGCCGCCGCGATGCGCAGCGTCCGGCAAATTCCGTTGGGGGCCTTCATGGCTTCCTCCGCCAGTCGTTGAACAACCCACCTTGAGCCCCGCCCGCCGCACGGTCAATGGCACGTTGGGGCTTGTTCCAATGGGTGATATCGTGGACCAGATGCCGGTTTGACGTTGCACAAGCTCCGGTAGCAGAGTGCTGTTAACGTGACGCAGCCAAGCCTCACGGGGAGTGCCAGATGCAGGACGCAGAACGCGAACAGTGGCGGGCCAGCCTGCGCGATCATGCGCAGCAAGTGGAGAAGCTTTCGCGATCGCTCGCGGACCCTTCGCTCCACGACAAGTACGCCACGTTCCTTACCGCTCAAGTGACGCGCCACCGCATCAGCATGGCCTTGCTCACCTCCCGGTTGGGCGAGCCCTCCACGGTCAGCTAGCTTTCGCGGTCGCAAGTCGGCGCGAGGGACGCATGGCCCGTTGATCGGGCATGCGCCGCTTCCCGCAGCTTGCGTCCTTCGCGTTGGCATTCCTGGCCGCGTTCGATGCCGCCGCATGGGGCCCGGACGGCCACGCCATCGTGGCCGAGGTCGCGCAGCGGCGTCTCACGCCGGCGGCCGTTCGCGAAGTCGAAGCGCTCCTCGGCCGCGGCGCCTCGCTTGCCTCGGTCTCGATGTGGGCGGACGAGGTGCGCGATTCCCGTCCCGAAACGTTCAACTGGCACTTCGTGGACATCCCGCTCGCCGAGACGCGGTACGATGCGGCGCGCGATTGCCCGGCACCCGCGAAAGGCGAGTGCATCGTGGGCGCACTGGGCCGCCTGCGGGCGCAGCTCGGTTGCTCCGCCAAACCCGCCGTGCGCCGCGAGGCGCTGCGCTACGTCGTGCACCTGGTCGCCGACGTCCACCAGCCCTTCCACACCGTGCAGGACGATCGCGGCGGCAACGAGGTGAGGGTCGAGGTGATGCTCCATCCTGCGCGTTGCCCGCGCTGCGGCGCGAGGCGCGGCCGCGACAACCTTCACGCGCTCTGGGACAGCACGCTCATCGCGGCAACCGCGCGAAGCTGGGGCGCATACGTCGCGCGGCTCGAGGAGGGCTTCCTCGATTCGGACGAGGCGCGCGAGGTTCGGGCGGGTGATCCCACGCGCTGGGCCGAGGAGGCGCACGCCGCGGCGCGCGATATGCGCGCGGCGCTTCCCCCGGGCGGGGTGGTGGGCGATGCCTACTATGCGAAGGCGCTGCCGGTACTCGATCGGCAGCTCGCTCGCGCCGGGCTGCGCCTCGCGGGCTGGCTCAACGAAGCCTTCGCCAGGCGCTGCCCGCGCTGAGAGCGCGCGGCGATACGCTGCGTCCGGCCTCTGTCACACAATGTTTCCCCGTGCGCAGGGCGGGAAAAAGTTGGCATCATCGCGGGATGCGGCGATATCTTCCGGTTCTCGTGGCCGCCGTCCTCGCCGCTTGCGGCGGCGGCGGAGGAGGCGGCAGCAGCAGCAACAACAATGGCGGTGGGACGATTCCTGCACCGCCGCCCGATGCGGGGTTCACGGACTCGGTCGCCTACTCGCCGGCTGCGACGGCGTCGCTCGCCAGCGCGGCCGAGATCACCGCTGTCACCAAGCACCAGGTCGTGGTGGACGGGGCGACGCTCAACTACACGGCCACCGCCGGGCACCTCACGGCGCTGGACCTTGCCGCGGCGCCGGAGGCCTCGTTCTTCTATATCGCCTATACGCTGGACGGCGCCGATCCCGGCACGCGGCCCGTCACGTTCTTCTATAACGGCGGCCCGGGCTCGGCCACGATATGGCTGCACCTGGGCTCCTTCGGGCCCAAGCGCCTTGCCACCAACGCGCCCTCGACCACCACGCCGGTTCCCTTCGCGTTCGTCGATAACGCGCAGACGCTGCTCGACCGCAGCGACCTCGTCTTCGTGGACGCCGTCGGCACCGGGTTCTCCGAGGCGATCGCGCCGAACAACAACCGCACGTTCTGGAGCGTCGATGCCGACGCGGCCGTCTTCCGCGATTTCGTGAACCGCTACGCCGCCGCCAACGGCCGCACGGCCTCGCCCAAGTTCCTGTTCGGCGAGTCGTACGGCACCACGCGCAGCGCCGTGCTCGCCAGCTTCCTCGAAAACGGCGGCACGTCGCTGAAGGGCGTGGTGCTGCAGTCCTCGATCCTCAACTACAACACCAACTGCGGGATCTTCCTGCCGGCGGTCATCAGCTGCTACGGAATGCTGCCGAGCTACGCGGCGATCGGCGCGTGGCTCTCGCTCGTGCAGCCGCCGCAGCCCGTGGCGCAGCTGCCCGCGTACATGGCGCAGATGCGCACGTTCGCCTCCGGGACCTACGATCCGGCCGCGCGCGCGTGGCTGCAGACCCATGCGCCACCCGACGCGACGCTCACCGGCCAGCTCGCCGCGGACACGGGCCTCGCGGCCTCGCAATGGACGCTGCACCTCAACATGGATCCCACCTTCTTCCACGATAACGTGGTCCCCGGCTCGGTGACGGGCTTCTACGACGGGCGCATGGTCGCGCCGGCCGGCACCTTCCTCGCTTCCGAGGGCGATCCGTCGAGCACGTTCTACGACGCCTCCTTCGCCACGACGATCGTGAGCTACCTCGCCAACGACCTGCACTACACGAATCCGTCCACCTACACCGTGCTTTCGAACGCCAACAACCTCTGGAACTACAGCCACGCGGGCATGCAGCTGCCGGACACGGTGCCGGACCTCGCGGCGGCGATGGTGCACAACCCGAGGCTGAGGGTCTTCTCGGCCAACGGCTACCACGACATGGTGACGCCGTTCTTCACCACCGAGAACGACCTCGCGCGCCTGGGCGGCAATCCCAACATCACCGTGCGCTTCTACCAGGGCGGGCACATGACCTACCTCGACGACGTAGCTCGCGTGCAGGAGAAGGCCGACCTCGCGGCGTTCTACCAGGCCGCGGCCGCCAAGTCCGAGGCGCCTGCCGTGCCGTCGGTGCCGCGCGTCGTCCTGGAGACGCCGCCCAGCCGCGCCGCCATGCCGCCGGCGGTCTTCGAGACGAAGCTGCGCGATCCCTTCCTGCCCGAAGCGCTGCGTTCGATCACGCCCGTGCCGCCCACGAGCGGCGCGGCCTTCGCGAAGCAAGTGGAAGAGCGCGTGCGCGCGCCTTTCGACAAGGCCGCGGGAAGCGCGGGGACGATCACGCGCGAGGGCGCGCGCGCCGCGGGGCTGGGCTACGTCACCGAGCACTTCGACGCCATCGATGCCCGCCGCGCCGGCGCCGTGAGCTTCGAGGACGTGAAGCGATACCTGCGCGAGCAGGGCGGGCAGCTGCCCGAGTGAGCGTCGTCGACCGGCTCCGCGACGAGGTCGCCGCGCGCGGCTACGCGTTCGTGCCGGGCGGCTCCATGGCCGATGCGCTGGGCCTGCTCGTCGACTGGAACCGCTTCGCCGCGAGCTGGTACGACATGCCGCTCGACAAGCAGCTGCCCGACGGCCACCGCTACCGGCGCCGCCGCTACGCGACGCTCTCCGCGCGCCACGGCGAGCACACCTTCCAGGTGGAACCGCACCAGCCGCACTACCAGAGCCGCGACTACAACCGCCTCGTGGGGGGCATCGAGCGATGGTTCGAGCCCATCGAGCCGGCAGTCCTCGAAAGCGACACGTTCGCGCGCGTCGTGGGCTTCGTGCTCGAGCTCTACGGGCCGCTGCGGCCCACGGCCGACTGGCACATCGAGTGCCACCAGTTCCGCATCGAGGCGCGGCGCGATGCCGCCGGCCTGCCGACGCCCGAAGGCGTGCACCGCGACGGCGTGGACTACGTGCTGGTGCTGCTGGTGAGCCGTGAGAACATCGAAAGCGGCACCACCACCGTGCACGACATGCAGGGGCAGACGTTGGGCAGCTTCACGCTCGCGACGCCGCTGGACACCGCGCTGGTGGACGACTACCGCTGCATGCACGGCGTCACGGCCGTGCGCCCGCTCGATCCCTCGCGGCCGGCATTTCGCGACGTGCTCGTGGTGACGCTGCGCGACAAGGCGCGCGCCTCAAAGCGCTAGCGTCGCGTCCTCGCCGAGCGAGCGCGCAAGGCGCTCGAGCGTGGGATCCAGGTCGAGGCCGGTCGCCTCGCGCAGCTTCTTCGCGCGCTTGCGAAGCGACTCGAGGCTTACCGCGCGCCGGCGGTCGGCCGCGGCGAGCGCGATCGTGTTGCCGTCGATCCCGCGCGGCAGGACGAGCATGCGGTCGTCGAAGGCCAGTGCGAGGCGGCTCGCGCTCGAGACGAGGCCGCCGCTGCGCCGCTCCACCAGGTTCGTCGCAAGCAATCCCCCGGGCTCGAGCCGCGCGCGGCAATTCGCGTAGAAGGGAAGCGTCTCGAGCATTCCGGTGCGCCCGCCCTCGTCGTAGCCATCCACGATGATGAGATCGTAGCGGCGCTCGTGGGTGGCGACGTGCTCGTGGCCATCGCCGATCTCGATGCGCAGGCGCGAGCGGTCCTCGGGCAGCTTGAAGAAATGCCGGGCGGCGGCGACCACCGCCGGAGCGATCTCGACCACCGTGAGGCGCGAGCGCGGCCGGTACCTGTAGAGGAACCGCGTGACCGAGGCGGCGCCGAGGCCCACCTGCAGCACGCTCGCCGGCCACGAGGGCGCGGGCCGCAGCAGCAGCGGGAACATGAGGTCGCGCGTGTACTCGAGCTCGAGCGCCCACGGGCGCGCGATGCGCATCGCGCCCTGCACCCACTCGCTGCCCAGGTGCAGGTAGCGGACGCCGCGTTCCTCGCGGACGTCTACTCGACTTTCGCGCCCGACGAGATCACCACTTTCGACCACTTCTCCGTCTCGGCCGCGACGGTGCGGCCGAAGTCCTCGGGCGTGCCGGGAATCGGCGTGCCGCCCAGCTCGGCGAGCTTCTTCTGCATGCCGGGATCGGCGAGCGCGCGGTTCACCTCGGCGTTCACTTTCTCGATGATCTCCTTGGGCGTGCCCTTGGGCATGCCGATGCCGAACCACGCGGTGGCCTCGTAGCCCGGCACGGTCTCGCCGATGGTGGGCACGTCCGGGAAGCCCGCGTCGCGCGTGGCGGAGGTCATGCCGAGCGCACGCAGGCGCCCGTTGCGGATGTATCCCGCCGAGGAGGGCAGGTTGTCGAACATCACGTGCACCTGGCCGGCCATGAGGTCGGTGAGCGCGGGGCCCGCGCCCTTGTAGGGCACGTGCAGCATGTCGCAGCCGGTCATCGTCTTGAAGAGCTCGCCCGAGAGATGCACCGAGGTGCCGCTGCCCGACGAAGCCATGTTCACCTTGCCGGGGTTGGCCTTGCACCACGCGATGAACTCGGCCACGGTCTTCGCGGGCACCGAGGGATTCACCTCCATCACGTTGGGCGTGCGCACGAGGCCCGCCACCGGCGCGATGTCGCGCACGAAGTTGAAGGAGAGGTTCTTGTACAGCGTCGCGTTGATGCCGTTGGCCGGGTTCACGAGCAGCATCGTGTAGCCGTCGGGCGGCGAGGTGACCACGTAGTCGGTGCCGATGTTGTTGCCGCCGCCGGGCTTGTTCTCGATGACGAACTGCTGGCCCATGTGGTCCGAGAGCCACTTGCCGATGATGCGGGCGAGCACGTCCGTGGTGCCGGCGGGCGGGTAGGGGACCACGAACTTCACGGGGCGGGTCGGATAGTCGACCGCCCAGGCGGTCGCGGATCCCGCGACGGCGAGCAACAGCGCGGCGATGATGCGGATGGCACGAAGCACGTGGGGCCTCCTCGGGTTCTTGTAGGTTTCGTACTTTGGGCGACTTCCGCTATGGTAGCGAAAAACGCCTCCGCGCCCGCCCCTTGAACGATCGCCCGGAAATCGAATCGCGCCTGGGCGAGGACATCCGCCTGCTCGGGCGCATCCTCGGCGAGACCCTGCGTGCCTACGAAGGCGAGGCGACCTTCGCGCTGGTCGAGGAGATCCGCCAGCTCGCCGTGGAAAGCCGCCGCCAGGAGGACACCGCGTCCCGCGAGCGGCTCTCGCGCGTGCTGGACGCCCTCACCGCCGACCAGGCCGTCATGGTGATCCGCGCGTTCAGCTACTTCTCGCTGCTCGCCAACATCGCCGAGGACCGCCACCAGATCCGCCGCCGCCGCGAGGACCTGCGCGAAGGCGCGCCGGCGCCGGCCTCCACGCTGCGCGGCCTCTTCGAGGAGGCGAAGGCCGCGGCTTGGGGCGCCGAAAAGCTCGAGGCGCTGCAGGCGATCCGCGTGCAGGCGGTCCTCACCGCCCACCCCACGGAAGTCCAGCGCAAGAGCACGCTCGATTGCCAGCTCGCCATCGCCGGCTGCCTCGCGCGCCTCGATTCGGTGGAAACGCTGCCGGGCGAGGCCGAGGCCGCCGTGACGGACTTGAGGCGCCTCATCGCGATCCTCTGGCAGACGCGCATGGTGCGGCCGGTGAAGCTGGGCGTCCCCGACGAGATCGAGAACGCGCTCGCGTACTTCAACTACACCTTCATCGAGGCCGTGCCCGCGATCGTGGTGGACGTGGAAGATGCCATCGCGCGCCTCTCGGGCAAGCCCCCGCCGCCCTTGCCGGCGCTGGTTTCGGTGGGCAGCTGGGTGGGAGGCGACCGCGACGGCAACCCGTTCGTCACCGCCGAGATGCTCGACCAGGCGGCGCGGCGCCACGCGGAAGTGGCGTTCGACCATTACCTCGCCGAGGTGCATGCGCTCGGCGGGGAGCTCCCGCTCTCGGCGTTGCTGACGCACAGCACGCACGAGCTG
>Ga0335070_10005262_pt1 | contig 15196 bp, 14 predicted proteins | sample Lox_Sample_13_FD_206722 | JGI IMG/M metagenome (GOLD analysis project Ga0335070, IMG submission 206722) | Soil microbial communities from Loxahatchee National Wildlife Refuge, Florida, United States - Lox_Sample_1.3 | ecosystem: Environmental > Terrestrial > Soil > Wetlands | place: USA... | reverse complement strand
TCGTCCGTCGCGTCCGGCTTCGCGAAGCGGATGTTCGACGCGATCGTGCCGCTGAAGAGGAACGGGTCCTGGAGCACGACGCCGAGCTGGCGCCGGTACGAGCGCAGCTTCACGCCGCGCAGGTCGACACCGTCCACACGCACGGCGCCGGAGTCGGGGTCGTAGAAGCGGCCGACGAGCCGAGCGAGCGTCGACTTGCCGCCGCCCGACTCGCCGACGAGCGCGAGGCAGCCGCCGGGCGGGACGTGGATCTCGACCCCCTTCAGCACCGGCTCGGCGCCGTAGGCGAAGACGACGTGGTCGATGTCCAGATCGCCCTCGATGCGCGGCAGGTCGACGGCGCGCTGCGCGTCCCGGATCTCCGGCTCCTCGTCGAGGATGGTCGCGATCTTCACCATCGCCGCCGCACCCGACTGGAGCTGCCCGTACACGTCCGAGAGCTCCTGCAGCGGCTGGAAGACGAGCTGGAGCAGGTAGAGCGCGGTGATCAGCGTCCCGATCGTCAGCGTGTGGTGCGCGAGCAGCTTCTCGCCGGCGAACAGCACCGCGCCGGTTGCGATCACGCCGAGAAACTCGATCGAGGGGAAGAAGACCGAGAAGATCTTCTGCGTGTAGATGTTCTGCGTGCGGTTCGCCGCGTTCAGCTCGTCGAACTGCTGCTGGAAGCGGCGCTCGCGGTTGAACGCCTGGACGACCGCCATCCCGGCGACGGACTCGGCGATCTGCGCGGTCACGGCGGCGATCCTGTTCCTCGTCTCGACGAGTGCCACGTGCGACGTGCGCTGGAACCAGCGCGTGAGGGCGAGCGCGGGCGGCACGATGGCGAACACGACGAGGCCGAGCCGCCAGTCGGCGATCAGCAGCGCCGCGATCGCGGCGGGCAAGAGGACGACGTTCGAGACGAGCGTCGGCATGCCCTGCGAGAGCACGTCGCTCACCGCGTCGACGTCGCTCGTCAGCCGGGCGATGATCCAGCCCGCCTTCTGCTGCGAGAAGTAGCGGAGCGAGAGGCCCGTGAGATGGTCGAAGAGATCGCGGCGGAGCCCCAGCGTGATCCGCTGCCCGATCGCGGCGAGGCCGCGGATCAGCCACGCCTGCAGGAGCCAGCCGGTCGCGGCGACGCCGAGGTAGATCGCGACGATGACCGTCAGGTGGTGCGGGTTGCGGGCCGCGATTCCCTTGTCGATCGCGTTGCGCACGAGCAGCCAGCCGCCCGTCTGGCAGGCGGCGTTGCCGGTGGCGACGAGCACCATCAGCACCGCGCGCAGGCGTCTGCCCTCGAGATAGCGCCACAGCCGCGTCATGCCGCCGCCACCTCGTCCCCGAACAACTGGGCGAACGCGCCGCCCGCGCGCAGCAGCTCGCGCACCGGCCCCGACTCGGCGATGTGGCCGTCGTCCAGCACGACTGCGCGGTCGGCGAGCTCGACGGTGGAGAGGCGCTGCGTGGCGATGAGCACCGTCCGCCCCTCGAGCGCCGGCCGCAGCCGCCGCACGAGCCGCCGCTCGGTGAGCGTGTCCACCGAGGAGAGCGGGTCGTCGAGGACGACCACGCGCGCGCGCGTGACGAGGGCGCGCGCGAGCGCGACGCGCTGGCGCTGCCCGCCCGAGAGGTTGACGCCGCGCTCGCCGATCAGCGTGTCGTAGCCGTCCGGCAGCTCGTCGGCGAACGCGTCGACGCCGGCGGCCGTGCAGGCGGCGAGCACCTCGTCCCAGTCCGCCTCCTCGCGGCCAGCGGTGAGGTTCTCGCGCAGCGGCACCGAGAAGAGCACCGGCCGCTGGGTGACGAGCGCCACTGCATCGCGCAGCTCCGCGATCGGCACGTCGCGCGTGTCGACGCCGCCGACGAGCACGCGGCCGCCGGTCGGGTCGTAGAAGCGGGGGAGCAGATTGAGCAGCGACGTCTTGCCCGCGCCGGTCGAGCCGCAGACGGCGACGATCTCGCCGGGCTCGATCGCGAGATCGAGGCCGTGCAGCACGTCGTCCTCGCCGCCGTACGCGAAGTGCACCGCCTCGAAGCGCACCGGCAGCGGCCCTGTGGGGAGCGGCCGAGGAGACGCCGGCTCCGGCAGCGGCTCGATCCCCTCGAGCCAGGCGAAGCTGCGCCCCGCGGAGGCGAGCGCGCGCTGCGCGAGGTTCGTGATCCAGCCGAGCGCCTCCAGCGGCCACACGAGCTGCAGCAGCAGCGTCTCGTAGAGGACGAACTGGCCGATCGAGAGGTGGCCGCCGATCACCTGCCTGCCGCCGAAGAAGACGACGGCCGCGATCGAGAGCGAGGGCAGGTAGTAGAGGCCCGGCAGGTGCCGCGCCTCGACGCCCGCCTGGCGCAGCACCGTGTCGCGCACCGCCTCGGCCTTGCCGCCGAAGCGCCCGCGCACGTCGTCCTCGCGCCCGAACGCCTGCACCATCTCGATCCCGACCACCGCCTCGTCCGCCGCCTCGGTCACGTCGCCCTTGCGCTCCTGCACCTGGCGCGACAGCGGGGAGACGCGCCTGGCGAAGCGCAGCGCGAGCACGGTGATCGGCGGCATCGCCACCGCGGTGTAGAGCGCGAGGCGCGGGTTGACGAGCACGAGCACGATGCCGGCCCCGACGATCATCATCAGGCTCTGCACCCCCTGCACGAGCCCCCAGCCGATGAAGTAGCGGATCGGGTAGAGGTCGTTCGTCGCGCGAGACAGCACCTGGCCGGTCGCGTGCCGGTCGTAGAACGCGCGCGGGTAGGTCAGGTACGCGTGATAGAGCAGCTCGCGCATGCGCGCCTCGATGCGGATCCCGATCCGCGCCGTCGCGAACCGGCGCAGGAAGTTGACGAGGAAGCGGAGCCCGCCGAGCGCGACGATCGCGGCGATGTACGGCCAGAGCTGCCGCTCGTGCGTGACGATCGCGTCGTCGATCGCCCGCTGCTGCAGCAGCGGGATCGTGATCGAGATCAGCGTGTAGCAGAGGGCGAATGCCAGCCCGAACGCACCGAGCCGCCGCTCGCCCCACCAGAGCCGGAGCAGCCGCCGCAGCGTCGGCAGCAGGCCGAGGTCGGGCGGATCGACGGGGTTCCTGAGCTCCGGCATGGCAAGACGGCGCCGGCCGCCGCGCCTGGTCCCCTGGCGAGGCCCCGCCGCTCCGCGACGATAGCAGCACGATGCTTTACGCTCTCGGCGCAGGATGACAGGCAGGCGCCTCGCACTCCTGACGTTCGCAGCGATCGTCGTGCTCGGCGCGACGGCGTCGCCCGCGCTCGCGATCTCGCGCACCGAGGCGGTGCGGGCTGCGCTCGCCGTGGTGAAGCCGCAGTCGTTGAAGGGCCGCGTCGTCGTCTTCGCGACGCCGGCGGTGATCCCGAAGGGCTCGTCACTCGTCGAAGCGGGGCCGCGCAAGCTGCACCGCCTGCCGTTCACGATCAAGGCGCCGCTGACGACGCGGGCGGTCTGGCTCGTCTGGGCCGACCTCGCCTACGGCGCCCGCTTCCAGCATCCGAGCGAGGTCGTCTTCGTCGACGACGCGACGGGCGTCGCGCAGAAGCCGCAGAAGCTCGTCTGGTGGCCGCTCGTGAACGGCAAGGCTCCGTTCGCCGCCGGGTACGCCGCCCGCAGGAACTCGGTCTGGTCGAACGTGCCTCTCCGCGGCACGAAGCGCGCTCCTTCGGCTGCGCGAACGTCTGTCGCGCATTCCGAACTGCCGCCCGGCGCAACCGCCGACGACTGCCTCGTCACGATCGGCCTCAGGGACGATCCGAGCTTCAAGCAGGACTTCCCCGGGGTCGAGAACGCGTTCCGGGCGCTCGGCGTCCGCGTCTTCACGCCGGGCCATCCGGCCGGCGCCGACGCGGACGGGCGCGACCTCGCCGACGCCGTCGACCTGATGACGAAACCGCCGCACAACTGCAAGGACGTCGTCATCTACATCGACGGGCACGGATACGAGACGGGACCCGCAGGCGTGCTCGTCGGCTACAAGTACACGCCGACCGAGGTGCACCGGGGCACGCAGTGGTACCGGATGGAGCCGCGCGTGGTGAGCACCGCCGACGTCGAGGGGATCCTCCGCGACCACCGCGAGACGACGTTCAAGGTGATCGTCGATGCGTGCTACTCCGGTCGCTTCGTGCTCGACCTGCCGAAGTCGGAGAACCCGAACCTGCTCGCGCTCGACACCGCGTCGCGCGCGGACGAGGTCTCGTACTCCTACCTCCACACCTTCACGCTCAACGGCACGACCTACGTGAGCCGGACGAACAACCCCGGTAACCGCGACGCGCACGGGCAGGGCCGCGGCGAGTTCACGAACGGGTTCATCGCGGGGTTGACGCAGGCGGCCGCATCGGCGCAGCTCGTCGCCGCCGCGCAGGCGCGAGGCGGCTCGCTGCTCGGCCATCTGATCGCCGACGCGCCGGAGCGCGGCAAGAACCAGGACGTCGCCCGCTGGGCCGGGTTCACCGCGCCGCGCACCGGCGGCGCGTACGGCGGTGCGAGCGACGTCTCGCCGCCGCCTCCGCCGGCGCCGTCGTTCACCGTCTCCGGCACGGGCTGGTGGCAGCACTTCACCGGCAAGTCGGCGATCTGCGTCGACTTCGACACGACGCCGGCGGAGCCGAACGCGACGGTGAGCGTCACCGCGGCCGGCGGCTCGGTCACGAGCTCCCGCACCGCGACCACGCGTCTCGACTCGACGGGCAAGGGGACGGCGCGCTTCGAGATCGACCAGTACGGGACCTACACGATCACCGTCGCCGTCACCGCGGGCGGGAAGACCGTCACGCAGACGATCGTCGTCGACGTCACGTCGTCGCCCGGCTCGGCGCCCTGCGGCTGACGCGAGTTACGTCGCGGGCGTGCGTTTGCTCGCCGGCGAGAGCTCTGCGAGGCCTTCGCTGAAGCTCGGACGGTCGTCGAGCGCCCGCTCGCGCGCCTCGAGCTCGAGCCGCTGCGCCTCGAGCGCGACGCGCAGGCTCGCAAGCTCCTTCTCGACGTCGTGAATCGTTCGCTCACGCTCGTCGAGGTGCTCGCGCTCGGCGGCCGCGAGCTCTCGTTCCGCCTGGGCGGCGGCGAGCTCGGCCTCGAGGCCGAGCCGGAGCTCGGCGAGCCCGTTCCTGTACGCGGCGATCGCCTCGATCGCCCTGCGCAGCGTCTGCTTCAGCGGCTCCAGCTCGACGGCCACCACCGGCTCGCGCGCCGCGTTGCGGGCGGCGCCGAGCTCGCGCGCGAGCCGCAGCAGCTCGCGGCGCTCGTCCTCGGTCCCCGTGTCGACGCCCCCGTCCTCGGACGGGACCCACGCGTCGAAGCCCTCCTCCCACCGGTCCATCGCACACAGTCTCTCACGCCTCGGGCGGGGGATGGAGCAGCTCTTGGCGTGAGCCGATCACCGCTGGATGGACCGGAGAGTGCTCTGGATGTGCATCGCCGTCGGCTCGGCTGCGGGCGGCTTCCTGCCGACCGTGTTCGGTCAGGGCAGCTTCTCGGTCGCCTCGATCCTCGGCTCGGTCGTCGGCGGCATCGCCGGCGTCTGGGCGGCGCGGCGCATCGACGCGTCCTTCTGAAACGGCGTTGACCGGCCCCCGGCGTAAGATCGCGCGCGTTCTGCCCGCGGCGAAGGAGGGCACGTGATGAGGAGGGTCCCGCCCCTGACGGTGGTCGCGTCGCTCGCGCTCCTGGCGGGGCTCGCGGGCGGCGCGGGCGCACGGCCGGCGGCGATCGCACCGCCCGCGCTCGGGAAGGCGCACGACGCGCTCGACACCGCGTACGCGGAAGAGGAGCTCGCGCTGTTCACGCTCAGCGATCTCGCCTCGGCCGCCGGACGTGCCGAGGCGCCGGGTGCCCTCAAGCGCTCGCAGGCGGCGCTCGGGGACGCGGCGGCTTCGCTCAAGTCGGGCGGCGTGTCGAACGCTGCCTCGGGCGACGTCGCGGACGCACAGGACGACGACGTCGGAGCGCTCGCTTCCATCGCGGCGGGCAAGACCGGCGCGGCCCGGCAGAAGATCGCGAGCGCACTCGAGGCGAAGGACGGGGCGATGCTCCGGATCGAGGCGCAGTTGATGAGCAGCTTCCCGAGCATCGGCGAGTACCTGATCCCCGTGAAGGACGCCGGCCCGACCTCGATCGTCTCGTGGGGCGGCCGGCTCTGGTTCACCGAGAGCAACAAGGGCATGCTCGAGTCGCTCGACCCGTTCGCGAAGGGCGTCCACGAGACGCAGTCCGTCGGCGCGGCGGCCCCGGGCTTCCGCGGCTTCAAGATCCCGGGCCACAGCCGGCCGCAGACGCTCGCCGAAGGGCCCGACGGCGCGCTCTGGTTCACCGACACGTGGGCGAATGCGATCGGGCGGCTCTCGCCTGACGGCAAGCTCAGGGAGTTCAAGCTCGCGGCCGCCTCGCAGCCGTACGGCATCACCGCCGGCCCTGACGGCGCGCTCTGGTTCACCGAGGAAGGCTTCAACAAGATCGGGCGGATCACGACGACCGGGAAGGTGACCGAGTTCCAGCTCAAGACGGCGCCGGCGGCGCCGCAGCAGATCGTCGTCGGGCCCGATCATGCGCTCTGGTTCACCGAGTACGTCGGCAACAAGATCGGCCGCATCACGACGAAAGGCGTCATCCGTGAGTTCCAGCTGCCGAAGAAGTCCGGTCCGGCCGGGATCGCCGCGGGCAAGGACGGCGCGCTCTGGTTCACCGAGTACGCCGCGAACAAGATCGGCCGGATCACGACGGCGGGCAAGATCACGCAGCTGAAGCTCCCCTACGACAACGAGGGGCCGGACGGGATCGTCGCTCTCCCGAACGGCACGCTCGCCTACGTGACGTACAACGACTCCTCGGTAGGCGTGATCGCCAACGGCAAGATCAGCGAGACCGAGATCCAGAACGGCGGCCGCAACCCGAACGCGCTCACCGTCGGCCCCGGCGGACAGATCTTCGTCACCGAGTACACCGCGAACAAGATCGGTCGTGTCGCGGTTGGCTGACGCTGCCGCGGGAGGGCACGAGCAGGCCTGGGCGCAGGCGCTCGCCGAGGAGCACACCCACCAGCGCGAGCTGCTCGCGACGCTGCGTGACGAGCTCGGCACGTTCGCGCGCGAGTGCGCCGCGGCGTTGACGGCGCTCGACGCGTACACCGGGCTCGCCGGTATCGCCGGCGTGCTCAGCGCGGCCGGCGCCGACGTGAAGCAGGCGTCACTCGTGCTCGAAGTGGGACGCCGGCTGCCGGGATTGGCGCACGGGACCGCGCACGACGACGAGACCGAGCGGCTCTACGACGGGCTCGGCGCCGGCGGCGACCTCTCGCAGCCGCTCGTCCGCCACGCGGGCGAGCTGCTTCGCGCAGGCCCGAAGCGGACCGACCGCGAGCTGCTGCAGGCCGTCGTCACCGCTTCGGGTACCCGCTCGCAGCTCGAGGCGATCATCGGCCCGGCGCCGGCGACGGCGCTGGCCGCGCTGAAGCCGCTCGCGCACTGGGCGCCGCTTCTCGCCCGGCTCCGGCGCGGCGACGCCGGCGGCCGCGAGCTGCTCGCGTCGGCCGGCAGCGACCTCTCGCAGGTGCTCCAGGCGACCGCGCAGCTCGGCGCGGGCACGGCCACGGCCGTCGCCGGCGAGGCCGCGTCGCTCGCCGATTCGCTCCGCGACACCGTCGAGCACGTCGAGTCGGCGGCGCGCGCGGTGAAGGAGGGCAAGCTCGAGCAGGTGCTCGCGGAGGCGCGGCAGAAGCTCGAGCAGGACCTCGACAAGCTGCGCGGTGTCCACGAGGGTGCGCACGGCGCGCCGGCGGAGTGGCGCGAGGCCCGCCGCACCGAGCACGCCGCGCTGACCGAGGAGGTGCGCGAGAAGCTCGAGAAGGTCGAGCGGATCCGGCGCGCGCTCGGCCTGCTGCTGCCGCACCTGCAGGCGATCACGCGCGCGCTCGCGGCGGTGCAGAAGGTGCAGGCGCTCGTGCGGCGGCTCGAGCCGGAGCCTGCGGCGGGCGTCGAGGCGGCGCGCATGTCGCTCCTGCTCGGGCTCGGCGGCCTGTGGGAGGTCGTGCTCGAGCACGCGCCGCGGCCGCGCGCCCGGCGGCCCAATGTGCGCGCCCGCTGGCTCGTCGCGGCGGCCGCCGTGATCGTCGCCGCCGTGCTCGCGGTCGTGCTCTCGAGCGGCGGCAAGAAGAAGGCGGCGCCGGTCGCGACGACGACGACCGCCGTCACGACGACGGCTGCGCCGACGACGACCGCCGCGCCGGCGGCGGTGCCGAAGGCTCCGAACCTCTCCCCGGTGAAGGCCGTCTTCAGCGAGGCGCAGCGCGCGACCTTCTACACGATCGCTGTCGTCACAGCGCCGGGACAGAGCGCGACGGTCACGTGGCGGCTGACGCCGCCGGCCGGCAATCCCACCTGCGACAAGTTCCACCCGGTGGCCGGCAAGCCGGACGAGGCGGTCTGGCACCACGCCGACACCGACGGCTGCACGCACAACGGCATCCAGCATCTCGGCACGGTCCACGTCACCGTGACGACGAGCGCCTGGGAGTGCACGGCGTCCTTCTACGGCACGCTCACGCAGACGGGCGCGTCGAACCAGCGCTGCACGCGGCGCTAGAGTCGAACCCGTGCGCTCCAGGGTCAGGCGGCTGCGGCTGCAGCTCGCCCGGCGGATGACGCGGCTCGCGCTGCTGGCCGCGGCCGCCGAGCAGCACCGCGGTCCGCTCCCCGACCTCGACGGCACGATCGAGTTCGAGACGAGCTTCGGCACGCTGTACCTGGACGAAGCCGATCCCGTGATCACGAAGGGGCTCGTCGCGATCGGCGAGTGGGAGCCTGGGCTGACCGCGCTGCTCGGCGGCCACGTGAAGCCGGGCATGACGTTTCTCGACGTCGGCGCGCACGTCGGCTACTACTCGTGCCTCGCCGGCCGGCTCGTCGGGCCGCGCGGGCTCGTTGTCGCGTTCGAGCCGAGCCCGCGCAACTTCGAGCTGCTGCAGGCGAACGTCTGGCGGAACGGGCTGACGAACGTCGTCTGCTTCCCGTGGGCGGTGTCGGACGAGCCGGGCTTCACGCAGCTCTATCTCTCCGCCGACAACAGCGGCGACCATCGCATCTACGCGCACGAGCAGGGCCGCGCGAGCACGACGGTGCGCGTGGCCGCGCTCGACGCGCTCGAGGTGCTGCGGCCGCCGGTCGACGTCGTGAAGATCGACGTCCAGGGGGCGGAGGAGAGCGTCTTCCGCGGTGCCGAGCGGCTGCTCGCGGCGTCCCCCGGCGCGCTGCTCGCCGTCGAGTTCGCGCCGAACGAGCTGCGCGCATTCGGCGGCGAGCCGCGCGCGCTGCTCGACCACTACCGCTCGCTCGGCTACACGATCCGCGTCCAGCACTCGGAGGAGCGGGGCCTGCTCGAGCTCTCCGACGACGAGATCCTCGACTTCTGCGCCGGCAACGGCGGCACGCTGCACACGAACCTCGTGCTCACGAAGCCTCGCTCCTGACCTCAGATGCGCCGGACGAAGAAGGCGATCCGCCGCCAGATGTTCATCGAATGCTCGCGTCTCTGGATGGGCGCGAGCACGTCGCCTTCGATCTCGCGGACCTCGGCGCCGAGAGACTCGCCGAGACCGCCCTTGCCGTCCGGCTCGATCTCGGCGCTCGTCGCAGGCTCGAGGTACTCCCCGAGCCGTGAGACCTCCTCGCGGGTCAACGACAGCCGCACGGCACCGTTCGTGATCTCCGCGACCCGCTCCGCCGGTACGTAGCGGGGCTTCGCGAGCGCGCTCGTCGCGATCGCGAGACCGTCGAAGATGTCCTCGGTGTCGTCTCCGACGACCTCGTCGACCTCCCCGACCTCGCTGCCGTCGGCGGCAAGCACCTTCCAGCCGGTTTCGATCAGGAGCCAGGAGACGGGATCGGCCATTCCCCGGAGCCTACCCGGATTGGTGGGCGCGCCAGTCGCGCCAGTCGCGCTCGACCACCGCGGTGAGCTGCTCGACCGCGGCCTGCAGTCGCGCGGCGGCGAGACCGGCCGCGTGCGCGCGTACCCGTGCGACGGCCTCGGCGCTCGAGCGCCGGTGGACGTTTGCCGTCTCGAATCCCATCGCGCGCAGCAGGTGGCGTTCGTCGCTGCGCTCGTGCTTCAGCGCGAGGTCGTCCTCGAGGACGGCGCCGAGCTGCGTGCGCAGCCAGGGCTCGTAGCCGGCGGTCGCCTCGACGGCGTTCACGGCGCGCCCGGCGTCGCAGGTGCGCGCGTGCGGACGAGCAGCGCGATCCCGGCCGGGCAGAGCGCGATCGTGATGAGCGCGGCGAGGAGGATCGCACCGCTCTGGCCGGAGCTGAGCACGTGGTGCTGAAGACCGAGCGTCACCACGCCGGCGGGCACGCCGAGCTGCGCGGTGGCGGCGAGCGCCGTGGGCAGCGGCTGCCGGGTCGCGAGCGCGCCGGCCGCGTGGACGGCGACGTTGGCGACCGTCAGCAGCCCGGTCAGCTCGAGCATCGAAGGATGTGAGTAGAGCGCGCGCAGGTCGAGCTTCGCGCCGAGCGTGACGAAGAACAGCGGCACGAAGAAGCCCGCGCCGATCCCGGTCACCTGGGTCGAGAGCCGTTTCGGCCCGCCGATCAGCGCCACGAGCAGCCCGACCGAGAAGCCCGCGATCAAGATGCTCGTGCCGGCGCGCGTCGCGATCCACGCGAGCGTGAACAGCGCGAGCAGCGCGAGCCGGAGATCGAGCGCCCAGTCGCGCCGCTTCGAGGCACGGCGGATCCGGCGCAGGAACGCCCGGCCGCGCACGGGGCGGGAGAGCGCGAAGATCGCGCCGGCGGCGGCGGCGACGGCGAGCAGGCCGAGTGTCGCGCCGCGCGCCTTCGACGGCTGGAGCACGAGCGGCAGCGCGACGATCGCCGCGACGTCGGCGATGCCGACCTGCGCCATCAGCGGCAGCACGCGCTCGTCGGCGAGCAGGTGCGCCTCCTCGAGCACGGGCAGCAGGACGGCCGCCGAGCCGCTCGCGAGCAGCAGTGCGTAGATCGCCGCGTGGCCGCCGCCGAGCGCGGCCGCGATGCCGATCCCCGCGGGCACGCTCGCGATGCCGGTCACGAGCGCGGCGACGGCGCCGCGACGCAGGCCGCGTACGATCCCCGGCTGGCGGATCGGCACGTGCATCCCCGCGGTGAACATGAGCATCGCGAAGCCGATCTGCGAGAGGAACGCCGTCGTGGGCTGGCCGGCGTCGACCCAGCGCGTTCCCGTCCTGCCGACGACGACGCCGGCCGCGAGCTCGCCGACGACCACGGGCACGAGCCCTCGCCCTCTGAGCGCGAGCAGCGGCCCGCCGAGCCCGGCACAGACGATCACGGCGAGGATGCCGAAGCTCATCCCACGAGCCTAGTGCCCGGCGGCTCCGTGCACCGAGGATCTGGTGGTCGCGCCCACTAGCCGCGCGCGAGCGAGATCAGGCGGTCGAGGATGCGCTCGCCGTCGACGCGGAGCCCGTCGTGCTCGTACTCGTTCGTCAGCCAGGGGCGCAGGTTGCGGATCCCGGCGGCGGTCTCCTCGGAGAGGGCGCGGTCGACGTACATGTCGTTGGCGTAGATCGCGGCGGCGACGGGCACGTCGTTCTGCTCCAGGCGCGCCTCGTCGTAGAGGCGCGGCCACGGATGGTGCGCGAGCAGCTCGGCCGCCTCGCGCAGCGGCCGGAGCGCGGAGTAGTCGTCGAACATCCACGGGTAGACGTCCTCGCCGGTGAAGAGCGCGGGGTCGTCGCCGAGCTCGGCCGGCAGCAGTCGCTCCGCCGACCAGCCGGTGATGCAGCCGTCCGCGTAGGAGGCCTCGTGGATGACTGCGTAGAGCGGGTTGCGTGCGAACGCGAGGGCCGCCTCCGCGTCGTGCAGGAAGGCGGGGGAGTCCGGCGGGAGCTCGAGGATGCCGTGCAGGTGCTCGGCGCCGTCGCTCATCCCGAGCATCAGCCCGAGCTGCCGGAAGCGGCGCGCGGTCAGCCGGTCGCCCGACGGGAGGACGACCGAGCCCTCGCCGATGCGCCGGTGGATCTCGAGCACGCGCTCGCGGTCGTCGGGGTAGCGGTCGTAATAGCGGCGGCAGCGGTCGAGGACGCGCGGATACGTGCGCTCGTAGACGTCGTCGGTCGGCCGGGCGATCGGCGGCAGGCCGCCGGTGACGAACGCCTCGCGCAGCGCCTCGGGGAAGAAGGAGAGGTACGTGACGACGCAGAAGCCGCCGAAGCTCTGCCCGAGGATGCTCCAGCGCTCGACTCCGAGCTCGCGGCGGATCCACTCCGCGTCGCGGACGATCGAGTCGGCGCGGAAGTGGGAGAGGTAGTCCGCCTGCTGCTGCGCGCTCAGTTCGGGCAGCGTTCCGACCGGAGTCGAGCGGCCCGTGCCGCGCTGGTCGAGCAGCAGCACGCGGTACTCCTTCAGCGCCCGCTCGAGCCAGGAGCCCTTCGCGGGCGCGGCGAGCGTCCGGGGCGCCTCGTGGCCGGGGCCGCCCTGGAAGAAGACGAGCAGCGGGAGGTCGCCCGCGCCGGGCGCGTCGCCGACAAGCTCGCGCGCGAAGACGGTGATCCTCTCGCCGCCGGGCGAGCCGTGGTCGAGCGGGACGGAGAAGTCGCGCTCGACGAGGGTGAGCTCGGGGATGCGGCGCGGGATCCCGGTCACGGCGCTCATGCGCAGCGATTATGGACGGCAACGTGCCGCCGGCACCGCAGGGAGCCGGCGATCTCGGAGAGGATGGTGCGGTGGCAGGTCCGCCGGCGACTACGAAGGGCATCCTGATTCGCCGTGGCCTGAAGAGCGTGGGTGTGCTGCACGGGGCCGTCTATCGGGCGAGCGGAGGTCGCGTCGGCGGCAGGATCTGGGGGCTGTCGATCCTCCTGCTGACGACGACCGGGCGCAAGAGCGGCAGGCTGCGGACGACGCCGCTCTGCTTTCTTCCCGACGGCGGGAACCTCGTCGTCGTCGCCTCGAACGGCGGCCTGCCGTGGTTCCCGGCCTGGTGGCTCAACCTGCAGGCGCAGCCGCGGGCCACGGTGCGCGTCGGCCGCGCCCGGACGGCGGTCGTCGCGCGGCCGGCGGCTGCCGAGGAGCGGGCGCGGCTCTGGACCGCGATCACGACGATCGCGCCCGGCTACCTCGAATACGAGCGGCGGGCTCCGCGGGAGATCCCGCTCGCGATCCTCCAACCGGCAGAAGGGAGTGGCAATCGTGGTCGATGACGCAGCGGTGATCCGCGAGCTTGTCGAGAACTGGGTGGTCTGGCGCGACGCCGGCGACTGGGAGCGGTTCCGCACCGTCTGGCACGACGACGGCCGGATGATGGCGACCTGGTTCCAGGGGCCCGCGGAGGAGTTCATCCGCGTCAGCCGCGAAGGGTTCGAGCGCGGCGTGCGGATCCTCCACTTCCTCGGCGGCTCCTCGGTCGAGGTCGTGGGCGACCGCGCGGTCGCGCAGACGAAGATGACGATCACGCAGCGGGGTCCGGTGCACGGAGTTGAGTGCGACGTCGTCTGCACCGGCCGCTTCTACGACTTTCTCGAGCGCCGCGGCGGCCGCTGGGGGCTCGTCCTCCGACAGCCGATCTACGAGCAGGACCGCCTCGGCCCCGTCGACCCCGCGGCGCGCCTCGAGCTCGACCGCGGTGCGCTCGAGCGCTACCCGGTCGGGTACCGCCACCTGGCGTACCTGCAGGAGCAGCAGGGGTTCACCGTGAAGCCGGACATGCCGGGCCTCGTCGGCCCGGGGGTGGACGCGCTGTACGCGAGCGGCAGGAAGTGGCTCGCGGGCGAGCCGCTCGACCGGTGAGCCGCTCGGGCTAGGCGGGCTGGTACGCGCAGGCCGGATCCTCGGCGAGCGGATCGCCGGAGGTTGCGAAGGCGCGGGCGCGCGAGCCGCCGCAGAGCTCCCGGTACGGGCACCTGCCGCAGCGGCCGCCGAAGTCGGCCGCGCGGATCCGGCGCAGGAGCGGGTGCTCGCGGTAGACGTGGACGATCTCGTCGTGCTCGACGTTGCCGAGCGAGAGGGGCAGGAATCCGGACGGATGGATCTCTCCGTCGTGCCCGACGAAGACGATCCCCCGTCCGTCGCGCGTGCCCTTCGTCTGCGCGCGCGGCGGCGACGTCGGCCCGCCGAGCTCTGCCCGCAGAGCGGCCGCGAGCTGTTCGTAGAGGGCCCCAGCGGGGTCGCGCTTTCGCTGGGCGGCGACGCGGCGGAAGAACGGCGCCTCGACGGTGCGGACGACGAAGCCATAGTGGGAGGCGTCGACGAGGAAGTGGCAGACGTCCTCGTTCTCCGCCGGGGTCAGCTCGCCGAGAGCACGACCCCGTCCGGTGCGGACGAGGAAGAACACCTCCCAGATCGACGCGCCCGACTCCTTCACGATCCGCGCGATCGCCGGCAGCTCCTCCACCGTGTCGCGCATGACGACCGTGTTCACCTGCACCGTCAGCCCGCGCTCGCGAAGCCGTCGCAGCGCCGCGACCGTCTCCGCGAAGTGGCCCTCGACGCCGCGGACGCCGTCGTGCCTCGCGGGCGTCGCGCCGTCGAGGCTGATCGAGGCGACCTTCACACCCGCCCGCTGCAGCTCGGCCACCCGCTCGTCCGTCAGCAGCGGCGTCACGCTCGGCGCGAGCGCAACCGGCACCTTCGACGTCCGCGCGTGCTCGAGCATCGCATCGAGGTCGTGACGCATGAGCACGTCGCCGCCCGTGGCGACGAGGACCGGCCGGGGCGTTCCGAAGCCGGCGAGACTCTCGACGAACCGGATTGCCTGGGCCGTCGTCAGCTCGCCGAGAAGCGGCTGCGAGATCGCCGAGGCGCGACAGTGACGGCAGGCCAGAGCGCACGCCTTCGTCGTCTCCCAGAAGACGAGGATGGGCCGCCGGTCGAGATCCAGCACACGCTCGAGGATGACCGCCCGGGAGGTGGTGCGAAACCGTGGAAACCGCGGATGGTCGCTTCGCTCAGTCCTTCGCTGGGGTCCCTGCTGGCTCGATTGTGGCGTGATAATCGAGGCAGCAGTGCGTCGCGGTCTGCTCATCGGCTTCGTGGCGCTGCTCGTACTCGCAGCGACGGCGACGGGCGGCAGCGGACGGACCGCCGCCAACCCGGTGCGCGTCCGGCCGTTCACCTTCCACAGCCGGCTCCTCGCACGCGACTTCCGTGAGATCCTGCTCCTCCCGGCCGGCCCGAGTCGCGGGCGGCAGCTGCTCGTCTTCCTGCACGGGTACACGCAGCCGACCGCGGAGAA
>Ga0335070_10005260_pt1 | contig 15199 bp, 8 predicted proteins | sample Lox_Sample_13_FD_206722 | JGI IMG/M metagenome (GOLD analysis project Ga0335070, IMG submission 206722) | Soil microbial communities from Loxahatchee National Wildlife Refuge, Florida, United States - Lox_Sample_1.3 | ecosystem: Environmental > Terrestrial > Soil > Wetlands | place: USA: Florida... | reverse complement strand
GGCCGAGGAGTGAGCGAGGCGCGCCTCCGGCGAGCCGAGCGTGGGGGTGCGGGGGTCGAGAGCGCCGGGTGGGGGGGCTGGCGCGGGACCCCCGCACAGGATCGTCGCCGCGAGCGTGGGCGAGCAAGGCCCGAAGGCCGCGAACCCGAGGGGCAAGAAGAAAAGCCTCCGCGCAGTGGAAGACAGCATGGTCGGCGCACCGGCTCCGTGGGGCCAAGAAGGAGAGTACGCCTGGAAGCCGGAAAGAAGAGCGGGGCGCCTGGAGGCGCCCCGCCTGTGTTCGATGGTAGGTCGGAGTCAGAAGTTGAAACGCGCGCCGAGCTGGAGCAGGCGCTGCTCGCCCTGGTAGGGGTCGCCCGCGTACGCGTGCGCCTGCCCGAGAGCGTCGTAGAACGCCGGGTTCTTCGCGTTGAAGACGTTGAACATCTCGGCGTAGAGCTCCATGCCGATGTCCTTGGCGAAGTTGAACATCTTCGAGATGCGCAGGTCGAGCTGTGCGAACGAGTCGCCGGTCCCGGTGTTGACCTTGGCCACGCCGGGAGCGAGTGTGAGCTGGGGAGCGCCCTGGACGAAGATCGTGTACGGCGTCCCGTCGTGGTACCGGAACATCCCCGAGAGCGTGAAGCCGTAGGGGAACCGGTAGCTCCCCGCCAGCGTGACGCGGTTGCGCGAGTCGGTGTCGAGCGGACCGGTGCACTTGCCGCTGCACGTGGGGTCGTACGGGTTGACCGACTGGTCGCGATACGCCTTGATGTCGGCCTGGTACTCGACCCGAGTGAGCCGGAACTCGTCCGCGCCGCCGAGGACGTTGCCGGTGACGCGCGAGAGCGTGTAGAACCCCTGCAGCTCGAACTTGTCGCCCCGGACGTGGAGCCCGACGTTGAGCCCCGCGTAGTCCGCGAACCCGTCGCCGGTCCAGATGCGGAAGTTGTTGGAGAACCCGAGCGAGGTGAAGAGGCGGTCGCCGGCAGCATCGATGATCGGGTTGCCCCGGTACCGGTATGGGATGTCGCGGTAGGCGACCTTCACGGCGTCCGCCGTGATGCCGACCATGGGGGTCACCTGCCACGAGTAGCCGAGCGAGATCTGGTCGGAGTGGGGCGGCTTGAGGGTGGGTGAGGCGACCTCGGCCGGGGTGCCGGCCGAAACCGAGCATGTGGCGCCCGGGTACGAGGTGCAGGGCGGGAGGTTCTGGCCGGGCTGGAAGAACGACCCGTCCGTGTTCTTGATCCCGTTCGGGTCGGTGATCTCGTAGACGATGCCGTAGAGCGACTGCACGGCCTGCGCCGGGAACAGGATCGTGGCGTTGACGTACGGGAAGTCGTAGAAGCGCCCGAGGCCGCCGCGCAGGATGTTCTTGCCGTCGCCATTGATGTCCCACGAGAACCCGAGCCGCGGCGCCCAGTCGTTCTTGGCGTTCTTGAGCACCCTGCCGCCGCCGTTCTTGAACGGCTGGAGCTCCTTGTAGCTGTACAGCGTCTGCGTCGAGAGCATCTGCCACACCGAGTTGGTGGACTGGTCGAGCGTGAGCGCGTCGTAGTAGTCGTAGCGCAGCCCGAGGTTGAACGTCAGGTTCGGGCTGAAGCTCCAGTCGTCCTGGAAGTAGGCGCTGTACTGCTTGCTGGGCGTCGCGTTACCCGAGAAACCGCCGTACTTGGTGATGTCGCCCACCACCCAGGCCGGACCGCCTGCGGGCCCTGGGATCATGCTGTACTGGCCGGTCAGGCCGGTGCTGAACGTCCCGTCGAGCGTCGGCTCGTTGATGAACGCAAGGCCGGTCTTGAAGTCGTGAGTCTTCCCGCCGAGCGTCTTGGAGAAGCTGAAGTCGTCCTTGTACTGGTACTTCGTCTGGTTCGTCGTCTGGGGCGTGTTGATGTTGCGGCCGACCGCGAAGCCGTTGGGGTAGTAGAGCAGCGGTTCGTCGGAGTCGGCCGTGATGGCGTTGTTGAACTTGCTGTACTGGAAGACGAACTCGTTGAGCTGGTCGTTCGAGAGCTGCGCCGACCATCCGGCGAGGATCGAGGAGTACTTGTTGGTGACCGTCCCGAGGTTCGACGGAGCCGCGAGCGAGCCCTGTCCGTACTTGGTGTCGTTCTTCTGATACCCGTAGCGGACCTGGAGGAAGTTCTGGGCGTTCACGTCCCAGGTGACCTTGGCGGTGGCCAGCTGGTCATGAGACGGGTTCGGGACCGCCGCGCCGACGAGGTTGGGGTAGAGAGCGTCGAGCGCCGGCGTTCCTGGATCCACGATGTAGCTCTGGTCGATCACCGTCTTCTCGTACGTCGCGAAGAAGTGCGCCTTGTCCTTGACGATCGGGCCGCCGAAAGAGGCGCCGTACTGGTCGCGCTTGTAGTCGGCCTTGCCCGGAGCCGGCAGCCCATTCGCGATCGCTGACGCATCGGCGTTCTTCTCGCTCTGCGTCTCGGAGTTCCAGCCCTTGCGGCGCGCGAACTCCCACGCGCTGCCGGCGAAGTCGTTGGTGCCGCCCTTGGAGATCACCGTCAGGACGCCGCCGGACGAGCGGCCGTACTCCGCCTTGTACTGCATCGTCTGGATCTTGAACTCCTGCACCGACTCGAGGTTGAAGTTCTGCAGCGCGCCGCCGATCGTGTCGTCGGTGTTGTCGCCGCCGTCCATCAGGTAGTTGACGTTGCGCCCGCTGCCGCCGTTGAGCTCGACGACGAGCTGGTTGGGCTTCGTCGGGTCGGTGTTGTACCCCAGCATCGTTCCCGGCGCCAGCACGCCGAGGTTGGCGAACTGGCGGCCGTTGAGGGGCAACGCCTGGAGCTCGTTCTGACTGACCACGGTGCCGATCGACGGCGTGGTCTCGACGAGCGGCGCCTCGGCCGTCACCGTCACCAGCTCGGCGACCTTCGACTGCCGCATCGTGGCATCCAGCTTGCGGTCGCTCGCGACGACCACCTCGACGCTTTCCGCCGTCACGGTGGCGAAGCCGGAGAGCTCGGCCTTCACCGTGTACTTGCCGGCCGGAAGCGCCGGGAACCGGAAGTTCCCGTCGGCGTCGGTGACGGTCGTCCGCGTGTAGCCGGTGGCGGGGTTGGTCACGGTGACGGTGACGCCGGGTAGCGGCGACGTGCCGTCGGTGAACCTACCGCTGAGCGCGCCGGTGGACGCCTGGCCCTGGACGAGCGCCGGGACCAGCAGGCACGCGACCGCCAGCCCCAGCAATGCCGTGTTGCGGAGAGTCTCTCTCGCCATCAGATCCACCTCCCTTTCTCGAAGAACCGAACTTGAAATCATTCTACCGTCGGACACCGGTCAAATCCAGCGAGCCCTTCGCGACGCCGCACGTTCACGACCGGCCCGCCTTGTCCCGGGCCGAGCGTTCGACCCGCGAGAGCAGCATCCTCGCGGCCCGCCGCTGCGCCTCGTACTCCCGGTCGCCCTCCGTTCGCGCGAGGAACTCCCGGTACGCCGCGATCGCACCCGGAGCGTCGCCGGAGAGCTCGCGCGCGATCGCGAGGTTCAGGCGGGCCTCCTGAAGGGTGGGCGCGAGCGCGAGCGCCCGCTCGAAGTAGCCGACTGCGGCGGCGGCGCGGCCGCGCTGCACCTCGAGCGTCCCCAGGCCGTTGAGCGGGTCCGCGTACGTCGGGGAGACCGCGGCGGCGCGGGTGTACGCCTCGGTCGCCTCGTCGAACCGCTTGAGGTCGCGGAGGACGTTCCCGAGGTTGTTGAACGCCCGCGCGTCGTGGGGGTCGAGCTCGACGGCGCGCGCGAGCTCGCCGCGCGCGGCCTCGAGATCGCCCCGCAGCGCGAGGGCGATGCCGAGCGCGTTGTGCGCCTCGGGGCGCCCGGGGTCGACCGCGATCGCCTCCTTGAGCGCCTCGAACGCCTCCTCCCGCCGGCCCGCCTCCTGGAGCGTCACGGCGAGGTTGTAGCGTGCGTCGCGGTCGGCCGGGGCGATCGCGACCGCACGTCTGTAGAGCTCCACCGCTCGCGCGAGGTTGCCGGAGTGGCGACACAGCTCGGCGAGCTGGCCGATGAACACGGGGTTCTCCGGGTCGGCCGCGACCAGGTCCTCGTACCTGCGGCGCGCCTCGTCGGCGCGGCCCGCCACGTACGCCGCGTGCGCCTCCTCGAACGCCCGGAACAGCACGACCGCGTCCTTCGGGTCCTTGCGGGTGCCTCCCGCGGGCGCGCTCAGGCTCGCGCCGGCGAGGTACCCGAGGCTCAGGAGCTTGGCCCGGGTCTCCGCGTCGGGCGCCGCGGCCGCGGGCTCGGCCGGCCGCCTCCCGGCGCCGACGTTGGAGAGGGCGGCTGCGAGCTCCCGCGCCTCGGCGGGGCGCGCGGCCACGAGGTTGTCGCGCTCGCCGGGGTCGCGCGCGAGGTCGTACAGCTCGGGACGCGGCGCGGAGATGTACTTGAGGCCGCCGCGGCGGATGCACGTCACGGGGCTCCAGCCGAAGCTCGTCCCGTAGAACGACTCGGCGTAGAGGTCGGCCGGCTGCGGCTCGCGGCCGCGCCGCAGCCGTCGCGACAGGTCGCGGCCGTCCACGGCCGCGGACGGGGGCTCCGCCAGCGGCCGCTCGAGCAGGCCGGCGAGCGTGGGCGCGACGTCCACGAGACCGACCGGCACGGACACGACCCCGCCGGCGGGGATCACGCCGGGCGCCCGCACGATGAGGGGCACCCGAAGGCTGGGCTCGTACACCAAGAGCCCGTGCGTCAGCTCGCCGTGCTCGCCGAGCTCCTCGCCGTGGTCGCCGACGACCGCGACGACGGTGCGCGCCGCCAGGCCGCGGCGGACGAGACCCGCGAGGAGGCGGCCGACCTGCACGTCGAGCTCCGCGATCCCGCCGTCGTACGGGTTCCCGGCGAAGCGCGTCGCGAACGGCTCCGGTGGTTCGTACGGAGCGTGCGCGTCGTAGAGGTGGACCCACGCGAAGAACGGCCGGGATGCGTCATCGTCGAGCCACGCGAGCGCCCTGTCGACGACGATCCGGCCGGGACGCCGCGCGTCCAGTCCCGCGACGGCGTCGCGAGGGATGTCGTCGTCGTAGTGGTCGAAGCCGCGGCCGAGGCCGAACCGGTGGTCGAGCACGAACGCCCCGATGAACGCACCGGTGCGGTAGCCGGCGCCCCCGAGCCGCGTGGCCAGCGTCGGCGGGCCGTCCGGGAACCGGCCGACGCCGTTGTTGCGGAGGCCGTGGTCGGGGGGGAGCAGCCCCGACAGGATCGACGCGTGGGACGGTGCGGTGAGCGGGACCGGTGCGCTCGCGTCCGCGAAGCGGACCCCCTCGGTCGCCAGCCGGTCCAGGTTCGGGGTCTCGCCCTGCCGGTACCCGTATGCGCCGACGTGGTCGGCGCGCACCGTGTCGAGGGTGACGAGCAGCAGGTTGAACCCGGCTGCGCCGGGCGGTGTCTTGAGCCCCGCGCACCCCGCCGCGAGAACGAGGACCGCGCCTGCGAGGGCGCCCGCGGCCGCCGGTATCGTCGACTTCCGGTTCATACCCTCCGGGAGGACGTCGGCGGCGAGGGTAGCACCGCGAGACCCGGTGTCAACGGCCGCCGCGCCGCCGGCGTCAGCGCAGGAAGGCGGAGACGATCACCTGGGCGAGGAGGATCTTCGCCACCATCGACGCCGGGTACACGGTCGCGTACCACACGTTGGGCAGCTCGTTGTCCACCTGCTGGTTGGCGTAGGCCAGGCACGCGGGCTGCGTCTGCATCCCCGCCAGCATCCCCATCACGGCGGCCATCGGGAGCCCCATGACCTTGTACGAGATCACGATCGCGGCGACCGCGACGAACGACGTCACGGCCGCCGCCGCCACCACCAAACCGAGGCCGCCGGCGCGGACCGTCTCGAAGAAGCCGAGCCCGGCGCGCGACCCGATCCCCGCGAGGAAGAACACGAGCCCCACCTGGCGGAGCAGGAGGTTCGCGTTGAACGGCAGCCCCCAGGTGATCGGCCCGGTGCGCTCGAGGCGGCCCAGGACGAGCGAGACGATGAGCGGCCCGCCCGCGAACCCGAGCTTGAACGTCATCCCCCCGCCCAGCGGGATCGGGACCATGCCGGCCAGGACGCCGAGAACGATCCCCAGCGAGACGGAGAGGAAGTCGGTCTCCGCCATCGCCTTCATCGAGTCGCCCAGGAAGCGACTCACCTCGTCGAGCCGCTCTCGCGGAGTCACAACGCGGATGCGGTCCCCGAGCTCGAGGACGGTGCCGGGGTTCGGCACGAACTCGACGTCGCCGCGCCGGAGCCTGGTGATCGTGGCGTTGAAGCGGCGCTCGAGCTCGAGCTCGCGGACGGTCTTGCCGGCCACCTCCTTGTTGGAGACGAAGATGCGGCGGAACCGGATCTGGGAGAGGTTCTCCTCGAGGTGCTCCCGGCAGCGCTCCCCGAAGAGGACGCGGGCCCGCTCCATCTCGCGCTCGTCGCCGACCGCGACGACCAGGTCGCCGCGCTCGAGCACCACGTCGGGAACGACCACCGACACGGCGTCGCCCTTCTTGATGCGCGAGACCGAGAACGCCCGGTCGGGGATCATCGCGAGCGCCGCGTCGAGGGTCTTCCCGAACACGCCGGGGTTGGAGACGCGGAACGTCGCGCTGACGATCTCGGCGGCGGCCAGGCCGCCGGCTCGGTCGGGGCGCTCGCGCGCGAGGTCGACCTTGAACACCTTCCGGAAGACGTAGAGCCAGAGGATCACGCCGAGGACGCCGAACGGGTAGGCGAGCCCGTAGGCGACGACCGGAGCGTTGGCGAGCGCGGCCGCGACGTCGGACGGCAGGTTCGATGTGAGGGACTTCACCGTCTCGACGGTCGCGGCGAGAGCAGGCGTGTTCGTGAGGGCTCCGCAGAACAGGCCCGCCACGGACGACGCGGGGAGGGACAGCGCCTTGCCGAGGCCGACGGCGAGAGCAGCGCCGAGCGCGAGCAGGAGGGCGGCGATCCCGTTGACCCGGAGTCCGCGCTTCCTGAACGAGGCGAAGAACCCCGGCCCGGACTGGAGGCCGATGGCGTAGACGAACAGCACGAGGCCGATCACGTAGATCGACTCCGGGAGCCCCAGGCGCTTGTCGAGAGCGCCGAAGAAGATCCCCACGAACAGGACGGCGACGACGCCGAGCTGGAACCCGGCGATCCGGATGTTCCCGATGAGGTAGCCGAGGCCGATGATCACGAACAGGAGGAGCAGTTGGTTCTCGGCCAGCAGATTGACAAGCGGCGGCATCGTTGCCCCCGGGGCGGCGAGAGAGTTCGCCGCCGGGGATTATGTCGGAGCGACGCGGGGCGGTCAATCCGGAGCGCGGATCGGACCGCGTTGGGCTAGAATCGATGCCAATGATCGAGAAGGCGCAGACTCCGGGAAGGGAGCGCCCCCGCTCGCGCGGCGGCATCGTCGTCGTGCTGCTCCTCGTGGTCGCGGCGGCGGTCGCGGCGTGCGTGCTCTACACCGTGGTCGTCCTGCACTGGAGCTACTCCGAGGGCGAGCGCGCGGGGATCCTCCAGAAGTTCTCGCGCAAGGGCTGGGTGTGCAAGACCTGGGAGGGCGAGCTCGCGATGTCGATCGTGCCCGGCGTCACCCCGACGATCTGGGACTTCAGCGTCCGGGACGCCAGGGTCGCAGAGCAGCTCCGCGCAGCCGTCGGAAAGCGGGTGACGCTGCACTACAGCGAGCACCGGGGCGTGCCGACGTCGTGCTTCGCCGAGACGCCGTACTTCGTCGAGGGCGTTCGCGTCGTCGAGTAGGCGGCTCCGGGTGACCGCCGGCGGCGGCCAGCGACGGCCCCGAGGGTGCGCCGTCGCCCCCAGTCCGGCGCCGGGAAGGTCGGAGCGGCCGCGCGTGTTGGAACGCCCAGCCGAAGCGGAGGTCCCGAGAATGAGCAAGGTCGCGCTCGAGGTCGGTACGAAGTCCCCCGGCTTCTCCCTGCCGGATCAGGACCGCAAGATCGTGAGCCTCGCGGATCTCGCGGGACGATGGGTCGTCCTCTACTTCTACCCGAAGGACGACACCCCCGGGTGTACGACCGAGGCGTGCGAGTTCACCGACGGGATGGCGGCGTTCGGCGGCCTGGACGCCGTGGTGCTCGGGTGCAGCCCGGACACGCCGGAGAGCCACCGGGCGTTCATCGCCAAGTACCGGTTGAAGGTCACGCTCCTCTCCGACGCCGGCCACGCGGCGATGGAGAGGTTCGGCGCGTGGGGGGAGAAGACCAGCCAGGGCCGGACTACGGTCGGGGTGATCCGCTCGACGGTCCTCATCGACCCCCGGGGTTGCGTCGCGTTCGTCTGGCCCAACGTGACCGCCGCCGGCCACGCCGAGCAGGTCCGGGCGAAGCTCGCCGAGCTCCGACGAGACAGTTGACAGTTCACAGTCGACAGTCAGTGCTCCGTCTCGGACGGGCGTCGTTTGATTCCGCTGCCGTGTCGGCCCCTGTCAACTGTCAACCGTCAACTGTCGACTTCTTCGATGCAGATCGCGAGGAAATGTCGGCGATCCAGACGGCCGCGGAGACGGCGAGAGCGGGGAAGATCGGCTCGAGACCGAGAGGGTAGCGGCCCTCGGTGCGCGCCAGGATCCACCCCGTCGCGACGGTCGCCGTGACCAGGATGGCGGCGGCGGCGTGCCGCGGGCGGAAGCGGACGCGCTCGGGTGCGTGCGAGAGCGCGAGCGGCAGCAGGAGCGCCGAGGTGACGATGCTCCCGACGTCGTGCCAGATCGCGATGACGCTCCGGAGCGCGAGCGCGAGCGCGGCGGCGGCGACACCCACCAGTACCAGACCAGCCATCGTCCACCGGCGCTCGTCCACCCGCGTGCGGATCTCGGGGACGACGTCGTGGCCGATGGTCGCGGCGCCGAGGAACAGGTACGAGTGGGCGGTCGACATGACGGTCGCGAACATCCCGACCGCGAACAGCGCGTTGGCGAGCGGCGGCAGCACCAGCCGGCCGAGCTCCGGGTACGACAGCACCGGGTCCGGAAGCCTCGGTAGGAGCGCGCGCGCCGCGAGGCCCGTGAACGTCGTGAGGAAGTCGAACAGCACCCAAAACCCGACGGAGATGAGAACGCCGCGGCGCGCCACCTCCGGCGTCTCGGCGGCGTAGCAGCGCTGGTAGAACGTCGGCTCGACCAGTGTCTGCATCGCGATGAAGTACCACACGACGACGGCTTGGACGCCGAGGCCGCCGTCCCACGACCGGCACGCGGCCGGGAGCGCCGCCCATACGCCGCCGAACCCCCCGGCCGCGTGCAGCGCCACCGGGAGCGCGACGATGAAGCCGAGGTACATGAGCACGAACTGGAGGACGTTCGTGCTCACGACCGCGCGGAACCCGCCGGCCGCGACGTACACGACCGTGAACACGGTGCCCGCGACCACCGCCCACCCCAGGGGGATGCCGAGGTAGATCCCGAGTAGCTCGCCGAGCATCAGCACGTACGCGGCGGGCGTGGCGACGAGGAGGACCAGCACGGCCCCGAGGCGGCGCGCGGCCGGGCCGTACGTCGCAGCGAGCTGATCGGGGATCGAGAGCGCTGCGCTCGCGCGGGCACGGCGCGCGAGCCAGAACGCGAACAGGAGGGCCGCGAGGTAATAGGGAACGCCCATCACGAGCCAGTTGGAGATCCCGAACCGGTACGAGTACTCGCCGACGCCGAGCACGCCGCCGTACCAGGTCGCGACCAGCGTCGCGACGAACGGTGCCGTGGTGAGCCGGCGACCGGCGAGGAGGTACTCGAGCTGCCCGCCGGTCCGGCTCCGCCTCCCGAGAGCGAGAAGCGAGGCGGCGTAGACGGCCAGGGCCGTGACTACCGTGATGTCCATCCGCGCCGGAGTATATCGGGTGCGGCCCGTCGCAACCCCGGACGCGCGGCGCACGGCGTGGAATAGTCGCCGCCGACGACGCGTCGTGGGTGTGTGAGGGGGGCCGTGGACGAACGACAGCTGCTCAGGATCGCGAAGGCGCTGTCGGACCAGACGCGCCTGCGGATGCTGCGCGAGATCAGCGCCTCCGGAGAGATATCGTGCGGCGAGCTCGGGCGTCGCTTCCCGGTCTCGCGGCCGACCGTCTCCCATCACCTCGAGATCCTCGAGGAGGCGGGGCTGGTGAGCGCCAGGCGCGAGGGACAGCTCCACTACGTCAAGGCCGTCCCCGGGGCGCTGGTGGCGTTCTCCAGGAACCTGGACTCTCCGACCTACCGACGCAGGAGGCCTGCGCGGCAGTAGCGCGAGCGGAGAGGGCGGCCGGCCACGCACGGAACATAGACACCTCGAAGAACGTCTGTGCATTCGCGCGAAAGCGAGGAGGCGAGGCAGATGACCCGCCACGCGGCCGTCCCGGCCACGATTGACCCGGAGTCGGTCGAGGCCGCGTAGCGGCAACGCGCGCCCGCCGGAGGGTGGCTCGAATACCTTGCACCGGGGGGGGCCGGAACCGGCCCCCTCGCGCACTTCCCGGCTCGAACACGAGGCCCCCCGAGGGGCGAAAGGGGCGCGATGAGACTGGGAGGAGCGCACGCCCCGCCCAAACCGCTCTGGCTCACGCGCTTCTTTCGGTCCTGAGAAAACGTCTCGAATATTGGGTTGTCTTTGTGTGCGTTGGTTCCTACACTACGGCGTGCCGCTTTTCGAGGGTCCTCGTGAAGACAAAGGCATGACGAAGTCGGCGGTGCAGGGCGGTGGCGTCTGCCTGCGTCGCCACGGTCGGGCCGGCCGGAGCAGCGTTCGCCATGACCGACGGCCAGTCAAGTTCAGCCGAGGTACGGTCGAGTATCCCGACGGCGTGGTGCTGCCGGGAGTGACCGTTGCAGTCAAGGGACTTCAGTGAACCGTAGGAGGAGCGTAATGTCCACCAGTATCCGAAGCGTGTTCGCGGCGCTGTTGTGTGCACTCGTCGTCGGCGCCGCGGCGTACGGGCAGTCGGTCAACTACACGACCGGCGCGATCGCGGGCGCGGTGCGTGACGACAAGGGCGCCGCCCTGCCCGGCGTGACCGTCACGGCGACCAATCTCGACACCGGCCTGACCCGGACGACGTACTCCGGCAAGGACGGCGAGTACGACTTCACCCTCCTGCCGCCCGGCACCTACAAGCTCGTTGCCGAGCTGCAGGGGCTGGGCAAGGCCGAGCTCCCGCGCAGCACGGTACTCCTCGGCAACACGACCAGGGCCAACCTGGAGATCAAGCCGCAGGTGGCCGAGACGCTGACCATCACGGCCGTCGCGCCGATCATCGACACCGAGCGCTCCGGCCTCACGCAGTCGGTGACCAGGCAGCAGATCGACAGCCTTCCGCTCCTCGGCCGGGACTTCCGGTCGCTGGCCCTGCTGACGCCGGGCGTCACCGTCGGGTCGTTCGACACGAGCGCGATCACCGCGAACGGCGCGCGGCCGCTCTCGACGGACTACAACATCGACGGCGCGAGCTCGAACAACGACTTCTACGGCCAGCAGACCGGCGGCTCGCGCCCGCCGTTCACCTTCTCGCAGGCCGCGATCCAGGAGTTCCAGGTCATCCGGACCCAGTACGACGCGGAGTACGGCCGCGGCGTGGGCGCCGCGGTGAACGCGATCACCAAGAGCGGCACCAACGAATTCCACGGCACGGCGTTCTACTACGACCGGCTGAAGTCGTGGTCTGCGACGCGCCCGGTGATATTCCACACCAACATCGGAGGGACGTCGTATCCCCTCCCCATCTCCGACAGCTACCTGGCCAAGGACGTCAAGCAGCCGGGGTTCGTGCTCGGTGGACCGATCGTGAAGGACAAGGTGTTCTTCTTCGTCGGCTACGACCAGATGACGCAGAGCCAGCCTGCGGTCATCGGGAACGACATGCGGACGTACTCGCAGTTCCTCGCCCTGACGCCGGCCCAGCAGCAGACGGCGCTCGACAAGATCCAGGCGGCCGTCGGCGCGCCGTACGCCGCCGGCCTCAATTACAACGTTGACAACACGCTGAAGACGTACCTCGTGAAGTTCGATGGCAACCTCGGCTCGAACCACCACTGGTCGTTCCGCGACGACTTCACGAAGTACGACACCACCAACAGCGGGTCGACCTCGTCGTTCGGCCTGAACCAGACCAACGAGACCGACAAGTTCAACCAGGCGGTGTTGAATGTCGACTCGCTCTTGACGAACAACCTGTCGAACCAGTTCATCGCGCAGGTCGCTCGCGACCAGCGCCCGGTCACGACCCAGTACGGTGGCACCGAGTTCTCCATCAACTTCGGCGTCACGCAGTACTTCGGCTTCAACGACACGACCCCCAGCACGGCCGACGAGAAGAAGCTCCAGTTCAAGGACACCGTCCAGTACGACTGGAACAACCAGACTCTCAAGGCGGGTGTCGAGCTCCTTCACCGGCACCTGTACGACGAGTTCCCGCGCTATGCGATGGGCTACTACTCGTACAGCAGCCTGCTCAACTGGGTCAACAACGTCCCGAACACCTTCCAGCAGGCGTACGGCCCGAACAACGGCGACGTCGCGTGGAACACGAACGTCTGGAGCGGCTACGTCAACGACAGCCTCCGCCTGAGCCCGCGGCTGACCCTCGACGTCGGCCTCCGCTACGACTACATGGCGACGCCGCGCCCGTCGGGCAACGCGTACACCGCGCACCCCGAGTTCCTCTCTCAGATCAAGAACGACTCCAACAACTTCGGCCCGCGCGTCAGCTTCGCGTGGGACGTGTTCGGAGACGGCCGCTCGGTCCTCCGCGGCGGCACCGGGAAGTTCTTCGAGTACATGCCGGACATCCTCCTGGCGGCGCCGATCCAGGGGATCAGCGGGGCGCTGATCACCACGACGTTCACCTGCACCACCACGCCGTCGAATCCGTGCCCGACCTACCCCGCCATCCTCACCCCCGACCAGTTCCTCGCCAAGTCAAAGCTCGGCGCCAACCTCGTGACGATCGGCTCGGACTACCAGGCGCAGGAGGCGTGGCGCACGAGCCTGCAGTACGAGCAGCGTCTCGGCGAGTCGTACAGCGCGGGCGTCAGCGCCGTCTACTCGCACCTGAGCCACGTTCAGGGCACCAGGAACATCAACCTCGTCCCCACCGGCTACTCGCTCGGCAACATGCCGGTGTACGACTACAACAGCTCGGCCAACGCCGCCCGTCCGTACGCCGACCTGGGCATCATCCGCGAGCTCACCTCCAACGAGGAGGCGTGGTACCGCTCGCAGACGATCGAGATCCACAAGCTCGCCACCGGCGATTCGAAGCTCTCGTGGGACCTCAGCTACACCCATTCCGACTCGATCGACGAGGACACCAACACCCGCTCGACGTCGACCACGTTCCTCATCGACCCGAACAACCCCAAGCTGAGCGAGGGTCCCAGCGACAACGACATCAAGCACCGGATCGTCGGAGACGTCACGTATCAGCTGCCGTGGGGGTTCCAGGTTTCCGCGATCACCTCGTGGCACAGCGGGTTCCCGTACACGGCGGCCGTCAGCTTCACCTGCAGCGGCTGCACCGCGAACAGCCTCACCGGACAGGCCCAGACGACCCAGGCGGCGAACTTCACGCCGGTGTTCGTGAACGGGAGCGGCCAGATCATCGACCTCACGCAGGCCAACGGCATGACGCTGCCCCAGTTCTCCGCGTGGCTGACCTCGCAGAACGCCCGCCTCATCGGGCGGAACACCCTGCGCCAGCCGAGCGTGTACGACACCGACCTCCGGATCTCGAAGTCGTTCAACCTCCCCGGTGGGTTCAACGTGCAGCTGATCGGCGAGGTGTTCAACATCATGAACCACAACATCCCGGTCGTCACCGGCGCCAACCAGGACCTGTACAGGATCACCTACACGGCGAAGACCGGCGCGTACACCATCACGAAGTACACGAACACGGTGAGCGGCAAGGCGCTCAACACGTTCGGCCTCGTCCAGGGGTACTCGGGCGAGGTCAACCCGCGCCAGCTCCAGGTGGCCGTGAAGATCAGCTTCTGACGGCCATCCCACCGAGGTCGAAGAAGGCCGCCTCCGGGCGGCCTTCTCTTTTGTCGGAGGGACCTGCCGCCGGGCGTCGAGAACCGCCTCCGGCCCGCCCGGGCCCGCTTCCGGCGGCCACGAGACCGGCCGCCGGGGCGCAAACCCCGTGAGTTCACACGCTTCTCACGAATCTGAGAAAATGTCTCGTTTGGATGGACTTGTGCGAACTCTGCTCGTTTCTGTAGACTCCCCGGCAACAAGGTGGAGGAGGGTCCCCATGCACATGAGAAGGCCGGAGCTGTACAAGTGGGCGGCGGTGCTGTTTGCCGCCGTCTTGACTGTCGGGGTGGCGGGCGTCGCGCTCGCCCAAACCGACGTGACCAGCACCCGTATCACGGGGACGGTCAAGGACGCGTCCGGGGGCGTGCTGCCGGGCGCGACGGTCGAGGCCAAGAACCAGGAGACCGGGTTCGGCATCACCGCCGTCACGGACGGGAGAGGGTTCTACCGGATCCTCAGCCTGCCGACCGGCACGTACACCGTGACCGTTACCCTGGCCGGGTTCGCGACCGAGAAGCACCCCGACGTCCGGCTGCTCCTCTCGTCGCCGGTGACCGTGGACTTCGCGATGAAGCTCGCGGCGAAGACCGAGAGCATCACGGTCACCAGCGAGGTGCCGCTCGTGGAGCCGACGAGCACCTCCGCGTCGACGACGATCCAGACCGAGCAGATCAAGCAGCTGCCGGTCAGCGGCCGCAACTTCATGAACCTCGTCCTCGCGCTCCCCGAGACCACGACCAAGAACGAGCGCGGGTACACGGCTCTCTCCGGCCAGCGCGGGATCAACACGAGCTTCTACGTCGACGGCGTGGACGACAACAACCCGTTCTTTGGCGGCGTGATCGGCCAGGCCGAAGGCCGCTCGCCGTTGCAGATCTCGCAGGAGTCGATCAAGGAGTTCTCGGTGGTCACCAACGGCGCCTCGGTCGAGATGGGGCGGTCGGGCGGCGGCTTCGTGAACGTGATCACCAAGAGCGGGACCAACGCGTTCAAGGGCGCCGCGTGGTACTACAACCAGCCGCAGAGCCTGATCGCGAACAACGCTCAGGGCGTGAAGCCCAAGGACCAGAAGAAGAGCCAGTACGGCGCGGCGCTGGGCGGCCCGATCATCGCGGACAAGCTGTTCTTCTTCACGAGCTACGACCAGCAGAAGCAGGACGTCACCCAGCCGCTGCAGCCGTGGGTGTCGGACCCGAACATTGCGGCGAAGTACCCG
>Ga0335070_10005259_pt1 | contig 15201 bp, 14 predicted proteins | sample Lox_Sample_13_FD_206722 | JGI IMG/M metagenome (GOLD analysis project Ga0335070, IMG submission 206722) | Soil microbial communities from Loxahatchee National Wildlife Refuge, Florida, United States - Lox_Sample_1.3 | ecosystem: Environmental > Terrestrial > Soil > Wetlands | place: USA... | reverse complement strand
CGCCATCGGGGTTCCCAATCCCTACAATCAGTGGCAGCTGGGGTTGACGGCGATGTGGGAACCGGACCTGTTCGGCCGCATCCGCCGCTCGATCGAGGCGGCGGATGCCGACGTCCAGGCCACTACCGAGGATCGGGCCGCTCTGCTGGTGAGTCTCGACAGCGACGTGGCGCGCGCCTACATCGATCTGCGCGGTGCGCAGCTGCGCACCGCCATTACCCAGGCGAATCTCGACACGCAGCGGGAACTGCTGGAGCTGACCCAGCAGCGGCAGGCCGCCGGCGTAACCACCGACCTCGACGTCCAGAACGCAGCCGCGGAAGTCAGCTCCACACAGGCGCAACTGCCGCTGCTCAACGCGCAGATCAGCACGGACATCAACCAGCTGAGCCAGCTGATGGGCCGCGAGCCGGATGCGCTGCGCATCGAGCTGTCGGCAACGGGTGCCGTGCCGCCGGTTCCCCCGCGAATCCCGATCGGTCTGCCGGCCGATCTCACCCGGCGCCGCCCCGACATCCGCGCCGCCGAACAGCGCTTGCATGCCGCGACGGCACGGATCGGTGTCGCGATGGCGGATCTGTTCCCGCGCCTGACTCTGAGCGCCTCCGGAGGCTTCCAGTCGCAGAATGCCTCCGATCTGATCGACTGGGCCAGCCGCTTCGGCAGCATCGGCCCGGGGTTCGAGATGCCGCTGTTCGATCGCGGTCGCTGGGTCAGCCTGCGCCTGCAGAATTTGCGCGCGCAGGAGGCGGCCCTCGATTACCAGAAAGTCGTTCTGGGTGCCCTGCACGAGGTGGAGAACGCGCTGGCGCTTTACCGGGCTGACCAGGACCGGCGGGATGAGCTCGCGCAGGCCGTTGCGCACGGGCGCGATGCGCTCGAGCTTGCCCGGCAGCGCTACGAGAGCGGCGTGGCGAACTTCATCGTCGTGCTGGACGCGCAGCGCACCGTGCAACAGAACGAACTGGCGCTCGTTGACAGTGTCACCACCGTGTCAGCCGACCTCGTGGCGCTCTACAAGGCTCTCGGCGGCAGTCCTGATGCGCCCGCGGGCGCCGACTGAGGCGGGATGGGGCCCGGTGTGCCGTTACGCCTGAAGCGGGATGTGCCCGGTGAGCCGGTACGCCTGTGGCGGGAGCGCCGCTGAAAAGGCGCGGGCGGGTCGCGGAAGAGTCCCTTAAACTGGCTTAACGGCGGGCGATCGGACCGCCGGTATAATGCCGCCGGTGGAATCCCTACTCGGTCCCCTGCTTCCCCTGTTCGAACGCGAGCGCACCGCCGGCCGGGCGGTGGCCGTCGGGATCCTGGTCCACACGGCGGGTTCCACCTATCGCAAGCCCGGTGCCCTGATCCTCATCGCCCGCGGAGGCGAGTACGCAGGTCTGATCTCCGGTGGTTGTCTGGAAGGGGATTTGGGACAGCATGCCGAGACGGTGCTGAAAACCGGTGAGCCGCGCCTCGTGCGCTACGACATGCGGGGCCGCGACGATCTGATCTGGGGACTGGGATTGGGTTGCGAGGGTGCGATGAGCATCCTGCTGCTGCGTGTCGGGCCCGCTGAGAACTGGGAGCCGATGAATCATCTGGCCCTCTGTTTCGCCAGCCACAGCCCCACCTCCGTCGGCATCGTCGTCGAAAGCGACGAGCCCACGGTACCCGTGGGGCAGATTGTCATCGCGGACGATCCGGCTCGGCTGCCTCGACTGTTGAATGAGTCCGGCGTCAGAGCGGCGCTCGAACTTGCCGCAAGCAGCACACGCGTGCAGTGGGTCGAGGGCGGATCCAGCGGGTCCGCCTCGCGCTGGCGACTATTCGCGCTGCCACTGTCGCTTCCGCCGCAGGTGCTTTTGTTGGGCGCCGGACCCGACGCGGCACCCGTGGTCGAGTTGGGGGCACGACTGAGTTGGCGCATTACGGTCGTCGACCATCGGCCCGCTTACGCGGATGCCTCCCATTTTCCGGCCGCGCATCGAATCGTGCTGGCTCGACCCGAGGAGCTGCTCTGCGTCCTCGACCCGAGCCACTATTCGGCTGCCGTCGTGATGAGTCACCACCTGCATTCCGATCTGGCTTACCTGAAGGCACTGGCGGCCACGGAGATTCCCTACGTGGGTCTGCTGGGCCCGGCCATCCGGCGCGATCGTCTGTTGTCGGACCTGGGAAGCGACATACACAGGCTGCAACCGCGGCTGCATGCTCCGGTGGGCCTCGCGCTCGGGGGCCGTTCGCCCGAGTCGATTGCCCTCGCCATCGTGGCGGAGATTCACGCGTTCGTGCACCAGGCCGGCAGCCATTCTCAGGGCGCGCCCCTGCCGGTGCCCGCAATCGCGGAACGGGCGCGGGCGTGAACGAAACGCAGATCATCCTGGCTCAGCTCGACACGGAGCGACGGCACTTTGCCGCGGTGACCGCCGCCTGCGAGGCGCTACTGAAGGAAGCTGTCCTGGCGGCCCATCCCGATTTTTCCAGCGCCTGTCTCGACTACCTGCAGTTCGCGCTGCGCCGCGTCTCCGCCGACGGCACACGCGTTGCCGATTCCAGCGTCGCTGCGCTTCGGTCCGCTCCCCCTGACCGCGTCAATACACTCTGGCGGAGCGCTCTGAATGAGTTCAAGACGGCTTGCGGTGAGCGCTTCGATGAGATCGCGAGGCAAGCGAAGCGCCACCTTCCGGTCGCCGAATGGCGCGCCCTGTCGAGGATGACCGCCGACTCGATCGTGGAAGAGCGTTCGCGCTACGACAGAGTCAGGGCCGCGTTGCCTGCGGGAGTGGTCCTTGCCACTGCGGACGATGGAAGCGCTGCCCGGCACGCCTCATGAACGAGCTTGCCAACACGGTCGATGCGTTGCACGCCATCGTGCTGGCCGCCGGTGCATCGACGCGATTCGGCTCCGCGAAACAGCTTGTACGCATCGCCGGCCGGCCCCTGCTCCACACCGCCGTAGCCCGCGCCGTTGATGTGGTCGGCAGTGGAGTCATCGTGGTGCTTGGCGCACAGGCGGCGGAACTGGCTCCACTCCTGAAGCACTCGACCGCCTCCATCATCGTAAATCGGGACTGGCGTGAGGGACTGGCGAGCTCGATCCGCAGCGGAGTCTCCCGACTGCCATCCAGTTGCAGCGCCGTGCTGGTGATACTGGCAGACCAGGCGGCAGTGACCGCTGAGGATCTCAAGCGACTCGCTGGCGCATGGCGGCGTCAGCCGGACTACATCGCCGCCGCCCGCTATGGCACGACGACCGGAGTGCCGGCGATTTTCCCCCGCTCGACTTTCAGCGATTTGCTTACGCTTCGGGGCGACGTCGGTGCGCGCGCCGTGTTGCAGAGGAACCCCGATCGTGTGGTGCGCGTGCCCATGGCGAGCGCCGCGATCGACATCGACACACCCGAAGACCTGCTGGCCCTGGGGCCCCAGAGTTGACCCGCGGGCCCCGAGTCGAACCGGGGTACAGCCTGTGCGATCTAACAGGTCCTGCCGCCGGGCACGTCCGGGTGCGGAAAATGGTCGGACTCATCCTCATCCGGGCGGGGCGCCAGGCACGCCCAGTCTTTCTCGATCACCACGCGCAACTCACCTGGGGCGCTGCCTGAAACAGCTGTCACGGCCGTTATTGGCTGGTCGCGCGAGAGCGTGACCGCCTCACTCCGCGACCACTCGCGCGCCATGCTCTCAGGTATTCGAATATCGATGAGATTACCTGCGTAACTTGCTGTAATATCTTTATTATTCTTATCGATCAGGATCCGGTAGGTCAGCACCGTCCCGGGCGCGAAGTGCACCTGCTCGGCCACCTCGCCGTGCATGTCGAGCTGCTGGACTTCTCCCTGCGTCAGACGCAGACGCAGTGAACTGCCTTTGATCCTGAGTTTCACGAGGAGCCCTCGTGGCGCGATGCCAGCTGCAGGATCCGCTGGGCCTGCAGCAGATGCGGACGGTCGATCATCTGTCCATCCAGACTCAACACCCCGCTCCCCGGCGCCGCGGCGAAGGCCGCGACGACGCGCCGCGCCCAGCTGACCTCCGTACTCCCCGGCACGAACGCAGCGTTGATCGGCTCGATCTGGTCGGGGTGGATGGCCAGCTTGCCGGTGAAGCCATCACGCCGGGAACTCTCGATGTCCCGGATCAAACCTTCCGCATCACGGAAGTCGGCGTAGATCCCGTCGATGGCCTGAACACCTAGCGCCGAGGCGGACACCACGCACAGCGAGCGCGCCAGCTGGAATGTGAAAGTCAGCGAGCCCTGCCGATCCGTCTTGCGAGTCACCCCCAGGGCCGCTGAAAGATCTTCGCACCCCCAGGTGAGTCCCGCCAGGCGGGCATGTGCCTCGGAGTCGGCGCTGACCGCCTGGGCGTAGCTTCCCAGCGACAGCAGGGCCTGGGGGGTCTCCGTGGCGATGACAATGATCTGCGTGGAGCCGCAAGGCTTACCCTCCCTGACCTCCAATGCCGCCAGATAGTGCGCGATCTCCGACAGATCGCGGGCCGAGGCGGCCTTGGGTACGACGATGCCGTCGGGCGAGCCGGCGATGACGGCGACGAGGTCATCCAGCAGCATGCCGCTGGAGAGCGCATTCACGCGCACCCACAAGCGCTGCTTCGAGCGGTCCGCGCGCGCCTTCAGCAACTCGCACACGCGGCTGCGGGCCGCCGGCAGCTGGGCCGCGGCCACCGAATCCTCCAGATCCAGAATGAGCGCGTCGGCGCCACTGTCCACGGCCTTGGCCTGCTTGCGCTCGCTGTCACCCGGCACGAACAGGAGTGAGCGCAACACCGGTGGCAGCAGGGAAGCGGTTGAGCGGATCACGGCGAGGGCCTCTTCAGCATGAGGGCGGCACGCCGGCAGAATGCCACTTCCTCGTCGCGCTGGTTGAAGGCACGGTGCTCGAACGTGAGGATGCCGGAGTCGGTGCGGGACTGGCTCTCACGCTTGGCGACTACCGAGGTCTCGGCCCGCAGCGTGTCCCCGACCAGCACGGGCCGGGGGAACTTCACCTCATCCCATCCCAGGTTCCCCAGGGTGGTACCGAAGGTGGTGTCATAGACGGACAGCCCGACGAGCAGGCCCAGGGTGAAGATGCTGTTGACGATGGGCTGGCCGAAGGGTGTTCCCTTGCAGTATTCGGCATCCAGGTGCAGGGCCGCAGGATTCATGGTGAGCGTGCTGAACAGCACGTTGTCGGTCTCCGTCACGGTACGGTGCACAGCGTGGCGGAAATGCTGTCCCACCTCGAACTGCTCGAAATAAAGTCCCGGCACGAGGCCTCCTGTGGGGTGAGCGTAAACCCTTGTCGCACCATTGTAATCCGGCTCATAACCGGCGGCGCCGAACACCCAACCAAAGGGTATTAGGGGTGCTCCCGCCCGCCGCCTATAGTCCGCGGATGTATCAGTACGACCCGCTCGACCAGGCCTTCGTCGATCAGCGCGTGGCCGAGTTCCGCGACCAGACGCGGCGCTACCTCGCAGGCGAGCTTTCGGAAGACGAGTTCCGCGGTCTGCGGCTGCGCAACGGACTATACATCCAGCGCCATGCGCCCATGCTGCGCATCGCCATCCCCTACGGACTGCTGAGCTCCCGGCAACTGCGCAAGCTGGGGGCCATCGCGCGCGATTTCGACCGCGGCTTCGGTCACTTCACCACCCGCCAGAACCTGCAGCTGAACTGGCCCAGGCTGGAAGCCGTACCGGACATTCTCGAGCAGCTCGCCAGCGTGCAGATGCATGCCATCCAGACCAGCGGCAACTGCATCCGCAACGTCACCGCCGATCACATGGCGGGCATTGCCGTGGATGAGGTCGATGATCCGCGCCCCTACTGCGAGATCATCCGCCAGTGGGCCAACCTGCATCCGGAATTCACCTACCTGCCCCGCAAGTTCAAGATCGCGGTCACCGGCTCGCCCGAGGATCGCGCCGCCTCCGAGGTGCACGACGTGGGCCTGCATCTGCGGCGCGATGAGCGAGGCCAGATCGGTTTCCAGGTACTGGTGGGGGGTGGCCTGGGCCGCGCCCCGATGATCGGCCAGGTGATCCGCGAGTTCCTGCCGCTGCCGGACCTGCTGACCTACCTCGAGGCCATCCTGCGCGTCTACAACCGCCACGGACGTCGCGACAACATCCACAAGGCTCGCATCAAGATCCTCGTCAAGGCGCTGGGCATCGATCGGTTCCGCGAACAGGTGGATGCCGAGTGGGACGCTGCGCGCGCCACCGGTCCGGTGCTGCCCGGGACGGAAGTGGCGCGAATACGCGCCTTCTTCCAGCCGCCCGCTTACGCAACGCTCGAGAACATCGACGCCGCCGCCGGTCGCGAACCCGAGTTCCAGGCCTGGTACCGCTACAACACGCGGGCGCACAAGGTCCACGGCTACCGCGCCGTGTTTGTCTCCTTGAAGGCGCATGGCCGCAATCCCGGTGACATGACTTCGCAGCAGATGGAGGCGGTGGCGAACCTGGCCGAGCGCGTCTCCTTCGGCCAGGTCCGTGCCACGCACAACCAGAACCTGTTGCTCGCGGATGTGCGCCAGGATGTCCTGTACGAGGTGTGGCGTGAGCTGCGTGCGCTGGATCTGGCCATGCCCAACATCGGCACACTGACCGACATGATCGCCTGCCCGGGACTGGATTTCTGCAGCCTGGCCAACGCTGGCACGCTCAACGTGGCCCAGGCCATCCAGAAGCAGTTCGACGATCTGGATTACCTCTACGACCTGGGCGACATCGAAATCAAGATGTCCGGATGCATGAATGCCTGCGGCCATCACCACGTCGGGCACATTGGCATCCTGGGCGTGGATAAGCACGGCGAGGAGTGGTACCAGATCACTCTCGGCGGCTCGGTAAATGGCTTCACGGCGCTTGGGGACGTGATCGGACCCTCGGTCGCGCAGGCCGACGTCGCTCCAACCATCGAGCGCATCGTCGAGGTGTACCGCGCCCAGCGCGAGGACGGCGAGCGCTTCATCGAGACTTACCGCCGCATCGGTCTGAAGCCCTTCAAGGAGCGCGTCTATGCGGCGCATTCTGAAGCGGCGTGAAATAGTCACCGACGAGTGGTTGTATGCGGGCGAGGAAGGCGCCGATCCCGCAGGCCAAACGCCTCTCATCGTGCCATTTGCCCAGTTCCGCGCCCACGCGGATGTCTGGCGCGGGCGCCGCGCGCCCCTCGGTGTGCGTCTCTCGCCGGCGGACGCCGTCGAGGATCTGGCCGCCGATCTGTCGCTGTTCCAGGTCGTGGCCGCGGAATTTCCGGGGCCAGCCGATGGCCGCGCCTTTTCCCAGGCGAGATTGTTGAGGTCGCGCTTCCATTACGGCGGCGAACTGCGCGCGGTGGGCGCCGGTGTCAAACAGGATCTGATCTTCCTGATGGCACGCTGCGGGTTCGACTCTTTCGAGCTGGCCGCGGGGGAGACTTTCGAGGCCGCCATCGCCGCGCTGAGCCGCTATGACGTGGCGTATCAGCCGGCAGAACCGCTCGAGACCATTCGGCAGCAGCGCTTCCTCGCGGCCCAGTGAGCGCGACTTCAGCGCTGCGGAAGTTCGATTCCCTCGAACAGCTGCGCCACCTCCTCCGCGGATGCAGCCCGATGCGCCCGGTCCACCAGGCGCCGATCCAGGTGTGGTGCCAACAGCTGGGCGAACTCGTACATGTATCTGCGCAGCAGCGTCCCGCGTCGGAAGCCGATCCAGGTCGAATGCGCCGGAAACAAGTGTGAGGAATCGATCGCGCGCAGATCCGCATCCTCGGCGTCCACCGCCATGTTGGCGACGATTCCGACCCCCAGACCCAGCCGCACGTAAGTCTTGATCACATCCGCATCGCGCGCCGTGATGGCCACGTTGGGTGTCAAGCCGCTGCGCGCGAAGGCTTCCTGGAGGGAAGACGGCCCGGCGAAGCTGAACGTGTAGGTGATGATGGGATAGGACGCCAGGGCCTTCAAAGTCAGTTTGCCGGCACCGACCAGCGGGTGATCGGCTGGCACGACCACGGTGCGATGCCACAGGTAGCACGGCATCAGCGTCAGGTCTGCGAACAGGTGCTGCGATCCGGTGGCAATCGCGCAGTCGATGCGATCGTGCGCAACCATCTCGGCGATCTGCTCCGAGGTGCCCTGGTGAAGGTTGAGTCGCACGTTGGGATAACGCCCGCGGAACTGCCGGATCACATCCGGAAGCACGTAACGCGCCTGCGTGTGGGTGGTGCCGATCGACAGGCTCCCCCTGCCCTCGTCACGCAGTTCCGTGGACAGGTCGCGGATACTTTGCGCCTCCTGCAGGATGCGCAGGGCGCGCTCGATCACCTGCTGACCGGCAGGCGTGATCCGCGTGAGATTGCGGCCCTCGCGCACGAAGATCTGGAACCCCAGCTCATCCTCGAGCAGCTTGATCTGCTTGCTCACGCCCGGCTGGGAGGTGTGCAGTTTCTGGGCGGCCGCGGTGATGTTCAGGCCGCTCTGGGCCACCGCGGCCAGATAGCGCAACTGATGCAGTTTCATCCCGCAAGACTAGCGCAACCTTGCACGTTGCGGCGAACACGCTTCCCCCAGGCCGCGTGCCGCCGATGGTGCAGAAACCAGCGTGTTACCGCCCGGTCACCCGTTTATAACCACTGCGGAGTCCTTCAGAAGAAACCATTCGTTCCAGGGCTCCGCAATCGCTGGCTATAGTCGAACCCATCATGGGAGCCGTGCTGACACTGGAACTGGAACAGAGAGCCGCCGCGGTGCGTGAGCAGCTCAAGGCCGCCCTGCGCGAGCATGGCCGGGTGGTCTACTCGAACAGCCTGGGCGCCGAGGCGATGGTGCTCACGGACATCATCTGGACTGGCGTGCCAGGCATCGACATGTTCAGCATCGATACCGGCCGGCTCCATGAAGAGACCTACGAACTGCTGGAGAAGCTGGAACGCCGTTACAAGCGCTCCCTGCGGCTCGTGCACCCGGATGCCCGCGAGCTGGAAGGCCTGGTCTCGGCGCAGGGCGTCAACGGTTTCTACCACAGCCTGGACGCCCGGCTGTCCTGCTGCAGGATCCGCAAGGTAGAGCCCTTCAAGCGCGCCATAGCGGGCTATACGGCCTGGGTGACTGGCGTGCGCCGCGAACAGTCGGCATCGCGCGCGCAGGCCAGCCCGTCGGAGTGGGACAGCGAATACGGCCTGTACAAGGTCAGCCCACTGCTGGACTGGAGCGAGGAGCAGGTCTGGCAGTACATCCGGGCCCGCAAGCTGCCGTACAATCGGCTGCACGATCGCCAGTTCCCCAGCATCGGCTGCTCCCCTTGCACGCGCGCGATACAACCCGGCGAAAGTCGTCGCGCCGGCCGCTGGTGGTGGGAACAACCCGAGTCCCGTGAATGCGGCCTACATCCGAGAGTTCGCCAGGTGCCGGCGCAAGCCTGACCGACGCCCCCACGCGCATGGACTACCTGCCCCTTTTCCTCAAGCTGGACGGACGCCCTGCCCTGGTCGTCGGGGGCGGTCGTGTGGCCGCCCGCAAGGTCGAGCTGCTTCTGCGCGCCGGCTCCCGGGTCACGGTGGTGGCACCCGAGGTGAGCGAGGAGCTGCAGCAGCTTGCCGCACAGGGCGATCTGCGAATCATCCGTGAGCGCTTCGCACCGCCCCACGTGGAGGGTGCGGTAGTGGTCGTCGGAGCGACCGGGATCAGGGAGGTGAACGCCGCCGTCTCAGCAGCCGCCCAGGCGAAGCACATCCCCGTCAATGTCGTGGACGACCCGGCCGCCTCCACGTTCATCTTTCCGGCCATCATCGATCGTTCGCCCATCGTCGTCGCGATCAGCTCGGCGGGGCACGCACCCGTGCTTGCCCGCCACGTGCGCGAGAAACTCGAGGCGCTGCTGCCCGCGCGGCTCGGGGCACTGGCCCGATTCATGGGTGCCCGGCGCGAAGCCGTGAAACGCACTCTGCGCACCCCCGCGCGCCGCTCGTTCTGGGAGCGTATCGCCAGCGGTATCGTGGGCCAGCGCGTGCTCGCAGGCGATGAGAGCGGCGCCGGCGCATCCTTCGAGCGCGAGCTGCGCACCTCGAGCCTGACCCGCTCGGCCGCCACCGGTGGACGCGGACTGGGTGAGTGTTACCTGATCGGGGCTGGCCCGGGAGACCCGGACCTGCTGACGCTGCGGGCACTGCAACTATTACAGCAGGCCGATGTGATTCTTTACGATCGCCTCGTGCCGGAAGGCGTGCTCGAACGTGCGCGACGCGACGCCGAACGGGTGTTCGTGGGCAAGGAGGCGGGCAATCACACCGCTCAGGCGCGGATCAACGAGCTGCTGGTGCGGTATGCGCGCCAGGGCTTGCGCGTGGCCCGGCTCAAGGGTGGCGATCCGTTCGTCTTCGGACGCGGAGGCGAAGAGATCGAAGCACTTGCCGCCCACGGGATACCCTACATCGTGGTACCTGGCATCACCGCGGCCCTCGGTGCCGCCGCCAGTGCCGGCATACCGCTGACACACCGGAAGGTGGCTCAGAGTGTCACCTTCGTGACCGGTCACGCGCTCGATGATGACGCCTTGGATTGGGAGTCGTTGGCGCGAGCCCGGCAGACCGTCGTCTTCTACATGGGTGTGACGCACCTGCCGCGCATTGTTGAGAAGCTGCTGGCGGCCGGCGCGCCGGCTGAATATCCCGTGGCTGTGATCGAACGCGCGACGCTCCCGGAGCAGCGCATCCTGCGCGGTACGCTGACATCGATTTCGGCGACAGCGGCCGATGCGGGAGTCACTCCGCCGGCCCTGCTGGTGATTGGCGAAGTGACGGCATTGACGGCTGCCGATTCGTTCATCGGCGCCGAGTTCGAGAGTTTCTCCCGGGCTGCTCTCGCCACCACCACCACCACCGCCACCGCCGCTGTCACGTCCACCGCGACTGCGGCCGCCGCGGCTGCCACCGCTGTCAGCGTCGCTGCGCCCGAAGGCGCCGCCGCATGAGTATCTGCGACGGCTTCTCCGGGTCGGTGGGCAATACCCCGCTGATCCGCCTACGCGGCGTGAGTGAAGAGACCGGCTGCGAGATCCTCGGCAAGGCCGAGTTCATGAATCCCGGCGGTTCGGTCAAGGACCGGGCCGCCCGTGCGATCGTCGCGGCCGCGGAGCAACGTGGCGAGCTGGCTCCCGGTGGAACGGTTGTCGAGGGGACTGCGGGCAACACCGGCATCGGTCTGGCGCACGTCTGCAATGCGCGCGGCTACCGCTGTGTGATCGTGATGCCCGACAACCAGTCGCCGGAGAAATACCGCCTGCTGGAGACTCTGGGCGCCGAGGTTCACAAGGTACCGACGGTCCCCTACAGCAATCCGAATCAGTACCAGAAGGTGGCGCAACGCTTGGCCGCGACGCTTCCCAACGCCATCTGGGCGAACCAGTTCGACAATACGGTGAATCGCCAGGCGCACCTGGAGAGCACCGGCCCGGAGATCTGGTCGCAGACTCACGGGCGCATCGATGCTTTCGTGGCTGCTTGCGGCACCGGCGGCACCTTTGCGGGCGTGTCCGAATACCTGAAGTCACGGCGCCGTTCCATCCGCTGCGTTCTGGCTGATCCCCCGGGCAGCAGTCTTTTCGAGTTCGTACGCAGCGGAGCTCTGAAGGCAACAGGCTCGGGATCGATTACCGAAGGCATCGGGATCGGACGGATCACGGCAAACCTCAAGGACGCGCCCATCGACGAGGCGATTCACGTCGAGGACGGCGATACGGTCCGCTTCGTCTACCGCCTCCTCAATCAGGAAGGACTGTTCCTGGGCAGTACCAGCGGCATCAATGTCGCAGCCGCGGTTCGGGTGGCGCAGCAGCTCGGCCGGGGCCACACCATCGTCACGGTTCTGTGCGATGGCGGCGCGAAATACCAGTCGCGCCTCTTCAACCGCGAATGGCTCGAGCAGAAGGGCCTTGCGACCCATGCCCAGACGCGGGGGCCGGCGGCACCCATCCAGATTGACAAGGCCCTGGTAGCCTGATCCCGCGGCAGGCGAGGTCCTGCGCGTGACTTGCCGATGAGGTCAGCGGGTGGGCGGATCCGCCAACTGGGCGCGCCGGCACAGTGTGCCGGAATCGACGCAGTGCCTGTCAGTGATGCAGCACAAACTGTCTGCTGCCAACGACAGCGAAAGCCGCTATGATCGAGATACCCAGCGGTTCTCGGAACAAGAATGGCAAGCATCGACCTGCCACGCGCGCTCCAGGATTACTTCGCTTTTGCGGAAACCACCCCGACGCGCAACGGACGCCGCTTCTCGATCACTCTGCCCTACCGTGGGCCCGACGGTCGGTTGGAAAGACTCCAGTGGTGGTACCACCTGTCTCCCGCCAAAGAGAAAGCACTGGGTGAACTCGCTCTGACGGCCCTGCGTAACGAGGCCATTGAGCGTTTCCGGGTGCATATCGAACGCTGGCTGCAGAACACAGCTCAGGAGCTGCATGCCGACGGAGCGATCCCGCAAGTCAGTCCGGTCGGTGCGCGAGTATCCGCCACCTCTCCGGCTGAGTCTTTGGTTGCCCTGACGCCGCCTCCCGATGCCCAGATGGACGGGTCCGACGACGCTGGCGACGAGTCGATCAGACCCGCCGCGAGCAAGACCGCTTTCGGCTAATCGAACGGCGGGATTTGGCGAAGGCAAATCCCGCGGACGTCAGGCTGGACTGCCGGCAAAAAGAGCTGGTTTTTGCCGGCTGCGAAGTGCGAGGAGCTTCAGGCGAGCGAGACTGCGCGGGGCTCGCGACTGCCCGCGGCAGCCTTCTCGACGGCCTTCTCCACCAGCTCCTCCGCGTTCGGGGCACCCAGAGCGACCTCCAGCGCTTCGGAGACGTGCTCGACCCACACGAACTCCAGCAGTGCACGGGTGCTGGCCGGAATATCCTCCAGGTCGCGGCGGTTTCGGGCCGGCAGGATCACCTTGCGGATACCCGCGCGTGCCGCGGCGATGGTCTTCTCCTTGATGCCGCCCACGGGCAGGACCAGCCCGCGCAGACTGATTTCTCCGGTCATCGCCACGTCCGGCCGCACGACCTGATGCCTCAGCAGCGAGGCCAGCGAGACGAACATCGCCACACCTGCGCTAGGTCCATCCTTGGGAATCGCTCCCGCCGGAACGTGCACGTGGATATCGCTGTGCTCGAACTGCAGCGGGTCGATGCCGAACTCGGTGGCCTGCGCTTTGACCAGGCTCACGGCCGCCTGAGCGCTCTCCTTCATCACATCGCCCAGCTGGCCGGTGAGGATGAGCTTGCCGTTACCCGGCAGGCGAGCCGACTCGACGAACAGGATGTCTCCACCCACGGGCGTCCACGCGAGTCCGGTCGCCACACCTGGCACGGAGGTGCGCTGGGCCACATCGTTCTCGAAACGAGTCGGTCCGAGAATCTCCGGCACATCAGCTGCATCCAGCCTGACCTTCTCGACCTTGCCGGAGGCGATACGCACGGCCGCCTGGCGCAATAGCGCACCAATTTCGCGCTCGAGATTGCGGCAACCCGATTCCCGGGTGTACTCGTGGATGACCCGCCGCAGGGCCTCATCGGTCACTTCGGCTTGCGCCTCCGTGAGACCGTTGGCCTTGAGTTGACGCTGCACCAGGTAACGGCGCGCGATCTGCAGCTTCTCCTCTTCGGTATAACCGGTGAGGTGAATGACCTCCATGCGATCGCGCAACGGGCCGGGAATGGCCTCGAGCACATTCGCGGTCGCGATGAACAGCACGCGGCTCAGGTCGAACGGCTGCGCAATGTAGTTGTCGCGGAACGTGCCGTTCTGCTCCGGATCGAGCACCTCCAGCAGCGCCGAGGACGGATCGCCCTGGTGGCTGGCATTGAGCTTGTCGATCTCATCGAGCATGAAGACCGGATTGCGCGTGCCTGCCTTGCGCAGGGCCTGCACGATGTTGCCCGGCAGGGAGCCGATGTAGGTACGGCGATGGCCACGGATCTCGGCTTCATCGTGCACACCACCCAGGCTCACACGCACGAACTTCAGTCCCAGCGCGCGGGCGATGCTCTGACCGAGCGATGTCTTGCCGACACCCGGCGGGCCCACGAAGCACAGGATCGGACTGCGCCCCTGCGGATTGAGCTTGCGCACGGCCAGGTACTCCAGGATCCGGCGCTTGACCTTGTCCAGTCCGTAGTGGTCCTGGTCGAGGATCACCCGGGCGCGCTCGATATCGATGTCCTCGACGTCGGCCTTGCTCCAGGGGAGCGCGACCAGCCAGTCGAGATAGTTGCGCGTCATGCCATGCTCGGGGCTCGCCTCGTTCATGCGCTGCAGGCGCTTGAGCTCCTTGCGCGCGTGCTCGGCGACCTCGGTGGGCATGCCGGCGGCCTCGATGGCCTTCTCCAGCTCCGCCACATCGCTACCGGATTCGTCGGAGTCGCCCAGCTCCTTCTGCAGCTGGCGCAGCTGCTCGCGCAGCACCGCCTCGCGCTGGCGCTCACCGAGCGCGGTCTGGGTCTGTTCGCTGATGTCGCGCGTGATCTTGAGCACGGCCAGCCGGTCCGCCAGCAGCTTCAGCACCTGGTCCAGGCGCTCGCGCAGGTCGAGAGTCTCGAGCATCGCCTGCTTGTCCTGGATCTTGATGTCCATGAAGCTGACGATCAGATCGCTGAGCTGGCTGCCGGAATCGATGGACTGGATGGTGCGCGCCAGCTCCGCCGGCACCTGCGGCAGCAGCGACAGCGCCTCGATGGCGCGAGCCTTGAGCACTTCCACCCGCGCCTCGATTTCCGGCCCGCTGGTGTTGGTCTCCGGAAGCGTCTCGGGTCGCACGGCGATGTACGGTTTTTCGTGCAGGAACTCGGCCGCCCGGAAGCGGCTTTCGCCCTGGGCGACCAGATGGTGGGTGCCATCCGGCGCGGTCACGTAACGGACGACGGACGCCAGCAGTCCAACAGGATAGAGGTCATGTGAGGTGGGCTTCTCGACCGCGGCGTCCCGCTGCAACAGCAGGCCGATCTTGCGACCGCTGCGCACGGCTTCCTGAGCCGCGTTGACGCTCTCCTCGCGGCCGAGCGCGATGGGCAGCACCGCTCCCGGAAACATCAGCACGTTCCGCAAGGCAATGACGGGGACGGCCTCGGCAGGCGAGCCGTTCGCCGCGTGGCCCGCTGGTTCCGTCGGACGATCTGATTCGGCTTGATGGATGTCGGCCATGGTGTGCTCGTGTGTCCTTCAGGGTACGTTGGCTCGGATGA
>Ga0335070_10005258_pt1 | contig 15201 bp, 16 predicted proteins | sample Lox_Sample_13_FD_206722 | JGI IMG/M metagenome (GOLD analysis project Ga0335070, IMG submission 206722) | Soil microbial communities from Loxahatchee National Wildlife Refuge, Florida, United States - Lox_Sample_1.3 | ecosystem: Environmental > Terrestrial > Soil > Wetlands | place: USA... | reverse complement strand
CCGATAGCCTGCCATGCCGCGCTGCGCGAAGCCCTGTGCAGCCATCGCGAACACCTCGAGCGGCGCGGTCACGTCGATGATCTGAGCGCCGGGGAACGCGAGCATCACGATGCGCCGCGGTCCGTCCGCAGCCGGACGCCGCCCGCGCGGGCGACGGGGAGTTCTGTCTCTACGCGTCATGGCGGCGAGGATCGGGCGGAGCCGCGATGTCCGCAATGACAAAGACCCCTCGAATCCTGCCAGAGCGAGGATCCGGCGGCTCCCTACGGCCCGGCTCGCCGCGCGCCGATAGGGAGTCCATGCGTCGCACGATCTCCACGCTCCTGTCGCTGGCGCTCGCGCTGCTGCTCCAGGGCTGCCTGATGCCCAACCGCGGCACGCCCGTCTTCGTCGATGGGCGCAGCGGCGACTACTGGTCGGGCCGGGGCCTCCTGCTCGAGGTCTCGCCGGATCGCCTGCGCTGCCACGTCGCCGTGCGCGACCGCGCCCTGTTCGTGCGACAGCCCTGGGTGCCGTGCACGTCGGTCCACGAGCGTCCGCCGGGGCACTGAATCGCCTGCGGCTTGCTGCGCGCGCGGCCCTTCGGGCCGCGCCTGCTAGCCCTTCCCCAGCTCCTGGTCGATCAGAGTCTTGAAGGCCTCGAAGGGCTGCGCGCCCGAGAGGAAGCGGCCGTTGATGAAGAACGACGGCGTTCCCGTGACGCCCAGCTTGGCGGCCTCGTCCGCGTCCGCATCGACTCGGTTCTTGACGTCCGCGGAGGCGACGTCGCGCTTGAAGCGGTCGACGTCGAGCCCGAGCTGCTTCGCGTACTCGACGTACTTCTCGGGGCTCATGGCCTCCTGGTTCCCGAAGATCAGGTCGTGCATCTGCCAGAACTTGCCCTGCCTGTGCGCGGCTTCGGCGGCGAGATGGGCCGCGGGCGCCTTCGGGTGGATGCTGAGCGGCAGATGCTTGAAGACGATCCGCACCTTGTCGCCGTACTCCTGCTCGATCTGGTGCAGCGTCGGTGTGACGCGGCGGCAGAACGGGCACTGGAAGTCGCTGAACTCGACGATCGCGAGCTTGGCGTTCGCGTTGCCCTTCTCGGGGGCGCCCTGGGTGTTGATCGAGTAGCGGCGGTTCGGGTCCGGCCGACCGGGCTGGGCGGCAGGGGTCGGCGCGGGCGCGTTCGCCACCTGGGTCCGCCCCATGACATCCTTGAGGCCGGCCACCTCCCGAGAGGTCTCCTGGACCGCGGAGCGGATCAATAGAGCCCCCGCAACGACCGACGCCCCGAGAATCAGCGCCGCGACGACGACCGGCGCACCCGAGTTCTGAGCCATGGAACCTCCAGGAATTCGAGGGGCGCGAGCATACCCGACGCCGCCGGGCCCGCGGGCGCGACGGCCCGACTTCAGCGCCCCGCCGCGCAGGCCGATCCGGAGGGGTCGAACCAGGGGGATCGATGGGCGCAAGAGCACCGGCGCGACCGGCCACGCTGCTGGTCCACGACGGCGAGCTCGCCGATGTCCGGGCGCTGCTCGGGCGGCTCGCCGTGCCGACGACCGAGCGCCGCGGTGCCCTCGCCGCAGGGGACCTCGAGCAGTCCTGGGGCCTCGTCGTGACGACGCCGCAACGCACGCGAGCGCTGCGCTTCAGCGGGAGCCCGCGTCCGACCTGTATCGCCATCTGCGACCGCGACTCCCGCACGCTCCGCAACGCACTCCGCCGCGCCGGAGTCGCCCTGATGGTGCGGCGTCCGGTCCACCCCGCCGCACTCCGCGCGCTGGTCCTGCACGCCCTCTATCGTGGCCCCGAGCGGCGGCGCAACGCGAGGGTGTCGATCGGAGCGCCCGTGTGGCTGCGGCGTCTGTTCCGCCGGGAGCGGGTGATCCTCGCGGACCTGTCCGTCGGCGGCTGCCGCCTGCTGACGGATCGTCCCGTCGAGGCGGGGCGCCGCATCACCCTCTTCCTGCCGCCCGAGCTCGCGGGCGGTCGGGGACTCGCGCTGCGCGCGCGCGCGCTGCGCCACTGGCAGGAGACTCCGGACGGCGACCACTGCGTGGCCGCGAAGTTCGACGCGATGCGCGCCCGCAAGCTCGAGAGCCTGCGCCGCATCGTCGAAGCCTTCGCCGACGGGCCCGCGACGTTCGAAGCGGGCCGCGCGGAAGCGCCGGTCGCGGAGGCCGCCGAGTCCCGCGCGTCGCTCGTCACCGAAGAGTGTCGAAGCACGCAGCCCGCGCGGTCCGCTCCCGAGCCGCGCGCGACGCCGCAATGCCACGAGGCAGCGCGCGTGCTGCTCGGCCGCGACCTCTCGATCGCCGGTATGCGTGTCGATCGCGATGCGAAGCTTCGGGTCGGTAGCGACGTGCGGCTCGCGATCCACGTCACCACGCTCGACACGCCGCTCGTGGTCACGGCGCGCGTGCACCGCGACGAAGGGCGCCGGGGCATCGTACTGCGCTTCCATGCGCTTTCCGCCGAAGAGAACCGCCATCTGACGGCTCTGGTGGACTCGCTGCCGGCCTTCGACCCGGACGCCCACGAGGGCGGCGGCGTCGTGGTCTCCGAGCTGCTCGACGCCGGACAGGCGGCGGCCGCCAGCGCGTAGACAGGCTCAATCCGGCGCTCCCGGCGCCCGATGAGCCGACAGGCTCGCAGTCCGGCGAGACTCAGGAGGAAGCATGCCCGACGGCTGGATCGTCGTTGCCGGCGCCGGCGGCTTCATCGGCGGACACGTGGTCGCGGATCTGCTGCGCCGCGGTGAGCGCCGCGTCCGCGCCGTCGACTGCAAGCCGCTCGACGCCTGGCAGCAGATCCACGACGGCGTCGACAACGTCGTCGCCGATCTCTCGCGCCGCGAGGTCTGCCGCGACGTGTGCGCCGGTGCGCGGCGCGTCTACCAGCTGGCCGCGGACATGGGAGGCATGGGCTTCATCGAGACGCACAAGGCAGCCTGCATGCTCTCCGTGCTCACCAGCACGCACATGCTGCTGGCGGCGCGCGACTGCGGCGTCGAGCGGTTCTTCTACGCTTCTTCCGCATGCGTGTACGCCGGCGACAAGCAGGCCGATCCGCGCGTCACGGCCCTGCGCGAGGAGGACGCCTACCCCGCCATGCCCGAGGACGGCTACGGCTGGGAGAAGCTCTTCAGCGAGCGCATGTGCCGGCACTTCCGCGAGGACTTCGGGCTCGAGACGCGCATCGCGCGCTACCACAACGTCTACGGGCCGCTCGGGACGTGGGAGGGCGGCCGGGAGAAGGCCCCCGCGGCGATCTGCCGCAAGGTCGTCGAGGCTCTCGTCTCCGGCGATCACTCGATCCAGATCTGGGGCAACGGCGAGCAGACGCGCTCGTTCATGTACATCGACGACTGCGTCGAGGGCACGCACCGCATCCTCGACGGCGACGTCGCGGAGCCGCTCAACCTCGGCTCGAGCGAGCTGGTCTCGATCAATCGGCTCGTGGACGTGGTCGAGGAGATCGCCGGCCTCCGCCTGACGCGTTACTACGACCCCGATGCACCGATCGGCGTCGCCGGGCGCAACAGCGACAACACCCGGCTGCGCGAGGCCGTCGGCTGGGAGCCCGGCGTCGCGCTGCGCGACGGCCTCGAGAAGACGTACAAGTGGGTCCACGACGCCTACCTGCGCCGCTACGGCGGCCGGCTAGGCCCGCGCGGAGCGGCGCCTCGCGGCGCGCACGCCCGCGGCCGCTGACCCGAGCCCGTCGCGTCGCCTGCCGCCCCGCGCGACGCGCGGAAACTGCGCCGAAGCAGGCTCCGCGCTCGTATACTGCGCGCGCGGAGCCCCCTCGAATGCCCGACAGCCTCGGCGCCAGGCGACCCCTCGGATACGGCTTCTGGCCCCTGCCGGAGGACGACCCGAAGGTCCCCCTCGGCCGCGAGCCCGTGCGCATCGTCTGCCCCGACGGCGCGCTCGTGCGCGGGATCCTCTGGACGCCGCCGGCCGGAACGCCCTGGCGCACGGCGGTGATCCTCTCCCACCCGCGCGGCGACTTCTCCGTGCACTACGCGTGTCCGCTGCTCGCCGCCGCGGGCTACGCCGTGCTGGGCTTCGGCACCCGCTACATGAACAACGACACCGACTGCCTCCACGAGGCCTGCGTCGTGGACGTCGAAGCCGCCGCCGCGGAGATGCGCCGGCGAGGCGCCGAAGCGGTCGTGCTGCTCGGCAACAGCGGCGGCGGCTCGCTGATGGCCCTGGCGCAGCGCGAGCGCGGCTGCGGGGACGCGTGGATCGGCATCGCCGCGCATCCGGGCGAGGGCGTCTTCATGCTCCAGGTGATCGATCCCTCGGTGGCGGACGAGGGCGATCCCACGTCCGTCGTGCGCGAGCTGGACATGTACGACCCGGAGAACGGCTGGCGCCCCTGGCCGGAGCCCTGCCGCTACGACCGCACCTGGCTCGCGCGCTACCGCGCCGCGCAGCGGGAGCGCATCGCGCGCATCGATGCGATCGCGAAGAACGCCATCGAGACGGCGGAGCGCGCGCGACGCAGTGCCGGCCAGGTCGATCGCGCGCGGGAGCCCGGCGAATGGCGGTACTGGCGCCAGCGCGCCGTGCACGCCGAGGTGCTGACCATCTACCGCACCCTCGCCGATCCCGCGTACCTGGATCCGAGCATCGATCCCGACGACCGGCCGCTGGGCTCGCTCTTCGCGTTTCCCGACCCGCTCGACGCGAACTACGGTCGCGCAGGTCTCGCGCGCACGATGACGGCCCGCGGCTGGCTCTCGACCTGGTCCGGCCTCTCCTCGCACGCGCGCGTCGCCGACACGTTGCCGCACGTCAAGGTGCCGACGCTGATCCTGCACCCGACCGCCGACACCGAGATCCGCCTGCACCAGGCGCGCGAGATCCGCGACCGCGCCGGCAGCGACGACGTCACCTATCACGAGATCAAGGGCGCGCCCCATTACCTCGAGGGACATCGCCGGGAGGCGATGGAGCTCGTGGTGGACTGGCTGCGCGCCCGTTTCCGCTGAAGCGGGGACGCGCTGCGCCCCGCCTCCAGGAGCCCCCCATGAAGCTCGGACTCGTACTCGGTTACTCGGGCAAGCGCGTGACCCTCGACATGGCGCCGATCCTCGAGGCCGAGCGCCTCGGCTTCGACTCCGTATGGACCGCAGAGGCCTACGGCTCGGACGCCGTCAGCACCGCCGCGTGGGTGCTCTCGCGCACGACGAAGATCCACGTCGGCACGGCGATCATGCAGATGCCGGCCCGCTCGCCCGCCTGTACCGCCGGCACCGCCATCACGCTGTCCCAGCTCTCCGGCGGCCGCTTCATCCTCGGCCTCGGGCCGTCGGGCCCGCAGGTCGTCGAGGGCTGGCACGGGGTCGCCTACGGGAAGCCGCTGACCCGCACGCGGGAGTACATCGAGATCATCCGCAAGATCCTCGCCCGCGAGGAGCCCGTCGAATACGACGGCGAGATCTACCAGCTCCCCTACCGCGGGCCCGGCGCGACGGGGCTCGGCAAGCCGCTCAAGAGCATCGTCCACGCCGATCCCGGGCTGCGCATCTTCACGGCGTCGATCTCGCCGGCGGGGCTGCGCTGCGCGGCCGAGGTCGCGGACGGCGTGATCCCCGTGTGGATGAACCCGGAGCGCTTCGACCTGTTCGAGAAGCCGCTGCGCGAGGGCTTCCACGCCGCGGAAGGCGGCAAGAGCCTCGAGAGCTTCGAGATCGCGCCGTTCACGAGCGTCGTCCTCGGCAACGACCTCGAGAAGTGTCGGCTGCCGGTCAAGGGGATGCTGTCGCTCTACATCGGAGGCATGGGCGCCCGAGGCAAGAACTTCTACAACGACTACGCGAAGCGCCTCGGCTACGAAGAGGCCGCCGCCCGGATCCAGGACCTCTACCTCGCCGGCAAGAAGCTGGAGGCGCTGGCGGCGGTCCCGGATTCACTGGTCGACGAGGTGGCGCTGGTCGGGCCCGCCGGCCGGATCCGCGAGCGCCTCGCGGCCTGGCGGGAGGCGGGCCGCAAGCGGCACGTCGGGAGCCTCCTCGCGGCGGGAGCCTCACCCGAGGCCATGCGGCTGCTGGCCGAGGAGCTTCTCTAGCTCTTCGGGTCGTCCTGCGGAGATTCCCCACGGGTGATCGAGAGACGATCTCGCTCCAGGACGCGTGTTTCTCCGACCAGATGTCCTGCGACTCAGCTAGTTCTTCATCGAAACGCGATCTCATCGGTCAGATCGAAGAATCGGGATCGATCATCGAGTCGAAAGCATCGGATCCATATCCCATCATCGATCCATTCGAGCGCTTTCGATGTTTTGGGCGAATGTCCTGTGGATCCTACCCGCGATCCGTGTACACTGCCGGCTCGATCTGGCCGATTTTCTGGCGAAGTAGAACCGATCGGAGACGCCATGGTGGAGCATCGAACGCCCACAGGAGGCGAGAAAGTCATTCAATGCCTCGAGCGCGAGGGCGTGGAATACGTATTCGGCCTCTCTGGAGGGGCCGCGATGCCCCTCTTCGATGCACTGGTCGACTCCAAGATCAAGTTGATCCTCGTGCGCCACGAGCAGGGCGCGACGCACATGGCCGACGGGTACGCCCGCTCGACCGGGCGCCCGGGAGTGGTGCTGGTCACGTCGGGGCCCGGCGCCACCAACACCGTGACGGGACTCCTGACCGCACTGATGGACTCGTCGCCGATCGTCGTGCTCTGCGGCCAGACCATCTCGCCGATGCTCGGGAAGGACGGCTTCCAGGAGGCCGACGTCACGGGCATCACGTACCCGGTGGTGAAGCACTCGTACCTGGTGAAGGACGGACGCGACATCCCGCGCATCGTGCGCGAAGCGTTCTATCTGGCGAACAGCGGGCGCCCGGGCCCGGTCCTGATCGACATCCCCAAGGACATCGGGCAGAACCCCTGCGACGCGCCCTTCACCGACCAGCTCGACCTGCCCGGCTACTCGGTACCGGGCCGCGGCAACGCCGCGCGCATCGCCGAGGCTGCGCGCCTGCTGTCCGAGGCGAAGCGCCCACTGCTCTACGTGGGTCACGGCGCGGTGATCTCGAACGCCGGCAAGGCGATCACCACGCTGGCCGAGAAGCTGCGCGCGCCGGTGGTGAACACGCTGCTCGGCAAGGGCGCGGTGGACGAACAGCACCCGTTGCACCTCGGCATGATGGGCATGCACGGCACCGCGTACGCGAACAAGGCCGTGGCCGGCTGCGACCTGATCATGGCGATCGGCGCGCGCTGGGACGACCGCGTCACCGGCAAGCTCTCCGAGTTCTGCAAGGGCGCGGTGAAGATCCACATCGACATCGACGCCGCCGAGTTCAACAAGATGGTGCGGCCGGACGTCGCGATCCTCGGCGACGCGCGCCTGGTGATCGAGGACCTGATCCCGCTCGTCGAGATGGCCGACACCAAGGAGTGGCTCGCCCAGTGCAAGGCTTGGCGCAAGCAGTACCCGCTCAAGTACCCGAAGAAGGGCGGCCTCCGCGCGCAGCACGTGCTCGACCGGCTGCACGCCATCACCCGGGGCGACGCGATCGTCACCACCGACGTCGGTCAGCACCAGATGTGGGCGGCGCAGTTCTGCCTGGCGCGCAGCAACCGCCATTGGATCAGCAGCGGCGGCGCCGGGACGATGGGCTTCGGCTGGCCGTCGGCGATCGGCGCGCAGCTCGGCAACCCGGGCAAGAAGGTCTGGGCCGTGGTGGGAGACGGCGGCTTCCAGATGACCCAGTGCGAGCTGGCCACCGCCCAGATCCACAAGATCCAGGCGAAATGCCTGATCATCAACAACAACTACCTGGGCATGATCCGCCAGTGGCAGGAGCTGTTCTACGAGAACCGCCTCTCCGGCGCGGACCTCGAGGGCAATCCCGACTTCGTGAAGCTGGCCGAGGCCTACGGCGTGAAGGCCTGGCGCATCCGCCGCTCCGCCGACGTGGATCGCATCCTGCAGAAGGCCCACGACTACAGCGAGGGGCCTTGCGTGGTCGTCGCGGAGGTCGTGAAGGAGGACAACGTGTTCCCGATGATCCCCGCCGGCGCGGCCGTCAGCGAGATGATCATCGAGCCGCCGAAGACGGCGCTCGCCAAGCCGACCGGCAGCACCTGATGGACCCGAAGGACGCCCCATGAGCGCAGCCGCACTCCCCGCCGTCGACGCCGTCGGCACCCACACCATTTCGGTCTTCGTGAACAACAAGCCCGGCGTGCTGGTCCGCGTCGCGCTGGTGTTCTCGCGTCGCGGCTTCAACATCGAGAGTCTGGTGGTGAGCCCGGGCGCCGAAGGGCGCTTCTCCCGCATGACCATCACCTGCTCGGGGCGCCAGGAAGATCTCGAGCAGGTCGTGAAGCAGCTGGCGAAGCTCGTCGACGTCGTGCACGCGATCGACCACACGCAGGACAGCTCCTACCAGGTCGAGATCGCGTTGCTGAAGCTCCACTGCCCGCTCGACCAGCGCACGCAGGTGCTCCAGATCGCCGAGCACTACAAGGCGCGCGTGGTCGACTTCGGGCAGGATTCGCTGATCCTGCAGGCCCACGGCTCGAGCGAGAAGCTGGACGCGCTGACGGAGCTCCTGCAGCCCTTCGCGCTGGTGGAGGTGGTGCGCTCGGGCAAGCTGCTGATGGCGCGCGGGCGCAGTGTGACCTAGCGATCGCGACGCCGAGGGGGCAGCGGCGCCTCGCTCTCCCAGTCGACCACGAGGGCGCGCTCGGCGAAGCGCCAGCCCTCCCCGGCCCGCTCGAGGCGATCCTGGTAGCGAATCGCCATGTCGAGGCAGAAGCGCCGTCCCTCGCGGAGGAACAGGTGCGACGCGCGACAGTGCGTCTCGGCCCGCGCGCGGTCGCCGTCGAGCGCGACGGTCTGCCCGCCGACGAAGTGCGAGGTCACCGGATAGCGCTCGATGCCGCGCAGCGCGCGGACGATCGCGTCGCGGCCGCGCGCCTCGAAGCGAAGCGCCGCTTCCGTCGGCTCGCCTGCATAGATGGCGAGGCGCGCCTCCGGCACGAACAGCTCTGCGAGGCCCTCGAAGTCGCGGCGGTCCACGGCGGAGGCGTAGCGGCACGCCAGCTCGCGAATGCGCTCCCGATCGACGAGCTCCTGTAGCGTCGCGCCGCCCATGGCCTCCCTGCCCGGGTCCATGGTAGAAGAGCGTCCCACGCGAGCGGAGGGCCGGAATGCGGGAGTTCGAGGGCCGGGTGGCGGTGGTCACGGGTGCCGCGAGCGGCATCGGACGGGCGCTCGCGCTCGAGGGGGCGCGCCGCGGCATGCGCCTCGCGCTCGGCGACGTCGACGAGGCGGGGCTCGAGGAGACGGCCCGGCTCGCTCGCGCGCAGGGCGCGGACGCCGTCCTGCGCCGCACGGACGTCTCGGTCGAGGCCGACGTGGCGGCCCTCGCCGACCTCGCGGAGACGCGGGGCGGCGCGCGCCTGGTGTTCAACAATGCCGGCGTGCTCGTCGGCGGCTGCGTGTGGGAGCGCACGCCCGAGGACTGGCGCTGGGTGCTCGGCGTGAACCTGTGGGGCGCGATCCACGGCGTGCGCGTCTTCGTGCCGCGGCTGCTCGCGACGGGCGAGCCCGGGCACGTGGTGAACACGGCGTCCGTCGGAGGGCTGCTGACCGGTCCGTTCCTCTCGCCCTACGTGGTGTCGAAGCACGCGGTGGTCGCGCTGACCGAGGCGCTCCACTACGAGCTGGCGGCGCGCGGAGCCCGCGTCGGCGCGTCGGTGCTCTGCCCGGGCCCCGTGCGCACCGGCATCTGGCGCTCCGAGCGCATCCGCCCGAAGGACCTCGCGCGCACGACCGCCCCGCGCGGCGCGGACGAGCGCTCCTTCCTCGACGGCATGACCACCAGCATCGACGCGGGCCCCCCGCCCGAGGCGATCGCCCCGCTCGTCTTCGACGCGGTGGCGGAGAATCGCTTCTGGATCCTGCCCGACCCCAGCTTCGAGCCGGCCATCCGCCAACGCTTCGAGAGCATCCTCGCCGGCGTGAACCCGGTCGACGCGGGCCTCGCCGTCCGATCCTGACGGGAAGCCTGCAGAGATCCGCGCGCTAGCGATCCGCGAAGTGCGGCATCACGGCGTGGACGAGCAGCTCCAGTGAGTGCTGCCACGCGGACGGCTCGTCGCTCTCGTCGTACATCATCACCAGCAGGCCGCCGAAGCCGCCGGTGCTCTCCTCGAGCCGCGCGATCCGCTCGATCACCGTGGCGGGGCTGCCGACGAGCCAGTTGTGCTCGATCAGGTAGTCGACGTCGAGCACCGAGTCCGGCTCGGACGGGCGCCGCTTGAAGTGGGCGCCGAAGCCGTTCCCCACGTAGAAGGGCAGCAGATACTCGCGCCAGCAGCGCCCCATGGCTCCCTCGCGGGCGCGCTTGCGCGCCTCGTCGTCGGTGTCGGCGAGGAACACCTCGCGGACCAGGCGCCAGTCGCGCCGGTCGGGCGTGCGCCCGCTGCGCGCCGCCCCTTCCTCGACCGAGCTCCAATGCGAGGCCGTGTGCACCGGGTTCAGCGAGATGCTGAGCGGCAGGAAGCCGCGCTCGCCGGCGAGCTTCAGCGTCTCCGAGCCCGGCGAGAGGCCGGCGATGCCGATCGGCGGGTGCGGCCGCTGGAAGGGCTTCAGGTGGACGCCGAGGAAGTCGAAGGCCGTGCGGGGGCGGCGCACGTTCCAGAACTCGCCGTCGTAGTCGAAGCCGCCTTCCTTCCACAGGCGCAGCATGATGTCGAGCGACTCGAGGGTGCGACGGCGGTTCTCGCCTCCCGCGGCGTCCATGTCGAAGAGCAGCAGGTCGCTCGGCAGCGCGCTGATTCCCACGCCGAGCATGAGCCGGCCCGCCGCCATGTGATCCAGATATGCGACGCGGTGCGCCAGCTCGATCGGGTGATGGTACGGGAGCAGGTGCGCGCCGGGCGCCAGCACGATGCGCGAGGTCTGCTGGAGCGCCTGCGCGATCAGCAGGTCGGGCGCCGGACACGGCTCCCAGGGCGCCGTGAAGTGCTCGCCGATCCACGCCTCGTGGAAGCCCAGGCGATCCAGCAGCCGGAGCGTCGCCAGATCCCAGGCGATCCCCTCCCGGATGCCGCGCTCCGGGGGGTGCGACGGCATCAGGAAGGCGCCGAGCTTCAACGCAGGCCCCAGCTCTGCGCCGAGGCCTCGAGACCCTGGAGCGCGCCGACCACGCGGCGACCTGCCGTCCAGCCGCCGTCCACCACGAGCGCGTGGCCCGTCACGAAGGAAGCGTCGTCCGAGGCCAGGAAGAGCGCGCAGGCCGCGACCTCCTCCGGCTTGCCGAGCCGGTCGAGCACGTGCCAGCTGCGCATCTGGTCGTGGATGAACTTCAGCTCCGGTGCCTTGAGCATCGCCGTGAGCGGCGTCTCGATCAGGCCCGGGCAGAGGCAGTTGACGCGAATGCCGTGGCTCCCGTAGTCGATCGCCATGTTCTTCGTCATCAGCACGACGCCGCCCTTCGACGCGTTGTAGGGCAGCGAGTTGCTCATGCCCTCGAGGCCCTCGACGCTGGCGAGGTGGATGATGCTGCCCGAGCGCTGGCTCACCATCTGCTTCAGCACGTGCTTCGCGACCAGGAACGAGCCCTTGAGGTTGATGTCGACGACGCGGTCCCACTCCGCCTCCGGCAGCTCGTGCGTGTTCCCGCCGCCGCCGACGCCGGCCGCGTTGACCAGCACGTCGATGCGCCCGAAGCGCGCCACGGCATCGGCCACCGCCGCCGCCACCGCCTCCTCGCTGCGCACGTCGACGCCCTCGCGGAAGCTCGAGCGCGGCGCCGCCGCCAGGACCCGGTTCCAGGCGTCGTCGACCGGCTTCTGCAGGTCGACACCTGCGATCCGCGCGCCTTCCTCGGCGAAGCGGACGGCGCACGCCGACCCGATGCCCGACGCCGCCCCCGTGATCAGCGCGACGCGATTCTCCAGCCTGCCCATGATGGTCTCCTCGTTCGGGCGCGCGGCCCCGCGAGCCCGCGCGCGTCCTCGTGATGTCGCCTACAGGAAGTCCTTGATCGGCTCGAGCCGCTTCACCCACTCGGCGGGCAGCAGCGACACCGTGCCGCCGAACTGCTTGATGTAGAGCGCGAGGCGCGCCGTCTCCTCGATCATCGCCGCGCGCGTCGCCGCCTTGCGCAGGTCGTCGCCCACGGCCATCAGGCCGTGGTTCTGGAGGATCGCGCCGCGGCTCTTGCGCAGCGCTTCGCCGACGGCCTGCGCCAGCTCGGCGGACCCCGGCATGAACCAGGGCACCGTGACGGTGTCGGCCAGCGCGATCGCGTCGGTGTTGATCGGCTCGAACGTCTGGTTGCAGATGCCGAAGGCCGTCGCCACGGGCGAGTGCGTGTGCACCGCGCCCGTCGACGAGGGACGCGCCCGGTACGACGCGAAGTGCATCTTGAACTCGATCGAGGGCTTGCGCTCGCCCTCGATCACGCTGCCGTCCGGACGGATGTGGACCAGATCGCGCTCGGAGACGCCGCCCTTGTAGAGACCCGTCGGCGTGATCCAGATCGTCTCGCCGCCGCTGTTGCTGCCGCTGATGTTTCCGCCCGTCGGCGTGAGATGCCCCGAGTGGAACAGCTCCTCGGTGATCTGCACGATCTGCTGGCGGAGCTCGCGGTCGGTGAGCATGGCGGCCCAGCCTACCTCACTGTCGTCGCCGCGGGCAGCGTGATAGGTTGCGCGCCATGTCGCGCCCCTACGATGCCGTGCTGTTCGACTTCGGCGGCGTCTTCACGGACTCGCCCTTCGGCGCGTTCGAGGACGCCGCCCGCGAGCTCGGCGCGGACCCGCGCGAGGTGCTCGAGATCGTATTCGGGCCCTACGACCTCGACACGGATCACCCGTGGCACCGGCTCGAGCGCGGGGAGCTCGGCCTGGCGGAAGCCCGCAGCGCGATCATCGCGCTCGGCCAGGAACGCGGCGTCACCCTCGATCCCCTGCAGGTGCTGGCGCGCATGTCCGGCGGGTCCGGCGCGCGCGAGGGGCTCGTCGTCCGCACGCGGACGCTTCGCCGCGAGGGATACAAGACCGCGCTCGTCACCAACAACGCGCGCGAGTTCCGCGCGTCCTGGCGGCCGCTCCTGCCCCTGGACGAGCTCTTCGACGCGGTCGTCGACTCGAGCGAGGTCGGCATGCGCAAGCCGAACCCCGCCATCTTCCACCATGCGCTGGCGGCCGTCGGCGGCGTCCCCGCCGCGCGCAGCATCTTCCTCGACGACCATCCGGGCAACATCGCCGCCGCGCGCCGCATCGGCATGCAGGGCGTGCTCGTCGGGGACGACCCCGCGGAGGCCCTCGGCGCGCTCGAGCGCCTGCTGCGCGGCGGGGATTGACGCGGGCGAGCGCTCCCGCCTAAGGTCGCCGCCCTCGACACGGAGGACATCCCGATGGCAGAGGTCCGGATCCAGGAAGAGATCGCCGCGCCGGCGCAGGCTGTGTGGGATCTGCTCGGCGACTTCGCCGCGGTGGGCCGCTGGTTCCCTGGAGCCTCCAGCGTCTCTGTCGAGGGAAAGGGAGTCGGCGCCGTGCGCACGATCCCGATGGGCGGCTCGAAGATCCGCGAGCGGCTCGAGGCCTTCGACGAGAAGGCGAGGCGCTTCGAGTACTCGATCGTCGAAGCGCCGCTGCCCGTGAAGAACTACCGCGCGACCGTCTCCGTCGAGGCGCTCGGCCCGCAGCGTTGTCGCGTCCACTGGCTGACGCGCTTCGAGGCCGTGGGGATGCCCGCGGAGCAGCTCGCGCCCGGGCTCGAAGGCGCCTACCGCTCGGGCCTCGCGGCGATCGCCCGGCTGGTCGCGAGTCGTTCCGCCGGCGAGTGAGCGCGGCGTCCCGCGCGTCCGATCCGCTCGCCGCGCGCGCCGAGGCCGCGGCGCAGGCCTTCCGCCTGGCAGGCCCGCCGCGCGCGGTCGAGCGCTTCGGCAGCGGGCACATCCACGACACGTTCGCGGTTCGCTGCGAGACGCCGGACGGCGTGAAGCGCCACGTGCTGCAGCGCATCAACGCGCGCGTCTTCCCGGAACCCTTGCGCGTGGTCGAGAACGCGGTGTGCGTCAGCGAGCACCTGCGCCGGCGCCTCACCGCGCGCGGCCGGGCGGGCGACGCGCGCCGTGCGCTCGTCTGGTGCGCGACGCGCGCGGGCGGATTCGCGCACCGCGATGCGGAGGGCGGCATCTGGCGCGCCTGCGAGCTGATCGAGGGCACCTTCACGCGCGACGTCGCCGAGACGCCCGCGCAGGCAAGCGCCGTGGCGCGCGCATTCGGCGAGTTCCTCGAGCTGGCGTCCGACCTCGATCCCGGCTCGCTCGCCGAGGTGATCCCCGGCTTCCACGATCTCGCGGGCTATGCCCGGCGCCTCGAGGCCGCGGCGTCGCGAGACCCTCTCGGCAGGCTGCGCGAGTGCGCCGCGGATCTGGCCGCGCTGCGCGCGGCCTGGGCCGAGCTGGCGCCGGCGCGGAACGCCGCGGCCGGACTGCCCCGGCGGGTCGTGCATGCCGACTGCAAGATCAACAACGTCCTGCTCGACGTCGCCTCCGGTGAGGGCGTGTGCGTGATCGACCTCGACACCGTGATGCCGGGCCTGCTCGTCGACGACTTCGGCCAGCTCGCGCGCAGCGCGGCGTGCGCCGCCGCGGAAGACGAGCGCGAGCTGTCGCGCGTGCGCTTCGACCTGACGCTCTTCGACGCACTCACGCGCGGATTCCTCGAAGGCTGCGGTGGCCCGATCACACCGGCCGAGCGCGGGCTGCTCCCGCTGGCGGGGCCGCTCTCTGCGCTCGAGCACGCGCTGCGCTTCCTGACGGATCACCTCGAGGGCGACGTCTACTTCCGCGTGCACAGGCCCGCGCAGAACCTCGACCGCGCGCGCGCGCAGCATCGCTTGCTGGGAGAGATGCGTGCCGCTCTCCCGCAGGCGACGGAGATCGTGCGCGCCGCGCCCGGCCCTACGGGCCGGACCGGCTAGCCGCCCGTCCCGCTCGGCGGCCGAAGAAGCTGGCGTCGCCGAGGGAGCTGCCGCTGCCGGGGTAGCCCGAGCCGCAGAAGAGCGCGGCGGTGCGCCCCGCCGCGTAGAGCCCGGGCACTTCCGCGCCGTCCGGATCGAGCACCTTGCCGTCGCTCCCCGTCTCGAGCCCGCCCAGCGTGAAGGTCGCGTAGATCGCCGCGTCCGTGCTCGAGTCGACCAGGGCGAACGGAGGCCGCTCGAGGGGCT
>Ga0335070_10005257_pt1 | contig 15205 bp, 20 predicted proteins | sample Lox_Sample_13_FD_206722 | JGI IMG/M metagenome (GOLD analysis project Ga0335070, IMG submission 206722) | Soil microbial communities from Loxahatchee National Wildlife Refuge, Florida, United States - Lox_Sample_1.3 | ecosystem: Environmental > Terrestrial > Soil > Wetlands | place: USA... | reverse complement strand
ACCTCTCCTCTTCAACACCAGACTCGCATGAAGACGAACGGGCATTACACGTTGCGCCTCGTGCAGAAGCAGGGCGCGGTCCGGGCGCAAGACCTTGTTGACCAATTTGGCTACTCCCCGGCCACGGCTCGCTCCTATCTCTCCTACCTGAAGGGGCAGGATCTCCTGGAACGGTCAACCACAGGCCATACCTTGACGATCAAAGGGACCACGCGTCTCCAGCACTTTGACGTGGCTGGCTGCCCCCATCCCGACTGTCCTCTCTGCAAGAGCAAAGCGGGCTCGTTTACCTGCCAGCTGTGTGGGTATCAGATGCCTGCCAAAGAGGCGCGAATTTTACCGGAACGGGACTTTCTCGTGGTCGTTCGCCATGCTGGGGTCTATTGTCCCTGGTGCATGAAACTGATTTTTTCGGAATCACAAGCCCTCCTACTGGGAATCCCTAAGGAGGGCTTGTGAACCCTGTAGGGTGGGAAATTCGCCCGCTCGGGTGGCTGCTTCTCCTCGTGCTGGTCGGACTTCTGGTCTATCTCGTCTACAAACGTTTGCAGCCACCATCCGCTCAGCCGGAACGCAACTCCTGATCGCTCTCCTCTCCGCGTTCCGCACTCACACAGATAACGCCCTTTTTCTTATCTCCAACGACATTCCGTTTCTCTGCTGGTCAAACCGGCTCTCACATCGTTTACACGGTGGTAAGTTCCGCACAAAACTCTATTGCGCTTAGACAAGCTAGCTTACACGCCTTACGCGGCTTTACTCACCTTTACTCACGGTGCTAGCTTACTCACGCCAAAAGGCTAACAACGCCTGAAACAGATTACCCCTCAGCCTGAGGAGCTGATTCAAAAACCTTGCTGAGGCGCAAGGCGTATGGCGTGGAAATACCAAGGGGAGAAGGTTTCAAACGACAAGTGCCAAAAACAAATCCTTTTGGGCTACTTTTGAGGCAAGAAAAGCAATGTAGCTCGATCTGGGCAGAAACCACTTTTCTCGAGCAGCTTCAACCCTTCTTTGCTGTCCGATGCCTCTTATTTAATCAGTCCAAAGCCGTGGCCGAAGACGAGATTGGGTCAGTCGACTTGTTAGGGATGGGTATCCGGTGAATGCTCTGGCACCAAATCGAAGTACCTTCCTGAAGCACGATGGGCCTGCGGGCCTCGTTGTCTTTCTGGTCGCCCTCCCTCTCTGTCTGGGTGTGGCCCACGCGTCCGGGGCGCCCTTGTTCGCTGGCATCATAGCTGGAATCGTCGGCGGCTGCATGATTTCATTGTTATCGGGCTCGCAGATCAGCGTCAGTGGACCGGCAGCGGGCCTCGTCGTGATTGTTGCCACCGCGATTCAGACACTTGGCTCCTATCCCTCGTTCCAAGCGGCAGTCGTTATCTGTGGTGTGCTGCAGATTGCGTTGGGATTAGTTCGTGCCGGGGCTATCGGCGATTATGTGCCGAACTCTGTCATCAAGGGGATGCTCGCCGGTATCGGTTTGGTGATCGTTCTCAAGCAGATTCCCCACGCGCTCGGCCAGGATCTCGACTGGATCGGCGATTTGAGCTTCCTGGAAGCCGGCAATACGAACACGCTCTCGACCATTGTCGCGGCCGTCACTCACGTTCTCGGCGGTCCGACGGTGATCTCAGTCCTGAGTCTGGTGATCCTGATCGGCTGGGAGAAGATGGCAGCGGCAGGATCGCGGTTTTTCAACGTCGTGCCTTAGCGGTCGTGGCGCTGGGAATCATTGTAAATCAGGCCTTCCGCGTGTTGGCTCCAGGACTGTATATCACCGACCTCCAGCACCTCGTAAACCTCCCGGTGGCGCAATCGTGGCCGGATCTTTTCAGTCAGTTCACATTCCCCGATTTTTCCAGAATGTCAGACTCAAGCCTCTGGTCCATTGTTTTGACGTTAGCCATTGTCGCCAGCATCGAAAGTCTCTTATCGCTCGAAGCAGCCGATCGGATCGATCCGTACAGGCGGATATCGCCCCCGAGTCGGGAACTCTGGGCGCAAGGCGTTGGCAATATGATCTCAGGATTCCTTGGAGGCTTGCCCGTGACCGCAGTCATTATCCGCACTTCCGCTAATGTGTATGCCGGTGGTCGTACCTGGGTGTCTGCTTTTGTTCACGGGCTCCTCTTGCTGGCGAGCGCATTCCTGATCCCGCACCTGCTAAATCGGATCCCCCTCGCCTGTCTGGCGGCTATCCTCATCATGGTGGGATACAAACTCACCAAACCGGATGTGTACCAGTCCGTGTACCAGCTGGGGATGACCCAGTTCATCCCCTTCCTTGTGACCGTCATGGCCATCCTGCTCACGGACCTCCTGAAGGGCGTCCTGATTGGCCTGGTGTGCGGACTGTTTTTCGTCATCCGGAGCGCCCATCACGATGCCATCACGGTGGTCAACAAGGGTAACGCCTACCTCATCCGTCTCAATAAGGACGCCACGTTTATTCATAAGAACGAACTGAGGACCAAGCTGCGAGCCATTGAGGCGGGGGCGGATGTGCTGATTGACGGAACGAAAGCGTTCTACATCGATCGCGACATTCTTGAGGTCGTGGAAGACTTTCAGAAGCTGGCTCACCACCGAGGCATTACGGTCGAGCTGAAACATTTTCCTGGTCCAACACGTGGACCGGAGCGTGAACAGTATGGATAGGTACGTCAAGCTCTTGTTGTCGAACGAAGCGTGGATGAAAGAAAAGCTGGACCTGTGCGAAGATTTTTTTCAAAGCACCGTCAGCGGGCAGAAGCCGGAGTTTCTGTGGATCGGGTGCTCCGATTCGCGCATACCGGCTGAGGACATTACGGGATCGGAGCCGGGCGAATTGTTCGTGCACCGGAACATCGCCAATCAGGTGTCCGAGAGCGATCTGAGTGTTTTGAGCGTCTTGCAGCACGGGGTGGAAGTCTTACGTGTCTCACACATCATTGTGTGCGGACATTATCACTGCGGCGGCGTCTGGCATGCGATGCACCATGAGGACAGCGGCGTCATCGGCCTATGGCTCAACAACGTGAGGGCAATTTACCGGAGGTATGCGGGCGAACTCGATCAGGTATCAGACTCCGCCCTGCGCTTCGACCGCATGGTAGAGCTCAATGTCGCCGCGCAACTGAGGAATGTCGCCCAGACGGCCGTCGTGCGGCAGGCCTGGGCGGAGGGAGAGGGGCCTCACCTGCACGGATGGGTCTATGATTTGCGAACCGGGAAACTAAAGGAGCTTGAGACCTTGACCCGCCCTGGCAAATCCAGTCCAGCGTGAATGCTACACTGAACCACAAACCGCTCAGACTGGAGAGCTAACTGCATCGTACAGCTTGAGCCTCAGAAACAGTTGTTTGTGAGTCCCAAGTTGAAGATCGTTAAGCACTTGTATTTTGTTGCATGCTGTTAAACAATCTTTTCTAGGTTTTTGAGCCATATCGTTGTCCCTGGTGTGCCACAGGTAACTGGACTGAACCCCTAGATTGAGACACGGCGAATGGGCACACTTGACACCAGGGGGTGGCAGGTGGCCAAGAAACGAGTGGACAAGGTTCTGAAGGCGTTCCGCACTTAAAGATCAATCCACCGAATGCCGCAACGAATTCAAAGTCAAGGATAGATATAAGATGACCGTCGCACGGTCGAACGCCCTCCTCACGCCGAAACGAGCAGGTTCCGTCGCTCTTCGATGTGCTTCTTGACCTTCCCCGGTATTGCCCTTTCAGCCAGCCGCAGCTCATAGGTCTTCTGCAGGCTCATCCAGAATTCAGCGGTTGTGTTGAAGAACGCTCCTAGACGTACCGCCGTATCTCCCGTAATGCCCCGCTGGCCCTTGATAATCGCCGTGATTCGATTGGCCGGAACTTCGAGGGCCTTAGCCAGCGTATTCGCGTTAATCGGAGGATCTGACGGCTTCATGAACTCCTCTAAGAGGACTTCCCCGGGATGGATCGGCCTTATTCTATTCTTGATCATGAGACTTTCTTCGATCGAGATACCGCAAAGGTGGTCAATCGTCTTGATACCTTCGTACGGACTGTGCCGAATCGCTGTCCGCGCGGAGCCCGACGCACTGCGACTTCTACATCTTGCCCCAATAAAGAGAGAAAATGGACCAGGCGTTCGACTGAAAATCCGGCCATCTGCCCGGCCAGCAACTTGGAGACCTTGGCCTGGTCAATTCCGAGGCGCGATGCCGCCTCCACCTGCTTCCAAGCTCGGCTTCTAATCGTTTCCTGAAGCGCCTGCAGTAAGCTACTTTTCAGAATCAGTTCCGCGGACCTTTCTTCCGAATACCCAAGGTCTCGAAAGATATTCCCACTGCCTTTAGTTACAGCGGCGCGTTTCATAGACCTTCCTCCCTTCTCCACTTGAGCAGATCGGCATATCGGCTCTTGCCGAGTTCTAGATCAGGCCTTGCCGTTTTCTGCGAACGCTTCTGAAACACATGAAGGACATAGACAGCTTCTTCGAACTTCGCCACATAGAACACGCGAAAAATCCCGCTTTCATCCCGAACGCGAATTTCCTGTACCCCAGGTCCGACCGTCGGCATCGGCTTCCAATCATCCGGTTCCTTCCCCTGCTGGACTTTGAACAGCTGAAATCCAGCTGTTTCCTGCACGGTGTCTGGTAGCTCACGAAGATCCTCCCGTGACGATCCAACGAAATGAACCGGCTTCATTCATCTCCCATGCGAAACTCTGCCATGCTATGCCACATTTGGCATATTTGCAAGTAGCCTGCGTGAATGGAGCTGCTCAGCGGTTGCTTCTCTGCGTGTGCTCATGCGGACTGTCTCACCGGAGGAGGTCACCCCACTGCACTGTCCTAAATCCTCCCCAAAATGACGATACCTGATACGACCTGCGGGCTGAAAACCCGCCATAAAATGTGCTTTTTTGTGCTACAAGGTATCGAAAATGACGACAACTAATAGAAGCAACTCAACAATCCAGAATGCGCTTAACTGCTGAAAATCACGGTTAAATGCGGTTGACCAGACGCAAGATCAGGGACTTAGAACAACTACCTAATTACAGACTTCGAACCCGCAGGTCATTTCGAACGATTTTCTCGCATTCGTTCCGTAGTCCAGCGCGTTCTTCTTCTAGCTCCCGGCACGAGCCGACCGGCTCCTACCTGCGAGGCGCACCGCTCGCGCCAGTTCCACTGTCACTCCCGCCGCGTGATCCTCTCCGGTAGCCGGTTCCGGCCTCTGCCTCGTGTTTCCTCCCTGAAATGTGCGTTGGCTCTCCTCCGCTTGTGAGAGAGCCAGCTTCATTTCAACAAAAGGAGGAAACAAGATGGCTACCAACAACAAAAAACCCACTCACACGCTGCGATGCGGCAATATCAAGGCCACGATCTGGCAGAATGTCAGCGAGAAGGGTCCGTTCTTCGCCACGACCTTTTCGCGGCCGCTTAAGGATCAGTCCGGTGCCTGGCGCAATGGGACCTCATTCGGCCTGAGCGACCTTGAGGCGCTGATGAATGTCGCCTTCGAGGCGAAGGAGTGGATCACCGCTCATACGCTGAAGCGCTGAGCCGCTTCACTGGGGAGCCTCCGGCCCTCCGGGGGCTTCCGCGCTCTGCTCAGGCCACGATTTCTGTAACATCTCTAAGGAGAGTCTCCGACGTTGGTGAACAGTTCACCAGTCCTGCGTGGGGCAATCGGGCATGGGGCTCGGCGCTTGTCCGGCCTCGAGAAAAGGTATAGGCTCTGTCCCCTCGTCAACCCTTCTGGGCGGTCCGCAAGTGGGTCACCTCGACGTCGCGGACTTGCCCCCGGGTTTGTTCATGAAGGCGTCCGCTGCAATTAACGGAGGCCTGCTGCCGGGACCGTGCCATCCGCGCAGCCCCTCCACATGCTGGTTCCCAAACACGGTGCGTGCTCTCAGCTGCACTTGCCCCTCTTACGATGTGTCCATCTTTATACGCGTTCGCAACGAACCATCATGAAGAGGCTGGATTAACATGCCGAAGCGACGATCCACGCCCGCCAGGAGAAAGCCTCCCAAGAAGCGCCCGATCATCAAGCCCAGAGTCGGCACCAAGCGAGCTCAGCCCGGGTCGGAAGTGACCGCAGCGCTTCCGGCGACGGCATCCGCGCGGGAGAGGGAGAACACCAAGCTCCACCGAGTCCAGCGCGAGCTCGACGCCGCGCGCGCCCGCTATGACGAGCTGTACGAAGCCTCTCCGGTCGGTCTGCTCACGCTCGATGCCTCCGGCACCATCGTGGAGGCGAATCTTCGGGCCTGCACGTTGCTCGGGGTGGTCTGGAAGGACGTGATCCATCAGCCACTGAAACGGTTCATTGTGCCGGAGGATGCGGAGGCATTGGACCGGCACCGTCAGGACGTCTTGAGGAGGGGCACGAGACAGCACTGCCAACTTCGCGTTCGGGACCGAACCGGCGCCGGGCGCTGGATCCGTTTGAAAAGTCTCGCGGCCCTTACTGAGCAGGGGAGTGCCATCTCCTGGCGGACAGCGGTCCTGGATATTACCGATCAGGAACGGGCTCAGCGGGCGCTCAAGGTTCAGCGGGCACAACTCGACGGGGTCATCGGTTCAGCGATGGATGCCATCATCACCGTGGATGAACACCAACGCATAGTAATCTTCAACTCCGCTGCCGAATCGATGTTTCTCTGCCCAGCGGCAGAGGCCATCGGGCAATCGGTCATACGATTCGTTCCGGAGCGATTTCGCGAGTCCCATCGGAACCATTTTCAGGCGTTCGCACGGAGTAGGGAGACCATGCGCAGGCCGGGCCAGCTCAGCCAGCTCGTGGGGCTCCGGGCAAATGGAGAGGAATTCCCGTTCGAGGGGTCGATCTCACAGGTCACCGTCGGGGAGATCAAGCTCTTTACCATCATCCTGCGCGATATTACGGACCGCAAGCGGGCCGAAGAAAGACTAGCGCAGCATGAATCTCGCTTCCGGAGCACCTTGGATAATTTGCTGGAAGGGTGTCAGATCATTGGCTTTGACTGGCGATACTCGTACGTCAATGCGGCAGCAGGTCGCCATGGACGGCGAGGGGTTGATGACCTGCTGGGGCGAACCATGATGGAGGTCTATCCGGGGATTGAACACACGGCGTTGTTCAGCACGCTTCGTCGATGCATGGAAGACCATGTGTCGAGTGCGATGGAGAATGAGTTCACTTTCCCCGATGGCTCAACGGGAACATTTCAATTGAATATCCAACCGGTCCCCGAAGGCCTCTTCATTCTCTCCCATGACATCACCCACCGAAAGCAGGCCGAAGAGGAGCTGCAACGGAACGAAGAAGAGCTCCAACTAAAACGGAGGCAACTCGAAACTCTGACCGCGAAGCTCCTCACCACTCAAGAGCGGGAGCGACTGCGGATCGCGCGCGAGCTGCACGACGATTTTAGCCAGCGGCTGGCCGCATTGGTGATCGATCTCTCAGCGTTGGAACAACAACCTCCGGTCCTGCCCGAGCTGATTCCCACATCATTGGAGCCGGTTCGTGTGGAGCTCGAACAGCTTGCGGACGACGTGCACAACCTGGCCTATACCCTCCATCCTTCTCTGCTGGTGCATGCGGGACTCCAGCCGGCCCTTGAGGATCATATCCAACAAGTCACCAAGCGGACCGGACTCCCTATCCTCTTCAAGGCCAGAGATGTTCCCAGTTCACTCTCGCTCGAGCACGCGACCTGTTTGTTCCGCGTCCTGCAGGAAAGCCTGCGGAACATCGTCAAGCACGCGAATGCTTCGGAGGTCAAGGTCAGGTTGAGCGGGTCGTCGAAAGGGGTCGGTTTATCCGTGATGGACAACGGCCAGGGATTTGACGTAGAGGAGAAGAGCGGCGGTCAGAAGGGCTTGGGCTTGATCAGCATGCAGGAACGGATGCGGCTCGTGAACGGCTTCTTCCGCGTCCATTCTCGCGCGACCAGCGGCACAAAGGTCTGCGCGTGGATCCCGCTGAAGGAGGGCAAAACATGACGCGTCCCCGCATCTTGATGGCGGATGACCATTCCATTGTGCTGGCCGGACTCCGGAAACTTGTCGAGACCGATTGTGAAGTCGTCGGTACCGTCGAGGATGGTCGTGCGCTGGTCGAAGAGGCAGAGAAACTACAGCCGGACATTATTCTCCTGGACATTTCGATGCCGCTGCTCAACGGACTGGATGCTGCGCGTCGGCTGAGGAAGGTGGCGCCGGAGAGCAAGCTGATCTTCCTGACGATGCATGCGACTCCGGTCTACGCGATGGAGGCCTTCAAGTCGGGGGCTTCGGGCTATCTGATCAAGCGATCCGCCGCATCCGAACTCAAGCAGGCGATCCGGGCTGTCATGCAGGGGCAACAGTACTTGACGCCGCTCATTACGAAGGACGTGCTCACGGCGACCTTGTATCCGCCGGACGCAGCCGCACGAAAGCGGCCCTTCGCGATGCTGACCCCCCGTCAGCGGGAAGTGTTGCAGCTGATCGCCGAAGGGAAAGGCACCAAGCACATCGCCGCTCTGTTGCACATCTCCGTGAAGACGGTGGAATTTCACAAGTTCCGCATCATGGACGAGCTCGATCTGCACTCGACAGCCGAATTAACCAAGTACGCCATTGCCGAAGGCCTGCTGAGCCTGTAATGCCGCTCCTATCCTGTCCCTAGCCTGGGAAGCACTGGGGCGCGAGCTACCTGCCTGCGTTCCGCCGCGCTTCCCTCCTCCGCGCGTGCCTCCAAGCCGGTTCGCACCACCGGTAACATTTCTTTCCAATTCTGGCACCTTTCCTAGTTCTCCTTATTCCACGTTTCGTCTAGCATCTGGCGCCAGCTGATTTGAGCCTTTCAGGTGGAGGTGTCTCATGGTGATGTCGGCGATGATCTCGCATGTGCATGATGCGCTGGAGCAACTGGGTACTGAGTGTCCCATGGAGGAGGTGGTCCGACTCTGCCCGGAATTGACGTGGAACCAGGTATTCCTGGCGATCGACCACTTGAGCCGGACCGGTGAGGTATGCGTGACCCGCGGCACGGACGGGATGTATCGCGTGCGGGCCTCTCGCGTTGTCGTGGCGTGAGCCGGAATCCCTTTACATGAGTGGTCACTAGTAAGTTCCGGTGGTGAAAACTAGTAGATTCCCTAGGCCTGCTCCATGGGTGACTGTGCTACCGTCCCTCATGCCACTTTGTTCAATGGCTCAACGAGATGTCCGGCTGGAGAACTGTAATGGATGACCGAGAGAGCGAATCAGGACAAGTGTGCTCGATTTCGGGACAGATGGAGGCGCCGATGGAAACCAACATGGAAGCCCAGACGGTTCAGCCCACCAGCCAGATCAGGCCGGCTGTAACGTGTGCGCATAATCGGCTCATTGCTGACATCCCGACCGAAAGCGGTCAGCGGACGGAAAAAGTCCGTTGTCTCGAGTGTGGGACCGAATTCGACGACCCGCACCCAGGTAAGAGCTGACCTGATCAAGCGGGTGGACCTCCTCACCACATAAAGCCTCCCTTCGACGTACACGGACCTCCGTCAGGGCTTCCTGTGTGGGATGACGCCTGAGCTCCCGCGACTCTTTTCGTTAGCGCGACTCCGGCCCAGGCTAGAGTGCAACCATCTGTGCCGAAGGCCGGAGGACTTCGCGTGCCGATCAGATCGTGATCCGAAGTCTCCAAATCGCCCTTTTCAGCGAATGGCGCAGCTCATTTCACTAGAACGGCGGGAGGCGGAAGCTTGGCAATGAAATAAAAACGGGGAGGATGAGAAAGCAGATAAACTAAAAAGTCGAGACAGGTCGTAAACCGCAGCCCAATTAATCAGGCAGCCCCTACCCATCCTCGAAACTGAATGTCCCAGGGGTCACTAGCACCTTGCGAAGGCCTTCTATTCCCGTTGGGAACACGTTCACCAAAATAGTCCCGACACTAACGCAAATGAACCTGGTTCAGTCTCAATCACGTAGCGCCTTGGTGCGTCACACAATCGAGTGTGCTAATTCTGGTGTCTCACCGGAGGGGTTCACCCCATTCGACTGTGCTAAAATTGTGCTAAAGACGAGCTGAAAGTATAGAATCTATAGAAACGACCGCAACAGACAGAACGCTCTAAGTCCTCGAATATTTTATTGAAGCGAGAAAGCAGACGGACATTCAGGGCGTTAGAAAACTAGCCTTATCAGCCTCATAACCCAAAGGTCGAAGGTTCAAATCCTTCCCCCGCAACCAAAACCATCCCTTCACGATAATTCCTCCTGTTTGTACATACAAGGTCGTGCCTCTGGCGTTTCCTGATTTGTCACAAGACAACACAGGAAAGTAGTTAGTCTTTGGATAGATACTGCACTGATGGTATAGTCCGAACGGCATGCGATAAGTAGAGAGGTGCTGATGCATTACGTTCGCATTGGGAAGAAGATTGTGAACCTTGATAGCGTGAGTTACTGCGAAGCGCAGATCTGGCAAGACGCGATGAGTGTGAAGATGTTTTTTGCAGGGTCTGCACACAACACCCCATTGGTCTTCAGCGAAGATGAAGCGAAAGAACTCTGGAAGTATCTGGAGTACGTGGCAGAGAAGCCGGTATGACAGCGCCCACCCCTTTTACTCAGACGTGACCTTCATCTTCCCCTTACTCGTGAGTTCGATCGGGACCATTCTTTACGCGTTTGAATCGCTTGGTTAGGTGAACAGTCTCACCGAGGTGAAATCTGTTACGACTATAGCACAGATTCAAGATCCCCCCCTCGCATCGGCCGAGGTGGTGACGGCAATCGGAACTATCCAGATGCCCTTCTTGAATTCGCGGTAGTATCCCATGACCTTCTCGACATAGAGTTGTGTTTCTTTGTACGGCGGGATCTTGCCATACCGATCTACCTTACGTTCGCCGGCATTGTAAGCCGCCAATGCCAGCCGAATTTTCCCATGAAACCGATCCAGCAGATAGCGGAGGTGTTTTGCCCCGCCAACGATGTTGTCCTCGGTATCATAGAGATTACGCACACCATGGCGAATTGCTGTTTCTGGGATCAACTGCATCAGCCCGACCGCTCCGGCTTTGGAGATAACCATGGGATTGAAATCCGACTCGGCCTTCATGACGGCAAGAAGCAACGCCGGCGAAACTTTATGTTGGCGGGCCGCGCGTGCAACCGCTTGCTCAAGTTCCATGTCTGACACGGCCCTGTGGTACCGAGCCGGCGATCTGAATTCCTTGAAGCGGGTATCTGCCGGTACGTTCGTGAGATTCACGATTCCCGTCGGGCTCACATATTCGTACACTTGCGCATCAGCCAATACCGATGGTGCAAATAACGCGATAATCACCGCAACGACTAGGAGCCCAGTAGCAAGACACAGGCTGCGTGACTGAACCATCTTTGCCTTGTTGTTCTCATTGTGAGTCATCTTCATTTCTTTTCCCTCCCTACCACCGGATTTCATGATCCCCTGCCGCTGTCTCCGGGTGTTTCTCGTTCGGGAATTGACTCAGTCCTGCCAGGGTACTAGCGCAGTTTTTATGCCGTTTATCAGACGACGGAAAGCGATAAATTGTCGCATGCTATCAATGACTTATATGCTCTCATTGCCCCCAACTTTTGTAGGAGTAGCAGGGTGGGGTTATTCCATTTTTCGTTTTTTTGAGGCGCATTTTGTTGTCCTTTTGTGGGATGGCATATCAGCAGAAGGCTATGCTAGGGTGACGTAGGTGGATGGTGACAATCAGGACTGATTAGAGATGATCAAGATCCGGTATTGCCCTCGTGTATATTCGAGTTTTCCTGTCGTCTTTACTAGTGAAAGCTGCGTGGGGGAAGGAACCGTCGTGAACGTCTCCGTGCCTGGGTGTGCTATCCAGAGTAGGAGGCGAGTTCAGGCTGGTTCTTACTTGGAGATGAGAATGCTGGTACCAGACACAGCTTCTCCACTCCACATAGGGTTGGCTAAGGTTCGCTGGTCAGAAGGACGCCGTTTTGGTGTCGAGTTCATCCGTATGCCTGGAGGGGATCAGATTCGTCTTGGCCGTCTCGTCAAAACAAAGGTACATTTCGAATCTCCCTCACCATCCAGTAGATGGCGCGGCGCACAGTGTTCAGGCGGTCGACGACCTAGCTGATAGCAAAGGCTTTGATGGGGAAGATCCTTCTTGTGATTCTGCTGCTGTCCCTCAGTCGTTGTGCTGAGCCCTATACCGTCTTCCACAGTAAAACGGGAGATCCAATTTTAATTGGCCGGCGTGCTTTCTCGTATGATGGATGCCTAGAAACGATGCGGGAGGAAGCCGCTCGCCTTGGCGTCACGTTTCGCACTGTGCAGGTGAAGGGTTTGACAGTAGGGCGGTCGCTGCTCTGGCCATTTGAACCAGGCTTCGCCTGCGAAGCCGCCATTGGACCGGAGCGCCCGCCGCACGGTGCCTACCCCAACGTTCCTCCTCTCGCTCCTCAAGGGTAATCAACACCTCTCTCGGTCGACTCGCTACGTTCCCCATCGGAAAAATTTGCATTGGAATCCGTGTCGAATTCGGCCATAAGAGACCTGTTGACAATACAACCCCTGGCGCAGTATTACTCCCGCAACACCAATCTGATGTGGCTGACGGCTCGTTTGTCCGCGAACATATCCATCTTCATTTTTCAAAGAACAGAAGTTCAACAAGGAGGTGATCATACTGAGAGAGAGGTGTGATGTAGCACACAGCAACATCAGAAATTGGGTGGAGTCCGTTCGCAACAACTGTAGAATCGTCTGGTAAGGAGACATATGGAAGATTTGGTAATCGAAGAAGAAGGCACGTGCTCCGCACTTAAAATTACGCTCGGTGATTTCCTCGTCTTTATCAATTGGATGAACCAAACGGAAAAAGCCCTTGATCGTGGCGAAATGTTGCCGGCAGTTCCCGACTTGGATTCAGGCAAAGTAAAGGGGTGGATTCAACTCGTTCAGCGGTTGGAAGAACGGTTCCGCCGCAGCGAGGAAAAGAAATTGGCGTTGGAAGCCAACGTGATTGCACAGGAAGCGCAACTGGGGCAACTCTTGTCCCACTTACATGCCAATATCGCCTCTCTTTACGAAAACCTCGGGCAGTCCCAGAAAGCTGAGGAGGTTCGTCGTCGAGCAGAAGCGCTTCATGTAGGCTGATAAACCGACTGCCGCTCGCTCCGGCAAGAGGCGGAGCTCTACTCGTCAATAGTCGACCGCCGGCTTGAAAGCTGAGTAGGGGAAGTGTTGGTGTGTCCTCGCCATAGGACCCGCCAACGGCCCAGGAAGGCTAGTCTTCCTGGGCGAGGGGTTTATTGCCTGCCTAAATTACTCATTTCCTTGGTCGCCCATAACCTCATGTTTATAATGATAACTGCACAGGCTGAATGGTCTAGCGAGCGAGATAACCAAGCAATCGGGCGCCGGAGTAGGTTTCTGCTTTAGAGCATTGAATAGCCGCTATGATCAAGGTTCTGCTCGTCGAAGATAATGACGTCGATGCCCGGCTGACGCAAGATCTGCTTGCGGAATGGAGCGTCGAAGAATTTCATGTCGTCCACGTGATCACCCTCGCGGAGGGATTAGCCCGCCTGACTGGTGAGCGATTCGACGCCGTACTATTAGATCTTTCGCTCCCCGACGCGTTCGGCCTCCCAACGGTGCGACAAGTTCATGCCACAAGCCCCTCGACGCCAGTTGTAGTCCTCAGTGGTGTCAGTGACCAAAGCCTGGCTCTTCAGGCCGTCCAACAGGGAGCCCAGGACTATCTGGTGAAGGGGCAAGGACACCCCGAACTGTTGGCTCGCGCCGTTCGATATGCCATTGAGCGAAAGCGTACGGAAGAACGGCTGACCTACCTCGCACAGTACGACCATCTGACTGGACTGGTGAATCGAACATTGTTTCGCGATCGACTGTGTCAGGGTATGGCGCGCAGCAAGCGCCTCCAGCAGTCACTCGGCTTGATGTTACTCGACCTCGACCGCTTTAAGATGGTGAACGATACGATGGGGCATGATATTGGGGATGAGCTTCTCAAATCTGTGGCAGACCGGCTCAAGTGTTGCGTTCGAGAAGTCGATACGGTCGCCCGGATGGGAGGGGACGAGTTTACGATTATTCTGGAAGGGGTTGCAGCGGAAGAGAATGTTACAGTAGTGGCGAAACGAATTGTCGAAGCTATTGCGGCCTCGTTCGAGATCAAGAATCGTCAGATCTCAATCGGGGTCAGCATCGGAATCACCATTTATCCCCACGATGATAAAGAGATTGACGACTTGCTGAAACATGCGGACGACGCGATGTACCAAGCTAAACAGCAGGGCGGAAGCGGATTCCGATTCTATGGATCCAACGAACCGCAGACTCCCGATCTCTTCTCTCAGTTCAGTCAAACCCCGCGGACGTAGCGCGATTATTTTCTCTCTGCTTTTCCCACTCCACCCCATCACCTAGCCACGCCGTTACGCCCCGAAACGAACTATCGACCGATATCAGCCAACGGCTTCTCCGTCACACAGATTCGCCCCCGAGGGTTCGGCATGAAGACATTCGACTGTTCCAAAGCTGCGCCATCGGGCGTCGGATGACAATCCGGTGTAAGGACGATCCCCCACTGGTGATTGTCAACGCACGTGTTATCAATGAGCAGCGCCTCAGCATGATGAAACAGCAATATCCCGCTGAGTAAGTTTTCGCGACAGTGGTTCCGAACTAGTTCGGGGTGACTTCCAGGATCCCGAACAGCGATGCCGAAGTGATGATTTCCAAAACATCGATTGTCGGCGAGTCTGGGCTGGGCTCCGGCAAACACAAAGACTCCCGATTCACGGTTGTGACACACTTCGTTATCGATGAATGCCGTGCGCGACTGCGGGCCATATATGACAACGCCAGAGAGAATGCCGTCGGTGGCGCGACACTGCGTGACAGTACAAGAAGAATCCATGAGGTTCATCGCGGAATTCTGATCGCTCCCAACATACCGAAACGTGATTCCGCTGATCCGTCCAACGGATACCTGTTGGAGATAGAGCGGCCCACCACGACGTGAAAAAATCTGAACCTGATCTCGTCCTGCCCCGATCAATAGGATCGGCCGACCCGAGACAAAGATCTTGTCTTCATAAGTTCCCGGTCGAATATAGACTTGGTCCGTCTCTCCCGCATCGTTCAACGCAGCACTAGGCCGTGCATATGCCCTGACATCCTGCGCATCAACGATGAGGGTCTTACCCCCGAGTGGGTTTGTTGGTG
>Ga0335070_10005256_pt1 | contig 15207 bp, 12 predicted proteins | sample Lox_Sample_13_FD_206722 | JGI IMG/M metagenome (GOLD analysis project Ga0335070, IMG submission 206722) | Soil microbial communities from Loxahatchee National Wildlife Refuge, Florida, United States - Lox_Sample_1.3 | ecosystem: Environmental > Terrestrial > Soil > Wetlands | place: USA... | reverse complement strand
CGAGCGGGGCATGGCCGTGCGCCACGCCGTCAATGCGCAGCTCCAGGTCGAGATCCCGGGAGCCGGCAAGACGAGCGTGGACAACGTGCTCGTCCACGAGCTGCCGGATGCCGCCGGCGTCTCGCGCAATGCGCTCGTCTGGGGCCCTGGGCAAGTCGACGCGGCGCCGTGCGGGTCGGGGACCTGCGCCCGGCTGGCCCTCTTCCATCATCGAAAGCTCATGGGCGTCGGCTCCTCGTTCGTCAGCGAAGGCCTTCTGGGGCTTCAGTTCACCGGCCGCATCGCCGGCGAAGCGGAGGTCGAAGGCCGTCCGGCGATCCTGCCCGAGATCACCGGCACCGCCTATCTCACCGGCTTCAGCCAGTTCCACTTCGACCCGGCAGATCCCCTGCGCGCCGGCTACCTGCTCGACGTGTGACGCCATGAAGACGCTCGTGCTGGGTGGCGGGATCGTCGGCGTCGCCACAGCCTACTTCCTCGCGCGGGCCGGCCACGAGGTGACCATCCTCGAGGAGAAGGCCGGCGTGGGCCTCGAAGCCAGCGCGGGCAACGCGGGCATCATCGCGCCCGGCCACTCGTTCGCCTGGGCATCGCCCAAGGCGCCCGCCATGCTGTACCGCTCGCTCCGCGGCGACGAGACGGCCATCCGCGTGCGGCCCGCCGCCGACCCGCATCTCTACCTCTGGGGCCTGCGCTTCCTCCGCGAGTGCACGGCGACGCGGGCGCGGCGGAACACGCTCATCAAGCTCCGCCTCTGCCAGTACAGCCAGCGGGTCCTGAACGACATCGCACAGACCGAAGGGATCGACTACCACGCGATCGCGAAGGGCGCCTTCTACCTCTACCGGGATCCCGTCGAGCTCGAGGCCGGCATCAAGAAGATGGCGCTCCTCGCCGAGCACGGCCAGAAGCAGGAGATCCTCGATGCGAGCGGGGTGGCGAGGCTCGATCCCGTCTTCGCACCCGTCACGTCGAAGATCGCGGGCGCCATCCGCGATCTGGGCGACGCCAGCGGCGACTCGCGCCTGTTCACGGAGCGGCTGGCCGCTCTCTGCCGAGACCGGCTCGGCGTCACCGTGCGGCTCGGCGCCCGCGTGACCGGGCTTCGAAGCGGCGGGGATCGGATCGATGCCGTGGTCACCACCGAGGGCGAGTTGACCGCGGACAGCTACGTGCTGGCCTTGGGCGTGGGTAGCCCCATCGTGGCGCGCACGGTCGGCGTGAGCCTGCCCATCTATCCCGCCAAGGGCTACTCGTGCACGTTTCCGCTGCGCACGGGCGGGCTCGCGCCGACCATCCCCGGCGTCGACGAGCGGTGGCTGGTGGCCTGGTCGCGGCTCGGCGATTCGCTGCGGCTCACGTCGACCGCGGAGTTCGCCGGCTACGATTGGGGCTGGACGCCGCGCGACTTCAACAACATCCTGCGCTTCGCGCGCGACGTGTTCCCCGACGCCGTGGACTACGCGCGCGGCGAGTACCGGGCCTGTCTCCGCCCCATGACCCCGGACGGGCCACCCATCCTGGGACTCGGGCGGCACCGCAACCTCTTCTTCAACTGCGGCCACGGCCACATGGGCTGGACCATGGCGTGCGGCACCGCGCGCATCGTCGCCGATCTCATGAGCGGCCGCATGCCCGAGCTCGATCTGGAGGGTCTCACGCCCCGTGGCCGTTCGCGCTGAGACGCTCGCCTCGAGCGACGAGGCGCGGGCTGAGAGAGTGAGCGCCTACTTCTCGCCCAGGTAGACCTTGCGCACCACGTCGGAGCGGAGCAGGGCGGCGGCCGCATCCTGCAGCACGATGCGCCCCGTCTGGATGACGTAGCCCCGGTGCGCCACCCGCAGCGCCATGCGGGCGTTCTGCTCGACGAGCAGGATGGTGGTGCCGAGCCCGCTGATGTCGCGGATGATGTCGAAGATCGTCTCGACGAGGATGGGCGAGAGGCCCATCGACGGCTCGTCGAGCAGGAGCACCTCGGGCCTGGCCATCAGCGCGCGCCCCATGGCCAGCATCTGCTGCTCGCCCCCGGAGAGGGTGCCGCCCTTCTGGGCGAGGCGCTCGCGCAGCCGCGGGAAGAGATCGAGCACCCGCTCGAGATCTCTCGGGATCGCCTCGCGGTCCCTCCGGGCGAAGGCGCCCAGCTCCAGGTTCTCCAGCACCGTCATGGGCGCGAAGATGCGCCGGCCCTCCGGCGACTGGGCGATCCCCAGGCGCGCGATCTCGTGGGTGGGCACGCGGTCGATGCGCCGGCCGTCGAAGGTCACGGTGCCGCGAAGCGGCCGCACGAGGCCGATGACCGTGCGGAGCGTGGTCGTCTTCCCGGCGCCGTTGGCGCCGATCAGCGTGACGATCTCGCCCCGTCCCACCGTGAGCGAGACGCCCTTGAGCGCGCGGATGTTGCCGTAGTAGGCGTGCACGTCGCGGAGCGCCAGGAGCTCGGGCGCGCTCACGTGGAGACCAGCTCCTGCTCGTAGCCCTTGCCCAGATAGGCCTCGATGACGGTGGGATTGCGCCGGATCTCGGCCGGCGTGCCCTCGGCGATCCGCACCCCGTAGTCGAGCACGGTGATGCGGTCCGAGATGCCCATGACCACTTCCATGTGGTGCTCGATCAGGAGGACCGCCAGCCCGAGCTCGCGCCGGAGCAGATCGATCAGCTCGGTGAGCGCATCGGTCTCCTGCGGGTTCATGCCTGCCGTGGGCTCGTCGAGCAGGAGAAGGCGCGGCTCGGTGGCCAGGGCGCGCGCGATCTCGAGGCGGCGCTGATCGCCGTAGCTCAGGTTCTTGGCCGTCTCGGCCGCCTTGTCGCCCAGGGCCACGAAGCCGAGGAGATCACGGGCCCGGGTGCGCGCGCGGGCCTCCTCGTCGACCACGGCGGCGGGCCGGAACACGGCGCCCGCCACGGAGGCACGGAGCCGGCAGTGCTCGCCCACCAGCACGTTGTCGAGCACGCTCATGTTCTGGAAGAGCCGGATCGACTGGAACGTGCGCGCGACGCCTCGTGACACGATGGCATGCGGTCGCAACCCGACCAGGCTGGCGTCGTTGAGGCGGATCTCGCCCGCGTCGGGGCGGAGCAGGCCGGTGACCAGGTTGAAGAAGGTGGTCTTGCCCGCCCCGTTCGGCCCGATGAGCCCCACGATGCCGCCCCCGGGAATCACCAGGTCCACCTCGCTCACCGCCAGGAGGCCGCCGAATCGACGGGTCACGCCGCGCACCTCGAGGACGGGAGCGCCGGAGGCAGGCACGCCGGCCGGCGCCGCGGCCTCCCGCAGCCAGGTCGGCAGCGCTTCGGCGCGCGGCCGGGGCGGGGCCGCCACCAGCACGCGCGTCTCCTCCGCCTCGTCGACGTCCGCGGCGGGCGGGCGAACGCGGCGGCCCATCAAGCCCTCGGGGCGGATCAGCATGACGATCACGAGGCCGAGCCCGAAGAAGAACCAGCGCCACAGGGTGAGGTCGACGGTGGCCAGGGCCGCCACGCCGAGCGAGCGGCCCAGCGCGCGCACGAGGAACGTGAGCTGGGCGAGGATGATCCGATCGAAGAGCGTGATGAGCATGCCGCCCAGGATCACGCCCTTCAGGCTGCCCATGCCGCCCAGCACCACCATGCACAGGAGCATGATCGACACGTTGAACTCGAAGGCGCCGGGCGTGATCGCCTGGAGCTTGGCGGCGTAGAAGGACCCCGCGAACCCGGAGAACGATGCGCCCAGGGCGAACGCGAGCAGCTTGGTCTTGACCGGGTTCACCCCCGTGCAGTCCGCCGCCGTCTCGTCCTCCCGGATGGCCATCCACGCCCGGCCCAGGCGCGAGTCGCGCATCCGGTTCATCGCCCAGAGGGAGAGCGCGCCGATCACGAGGATGAGGAAGTACCAGGGGATGAAGTCGGTGTCGAAGTTGACGAAGGGCAGATGCGGGCGCCCCACCGGATTGACGCCGTTCTCGCCGCCCGTCAGATTGAGCCGCTCCACCGGCTTCCAGCCGCCGATGTCGATGGTGATGTCGCCCATGTTGCGGATGGCCACGGGGATGATCTCGCCGAAGGCCAGCGTGATGATGGCCAGGTAGTCGCCGCGCACGCGCAGGGTCGGCGCTCCGATCACCGCGCCCAGCAGCGCGGAGACGGCGGCGGCGATCCAGATGATGACCCAGAAGCTCCACGGATACCCGTAGAGGGGGGAGCCCAGCACCGGCGAGTTGAGCAGGCCCATGGTGTAGGCGCCGATGGCGAAGAAGGCTGCGTAGCCCAGGTCGAGCATCCCCGCGTAGCCCACCACGATGTTGAGCCCCAGGGCGAGCAGCACGTAGATCATCGCGTCGGTGACGGCGTGCACCGTCTGCGCGTGCAGCCACTTGTCGAGGAAGGGATAGCCGAGGAGCGCGGCGACGAGGAGGCCGGCCGGCAGCAGGCGGACCGGGCGGGCGTTGCTCACGCCTTGTCCGCGGCGCGCTCGCCCAGCAACCCCTGCGGCCGGAACACCAGGACCAGGATGAGGATCGAGAAGACGATGGCGTTGGTCCAGCGTGCGGAGATGTACTGATCGCTCCACGCGGAGAGGAAGCCGATCACGAGGCCGCCGAGCGCCGCTCCCGGCATGCTGCCGATGCCGCCCAGCACCGCCGCCGTGAAGGCGCGCAGGCCGGCCTGATAGCCCATCCACCACATGCCGATGTTGTAGTAGAGCCCCTGGATGAGGCCGGCCGCGCCGGCGAGGGCGCCGCCGATGAAGAACGTCAGCACGATGGTCCTCTCGACGTCGATGCCCATGGAGAGCGCGGTGTCCTTGTCCTGCGCCGTGGCGCGCATGGCCTTGCCCCAGCGCGTGCGGGTCACGAAGTACTGCAGCGCCATCATCAGCGGCACCGTGGCCACGAGGACGAGCAGATCCTTGGTGGTGATGAAGAGCAGCGACTCGATCCCGGCCCACTCGCGCAGGATGTCCACCGAGGGGAACACGTCGGGGTACGCGATGGGCGCCGGGCCCTTCCAGAGCAGGGCCACGTTCTCCAGCATGAACGACACGCCGATGGCCGTGATGAGCGGGGCGAGCCGGAAGGCGTGCCGCAGGGGCCGGTACGCGACGCGATCGATGACCACGTTGATCGTGCCCGTGGTCAGCATGGTCGCGAGGAACACGAGCGGGAGGATGATCACGAGCTGCCAGCCGTGCAGCGTCGTGGTCATGCCGAGGAGGGTGAGATAGCTCAGCGAGATGAAGAGGCCCAGCATGAACACGTCGCCGTGGGCGAAGTTGATGAGGCCGATGATCCCGTAGACCATCGTGTAGCCGAGGGCGATGAGCGCGAAGACCGCGCCGCGGGTCACCCCGTTGACGGTCTGCTGGATGAGGACTTCGTGCCAGTCCATATGGGTTGATCGATTCCGGGGGAGCGCGCTACCGCGCTCCCCCGGACCGTGCGGGCAGTTGGATCACGGAACGAGCAGGGATCGACTCACTCGAGGATGCTCTCGAACTGGAACTTGCATCCCACCGGCGTGTCCGCCTTCACCACCTTGAAGCCCGCCATGGTGTCGTAGTCGACGTCGCCGTTGGCGTCGAAGCTCCACTTGCCGTTGATCCCCTCGAAGTTCTTGGTCAGCGAGATGGCCTTGCGCACGGCCTCGCGCTTCTCCGCGGGATCCTTGGCCTTCTCGATCGCCGGCGCCGAGCGCTTGATCCCATCGATGGCGACCCGGGCCGCCTCCACGGCATAGAGGGCATAGGCCGTGGGCTCCTTGCCGTACTTCTTCTTGTAGTCCTCGTACGTCTTGGCCCCGACGCCCTTCATCTTCTCGAAGGGCAGCCCGGCGAAGGTCACCCGCATCTCGGTGGCCATCGCCACGTCGCAGGTCGCGCCCTTGAGCAGCTCCTCCTCGAGCAGACCGTCCGGCCCCATGAAGCGCACCCGCGGCGCCACCAGCCCCACTTCCTTCATCTGCCGGATGATCACCTGCGCGCCGGTCTCGACGACGCCGCCCATGTAGACGAGGTCCGCGCCCGATGCGCGCACCTTGGTCAGGACCGGCTTCTGGTCCGGCTGCTTCCAGTCGATGCCCTCGTTGGCCACCACCGTGAGCCCGATCTTCTTGGCCGTCACCTCGAAGACGTCGGCGATCCCCTTCCCGTACAGCTCCTGGTCGTTGAGGATGTAGATCTTCTTGGCGCCGAGAGCCTTCGCCCACTTCGCGCCCACCGCCCCCTGGATGTCGTCGGCGGGCACGGGCCGGAAGTAGTTCACGAAGCCGAGCGGTCGATAGATCTCGGGCTCGCCCGGCGCCGCCCCCTGCTTCTTGGTCAGGCCGGGATAGGTGTTGGCGGGCGTGATCTGGGCCATGTGGGCTCGATTGTTGATGGGAATGGACACCTTGGCGGCGCCGGAGTTGTACGTCCCGATGTAGACGATGGCCAGGGGATCGGCCACGGCCTTGTTGGCGTTCTCCGCCTCCACGGCGCCGTCCCACTTGCCCGTCTGCGGCGAGGCGTCGTCGAGGTTGATCACCTCGAGGCAGTAGCCGGCCACCACACCGCCCGCCTCGGCCACGGCCATGTCGACGCCGTTCTTCATGCCCGTGCCCTCGGGAATCATGGCGCCCTGCATCGGCCAGGAGGTGTAGATGCGGAGCTTTCCCTTCGGGCACTGCTGAGCGGTCGCGTCCGGTGACATGGTGGCCACCACGAGTAGCCCGGCAGCCGCGAATGCCAGAAGCCCTCTCCGCCTGCGCATAGCGTCCCCTCCCCGTGACTGCGACGTGAGCAACGAGTACCCGACCGTCCGCGTTGGCCGGATGCTGGAGAGTCGGGGCGATCCTGTCAAGGGGTTTCTTCCCGCGTGTCCTGGGCTATCCTGTCGGGCGTCGGGGACTCGGCGGCGGCGCTCCGTATCATCCACGACGATCGCGCATTCCACGATGCGGAAGGAGACGACCACCATGGCGACGACCTCAGAGCGTCTCCTCATTCCGGCCCGGTGCGGCGTGGCCGCGCGGGTGACCGCGGGCCAGCGCATCACGGTGATCAACACCCACGGCACGCAGGTGGTCGACACGTGGGCGTTCAGCGCCCGCGACGTCGCGGAATGGATGTCGATGGAGGCCAGCCGCGCGTGGTTCCTGAAGCTCCGCGCCGCGGTGGGCGACAGCTTCCTCACGAATCAGCGGCGCCCGATCCTCACGCTGGTCGAGGACACCTCGGGCGGCGCGCACGACACACTGATCGCGGCGTGCGATCTCCCTCGCTACCGGCTCCTGGGCGTGCAGGGCCACCACGACAACTGCCGCGACAATCTGCACTCCGCCTTGGGGGCGCTCGGCGTCACGGCGCCGGCCACGCCGTCGCCGCTCAACCTGTTCATGAATATTCCGTGGACAGCCGACGGCACGCTCGCCTGGGCGGAGCCGGTCTCCACGCCCGGCAGCTACGTGGCGTTCCGGGCGGAGATGGACCTGATCGTCGCCTTCTCCGCGTGTCCCCAGGACATCCTGCCCATCAACGGCCGCACCGGCCGGACCACCGAGGCGCACTTCACGATCGGGTAGCCCCGGGCCGGCCAGGCTTCCCCGTGGTTTTGGACTGCCAGACTCGCGAGGCACACTTCACGATCGAGGAGCCGGCGGCCCGCCTAGGCTTCCCGGACGCCCGCCTGAAGCCCGGCGAGCTCCTCCACCGTGATGTGGCACGCGATGCGGTGGCCGCCGGTGCTCCGCTGCACCGGCGGCGGCGTCTCGTCGCAGATCGCGCCGATTCGCCGCGGACAGCGGCTGCTGAACGGACAGCCGGGCGGCACGGCGGTGGCGCTCGGTAGCGGTCCCTCGAGGACAATGCGCGCCCGCTGGGCGTCGGGATCGGGCACGGGGACGGCGGACAGGAGCGCCTCTGTGTAGGGATGAAAGGGCGGGGCGAAGACGTCGACCGCCCGGCCCGACTCCACCACGGCGCCCAGGTACATCACGGCAACCTCGTCGGCCAGGTAGCGCACGACGGAGAGATCGTGCGAGATGAAGATCAGGGTCGCCTCGCGCTCGGCCTGGATGTCGCCCAGCAGATTGATGATGGCGGCCTGCACGGACACGTCCAGCGCAGAGACCGGCTCGTCGGCCACGATCACGTCGGGATTGCCCGCGAGCGCACGAGCAATGGCGACCCGCTGCTTCTGGCCGCCGGACAGGCGGTCGGGCTTCCGCGCCGCGATCTCGGCGGTCAGCTTCACCACGTCGAGGAGCCGCGCGGCTTCGCCCGCCCCGGTCCCGCTTCTCATTCCACGCAGGCGTCGGAGCGCGCGCCGGATCGCGTAGCCCACGCGGTGGCTCGGATTGAGCGTGCTGTCCGGATTCTGGAACACCATCTGGAGCATCCGCTTGAGCGCCAGCGGGCGCGACTCGACCCGCAGGGTCCCGACCTCCGCGCCGTCGACACGGACGCGGCCCGCGCTGGCCGTCTCGAGGCCCGCGAGCACGCGGGCCAGCGTGGACTTTCCGCTGCCGGACTCGCCGACGATGGCGAGCGTCTCGCCCCGCGCGACGCGAAGGTCGATGCCGCGCAGCGCGCGCACGGGAGCGCGCCGCGAGCCGAAGAGGCCGCGGCGGTCCGCATAGAGCTTCTCCAGCCCCTCGACCTCGACCGCGATCCGCGCCGTCCGCCGCGTCTCGGCCCCGGCTGCTCCGGCCCGCGGCCGCTCCCAGCGCGGCAGGTCCGCCTCGCGGACGCATCGCGCGAGATGACCGGCCGTGCCCGCCACGGCCGCGAGCGGCACCGGCTCCACCGTGCACGGGCCCGGCTCCGCGTGGCCGCAGCGGGGCGCAAAGGCGCACCCGGCGGGCCGCGCGCCCGCCGGCGACACCTGCCCCGGGATGGACACGAGCGGGGCCTGGCGCTTGTCGCGTCCGAGCGCAGGCAGGCAGCCGAGGAGCCCGCGCGTGTAGGGATGGCGCGGATTCGTGAAGACCCGGCGGATCGATCCCTCCTCGACGAGCTCGCCGGCGTACATGACGCCGATGCGGTCGCACACGCGAACCACGGTGCCAAGGTTGTGGCTGATGAAGAGCACGGAGGTCCGGTGGCGCCGGCGAAGCTCCGCGACCAGGTCGAGGACGGCGGCTTCCACGGTGACGTCGAGCCCCGTCGTCGGCTCGTCCATGATGAGGAGCGCGGGCTCGGCGATGAGCGCCATCGCGATCACGATGCGCTGCTGCTGCCCGCCCGAGAGCTGGTGCGGGTAGCGCTCCAGCACGCGCTCGCCGTCGAGCAGCCCGACCTCGGCCACCATGTGGAGCGCCTTGTCGCGCGCCGCGCGGGCGTGCAGGCCCTCGTGGAGCATGGGCACTTCCATGAGCTGCCGCCCCACCGTCATCACCGGATTGAGGCTGGCCATCGGGTCCTGGTAGACCATCGCGACCCGCCGGCCCCTCAGCACGCCGAGCTCGGCCGCGGAGAGATCTGCCACGTCCCGTCCTTCGAGGTGGATCCGCCCTCCCGTGACTCTCCCCGACCGGCCGAGGTACCGGACGGCGGCCAGCGCCACCGTGGACTTGCCGCATCCCGACTCGCCGACCAGCCCCAGCGCCTCGCCCGCGCCAATCTGGAAGCTGAGGTCGGGCACGACGTTGGTCTCGCCACCGCGCCCGAAGTAGGAGATGCGAACGTGCTCGAAGGCGAGGATGGGCGCGTCAGTCACGGAGCCCGATCTCCCGCAAGCCGACGGCGAGGAGGTTGAAGCCGATCACGAGCGAGGAAATCGCCGCGCAGGGGAAGAGCGCCATGTGCGGCCACACGGACATCATGCCGTAGGTGTCCTTGACCATGCCGCCCCAGTCGGGATCGGGAGGCGGCAGGCCGATGCCCAGGAAGCCCAGCGCGCCGATGATGACCACGTTGTAGCCGGCGCGCAGGCACATGTCGACGATGAGCGGCCCGCGCGCATTGGGCAGGATCTCGACGAGCATGATGTAGAGGGGAGACTCCCCGCGCATCTTCGCCGCGGCCACGTACTCCCGGCCGCGCAGCTCGATGGTGAGGCCGCGCACGATGCGGGCGATGATGGGGGCCTTGGTGAGCGTGAGCACGGCGACGATGTTGAGGGCGGACGAGCCGAAGTGGGCGAGGATGATCATGTAGAGGATGATCACGGGGAACGACAGGACGATGTCGCACGCCCGTCCGATCGCCAGGTCGATGACGCCGCCCCGGTAGCCCGCGGTGAGCCCCAGGAGCGAGCCGAGCACGGCCGCGCCCAGCACGGCCAGCGGCGCCACCGTGAGCACGGGCCGCGCGCCCCACAGGATGCGCGAGAGAATGTCCCGGCCGAGGTGATCGGTCCCGAGCCAGTGCGCGGCGGACGGCGTGGGATGCGCCACGGCCGCCATGTCGTTCGCGTTCGGCGGATACGGGGCGATGACGGGAGCCAGGACGGCCAGGGCGACCCAGAGCAGGACGAGCCCCGCGCCGATCGCCGCCGGACACGACTCTCCCAGTCGTGAGAGCTGACGCGCCCACACGCGCGCCAGACCGGCCTGTACCCGGCCCGGCGCAGCCGGGACGCCGTTGACCGTGGTGGGAAGCGCCATCGCCGGCTCAGGTCCTCACGCGAGGGTCGAGCAGCATGTAGGCCAGGTCACCCAGGATCTGCGTCAGCACCGCCACGCTGACGGCCACCAGCGCCCCCACCTCCACGAGCGCGATGTCCTTGAAGAGCGCGGCCTCGAGCATCATCCGGCCGAACCCCGGGTAGGCGAAGACCGTCTCCACCACCACCACGCCCGAGATCAGATAGTTGATCTGGAGCAGGATGACGGTCATGGGATTGATCATGGCGTTGCGGAGGGCGTGCCGCATCACCACGCGGCGGAAGCTCATGCCCTTGAGGACGGCCGTGCGGATGTACGGCCGCTGCATGACCTCGATCATCGAGGCCCGGATCATGCTGACCACGTAGCCCGCGTCGAAGAGCACGATCACCGCGACGGGCAGCACGAGCTGGGAGGCGACGGACCAGCCGCCGCCCGCGACCAGCGTGGCGGTGCCGGGCAGCCAGCCCAGGCCGACCACGAACACGCTGGCCAGGAACACGCCGAGGGCGAACTCCGGCACCGAGGCGATCACGGTGCTGAAGAGGAGGATGGCACGATCGAGCGGCGAGGACTCCCGCATGCCGGCCGCGATGCCGAGCAGCATCGACAGCGGCACGATGCAGGCGAAGGCCAGCGCGGCGAGGAACGCGGTGTTGGCGAGCCGGGTCCAGATGATGTCGCGCACCGGCACCTTGAAGCGCGTCGAGGTGCCGAGATCGCCCCTGGCGAGGCGCCCCACGAACTCCACGTAGCGGACGAGAACCGGGCGGTCCAGACCCATCTCGCGCGTGAGGTGATCGACCTGCTCCTGCGTCGCGTAGGCCCCCAGGAGCTTGCGGGCCACGTCGCCCGGGGAGAACTCGTTGAGCGCGAACACGAGGAACGACACCACGAGGAGCGTCAGGAGCAGGAACGCGACGTGCTTGAGGGCGAATCGCGCCACGGTGAGCGCCACGCTACGCTCGTCGGGCATCGCCGTCAACGAGGATCCCGCTTCCCTTGGACGTCCGCAGCGCCTAGAGTATCGAGCGTGGCGGCACAAGCGGCGGTGGCGTGGAAGGTCTTTGCTGGCGCGGCACCCGAGTTAGCCAACATCGGCGCGGCGCTCCTCCAGCAGTTCGGCCCGGGATTGGCTTTTCTCGCCACGGTTCGGCCTGACGGCGCTCCCCGTCTGCATCCCGTATGCCCGGTGCTCTCCGGAGACCGCCTCTTCGTCCTGATAACGGCCGCCTCGCCGAAGCGCAGGGATCTCGAGCGCGATGGCCGGTTTGCCCTCCAGTCGTTTCCGCAGCCGAAGCCCGGCAGTGACGAGTTCTACCTCGCCGGGACCGCGGTCCTCGTCGACGACGCGTCCACCCGCGCCGCGATCTTGGCCGACGCCAAACACCAACCGGAGCCGTCCGAGGTCCTCTTCGAGCTCTTGCTCGAGCGGGTCATGCACACACGCTGGGAGGACCCCCTCACCCCGGCGATGCGGCCCGTGCATCGGACGTGGCGCGCTCCCCTGCACGGCTGACCCCAGGAACCGGAGCATGGCGCGCGGCCCGCCCGCGCTGCTGACCGATATCCGGGGCGTGATCGCGGACGTTCTCGGCTGACCGGGTATTGTCGAGACGTCCAGGGACGAGCCGGGTGGATCTCCCTCGCTCTTCCGCGGCCCATCTCGGCCACGCGGCGCCGGGACTTCCGGCGTCGCCTTCGCGCGAGCCATCGCGACGTCGCCCCGCCGGACGGTCCAGGGGCGACGGATCGGGATCGTGCGGCCGGTGAACCAGCGAGAAGATCCACACGAGCCCGACGTACGGCGCCGACAGCGCGTGCAGGCCCACGGCCCCGGCGAGGCGGACCGCGGCGACCTCGAGGAACGGGATCGTGAGCACGGTGATGACGGCGGCCGGGAGGCCGATGCCCGCGAAGCGCCGCACGGCGGCGGCGGCGATCAGCGCCGCCGTGAAGCCCGCGAGACCCGTCTCCACCTGCCAGGCCGGCGTCCCGGCGAGATAGCCCACGCCGACGGCCGCCACCGAGGCTCCCACCATGGCGAGACCGAGCCAGCGGTCGCCGATCGATGCCACGACGGCCAGGGCCGCGCCCGCCGCCGCGTTCGGCAGGAACAGGATCTGGCCCACGCCGCGGAGACCGCCCAGCAGCACGAGGAGCAGCGGCGAGTCGGGCGGCGCCGGCATGGCGGGCAGCGCGGCGGGCCTCGTCCACGCGAGCGTCGCGAGCGCGCTCCACAGCAGCCAGAACACCGGCACGTAGGGACCGATCACCAGCGGCACCTCCCAGACGGCGAGCACGCGGTGCATGGCCATCGCCATCAGGGCGACGAGGGCTCCCCCCAGGAGGATCGACACCGCGAGGCCGGGGCCCACGGCGAAGAACGTGGCGCAGGCCAGCCCCAGATACCAGCCGTTCAGCTCGACGAGGCCCGTGTCGAGGAAGGCCTGCGGCGCCCCCACGCTCACGGCGACGATCCGGGCGAAGACGCTCGCGATCGTCCCCGCAATGGCGAGATGCGGCGCGGCGACGGCCAGCACGACGATCGCGGCCACGCCCACCCACGGGTTGTAGACGAAGAATGTCTGGCCGATGGAGGCGAGCTGTCGCACCACGGCACGACGGACCCGCGTCACGGCGCTAGCCCTGGGGGGCCGTCTCCGTCCATCGGCCGCCGACGAGCTCGTGGTCGCCCCACCTGAGCGGCATCGGGATCTCGGCGCGGATGGCCAGGTGCCCGTGGTGGCCGGCCTGCGCGGCGGGCTCGAGCCAGAAGCCTTCGGTCGGATCGTAGACGTGGGCCTGGTCCGGACCGACGCGGACCACGCTCACCTCGTGGTACACGACGCGCGTGCCGATCCAGTTGAAGGCCGTGGGAAGCGCGTCCCACTTCCGGCGCCAGTGGCTGATGCGCTCCTCGGCGCACGTGCGCAGGAGCTGTCCCGGATACGCCTCGATGCCCTTGGCGCGAAACAGCTCCAGCGCGAAGGCGCCGAAGACGCCGCAGTCCACGGTGTCGGCCTTCACGGCCTCGCACCAGGCGACGGGCCAACGCACGGGGCCCCACACCCATCGCTGGGTGATCCAGCGCGGCCCGGCGAAGGCGAGCCCGTCCGTGGACGAGAAATCGTAGGAGCGCCCCATCGCGATCAGCCAGGCGCGCGCGCGGTCGCAGCAGGGGCCGTGGTGCGCGAGCGTCGACCCCGCGACCTGCCGCCACTCCTCGCGATCAGGCGTATCCGCCGCGGCCGAAAGCATAGCTCATGCTCCTCTCATAGGCGCCGGCGTCGCAGATCACGAGGCGGTCGCCGATCCGGAGCGTGTCGGGGAGCTCGAGTCCCTGCGAGAGGACGTCGTCTTCCATGCAGATGCGCCCGAGGACGCGGACGGGGCCGCGTGGCAGGGGCACCAGACGCTCGCCCACGATGTGGAAGAACCGGTGCGGGTACACGGAGGCCAGCGGCAGCTCGGCGATGCACGCGTCCACGACGATCTCCTGGAGCGCGCCGTCGTGCCGTCGCACGTCGAGCACGCTCGTCACCATCGCCATCGTGTCCTGCGTGAGCGCGCGCCCGGGCTCCACGTAGACGTCGGTCAGGCCCGGCAGCCTTTCCCGCGCGAAGCGCACGATGTCCCCGAAAGGCAGCTGCGCGAAGTCGTTCGGATGATAGCCGCCGCCCAGGTCGATGGCGCGGACGCGGCGCCCGGACCCCGCCTCGATCGCGATCGCCCAGGCGACGGCGGACTCCGCGATGTCGCGCCAGTGGCCCACGCCGATCATCGTGCTCGCCATGTGCACGTGGATGCCGAGGTCCCGGCCCGCCGGCATGGCCGCCACGGCCCCGCACAGCCGCTCGAAGTCCGCGGGCTCGTCGACCGGCATGCCGAAGCGCGACTGCGTGCCCGGGATGCGGAGCCGCACACCCCAGAGCCGGTCCGTGCGGCCGGAGGCGGCGAGGCGCTCCAGCTCCTCGACGGAGTCGCAGAAGACCACGCGGAGCCCGTCCACGGCGCGCTCCGTCGGCGGCCACCACTTGCCGGGCCCGTTCAGCACGATCTCGTCCGGACGCCAGCCTGCCTCGAGCGCCCGCCGGACCTCCAGCAGGCTGATGCACTCGGCGAGCAGCCCCGCCTGGCGCGCGAGCATGAGGTACTGGGGATCCGGGCTCGTCTTGAGGCTGTACGCGTACCGCAGCTCGATCCCCTCGACCGGCGCCACGGCAGGCAGCCGTCCGAATGCCGCCTCGGCCGTCCGCGGCAGGAAGAGCCGGTGCGGCGTGGCGACGGACGCAGCGGTGTCGCGGAGATCCGCCTCCGTCTCGGGAGAGATGCTGGGCGGCGCGAAGGTCGTCGACTCCTCCGGCACCAGCTTCGGCACGATGGCGGATAGCGACGCGCCGTACTTGCCCCGTATCCCCAGCGCCCCGTGCTCGGGCTCCGCGGGAAGCGGCAGCGGCAGGCCGGACCGGACGGGCACCTCGAGGACCACACGCGCGAACTCGGACTGCGGCGACAGCAGGCGCGGACCGTCGGGAAGGCCGAGGGCGCGCCGCACCAGCGCCGCGGGAAGGTTCCGCCCGGTCAGCGTCGCCCCGTGCACCCAGGCCGGGAACCTGGGATTCCACTCGAGCCACCAGAGCCGGC
>Ga0335070_10005254_pt1 | contig 15213 bp, 15 predicted proteins | sample Lox_Sample_13_FD_206722 | JGI IMG/M metagenome (GOLD analysis project Ga0335070, IMG submission 206722) | Soil microbial communities from Loxahatchee National Wildlife Refuge, Florida, United States - Lox_Sample_1.3 | ecosystem: Environmental > Terrestrial > Soil > Wetlands | place: USA... | reverse complement strand
ATCATCGCCGTAGTCGAGAATCTCATCTTCTGGGCGAAAGTCCAGAGTAGGCAACGCATCTACCCGCCGGAGCAGGTTTTCAATCTCCCTAGCCATGAGTGGACGTCTGCCCGGCTGTTCACGCCATTTTTCGTTTCCCGGTTCAAAATCACCCATTGGTCTTCAAACCCTCTGCCCGCGCCAGCTTCGCTTGGCGTTCGTCGAATGTCCAGAAGCGCTCGGCCTTGAGCTCCAGGGCGCAGGCGACGTGCAAGCTGTCGAGTGTGCGGACTCCGAGTTTTGCGCCATAGCGGCGAGCCAGATCAGCGCAGAGCTCGAAGGCATGCTCAGGAATCGCACTTTCGACCCACATTCCACTACTAACGTCGCTTCGGAGTTGACTGTGGACGCGATGCGCATCCGTTTCGGTAATTCTGCTATAGAAAACCTGCAGCGCAATGGCGTGGGAACACTCCGCGTGGTGGAGTGGGGTAAACCAGATAGGGGGATTGGCCTTTATCAACTCCAGGGCGCGCGCCGTATGCGTGTCCACCGTGTACAGCGAAACAAGGAAACTGGTGTCGGCGTATGTCGTCAATAGCGACTGCGGTCCTTTATGAGATCGTCTACGGCTGTGAGCACGCGATCACCGAAGATTGCTTTTGCGCGGGCACCGAAGTCCGGGTACTGAATAGCTGGCTTTTCGTGACGCTCCGGCACGATTCTCGCGATCACCGTGTCCCGCTCGCGCAGTTCAACGGTCTTCCCGGAGCGCAGCCAAGCCTTCAGGCGGCGGGTATCGCGAAGCTGCCGGATGTTTACGGATGGCATGTTTATATTGTGGCACTTAATGTGTCACATTGTCAAGATGATTCTTCCGGGGGCACTTCAACGAAATCATTTTTCTGAGCAAGGTTTCTGGCGTACCATTCGTCTGTCTCACTCTTCGTTCTTCCAGGGAGGCTCGCATGTCCAAGCGGATTTCCCCGTTTTCCTACCGCTTGTCCGGCGTGGCGTGGATTCTGATTTGGCTTCTGGCTTCGTTCGCAGCGATGGCACAAGAGAAGAAGCCGGTGGTCGTGCTGCAGCTCGACCACGCTTCGGTCTGCGGGGCGGACCTCGACGCGCTGCGGCAGGCCTTCACCGAGGTGGGCCTGACTCCGGACTTCGGCGGTCCTCACGGCAATGGCATCACGCAGATGGCGCTCGTCGGCTTCGCTGATGAGTCCTACCTCGAACTGATCGCGCCGGTGAAGCCGGGTGTAACGTTGGGTTCGGACTGGGCTCAGTACATGGTGAGCGATGCGACGTCGTGCGCCTGGGCAGTGGCGAGCAACGCCCTGGCCGAAGAACTGGATCGCCTGAAGAAAGCCGGCATCGCAGTGTCGGCGCCGGAGCACGGTAGCCGAAAGCGGCCCGACGGCATGTCGCTCCAATGGACGACGGCGCAGGTTGGTCCCGGGGGGCCCGGCTCGATGATGCCGTTCATGATCGAGGACCAGACGCCGCGCGCTTGGCGCGTACAGCCTTCCGCCAGCGTAAAGGACGCGCCGCTGCGGGGTGTGGAGAGTGTCGTTTTGGGCGTCAACAATCTGGAGGCGGCGATTGCGCTGTTCCGCAAGGCGTACGGCTGGGCTGAGCCGCTGACCGAGCTGCAGAAGGACTTCGGGAGAATGGCGTACTTTCCGGGCGAGCCGGTCATTCTGGCTTCTCCGGCGGGTGGGGGCTGGCTTGCGGACCGCCTGGCCAAGTACGGTGAGGCCCCGGTGGCCTTCCTGATCGGCACGAACGACTTCACGGCTGCGTCCAAGAAGTACAAGCTGTCCGGAGGCAAAGTGTGGTTTGGGCAGCGGGTCGGCTGGTTCGATCCCGCGAAACTGAAGGGCGTGCGGCTGGGAGTGATCGGGGAATAGCTGCGTGCGGAGACGGGCGGCCTCGTACGCACAGCTCAAGCTCCACCGGACACCCGAGGCGGCCGTCCCTACGTGATCTGACTTCTGCTACCATCGGGCACAGTGGCTCTTCCAAGAGACAACCCCGACTTTCGCGACCGCATCGTCTCGGCCGCGCCGGTCGAGGACGATTCCTCCTTTGAACTCAAGCTCCGCCCGCAGCGGCTAACAGAGTTCATTGGGCAGACCAAAGTCAAAGAGAATCTCTCGGTGGCAATTGAAGCGGCACGGTCTCGCGGCGAGGCGCTCGACCATGTGCTACTCTACGGCCCGCCCGGCCTCGGCAAGACTACTCTGGCCAATATCATCGCTAACGAACTGGGCGTCGCATTCCAACAAACCTCGGGCCCGACACTCCAGATCAAAGGCGATCTGACGGCGATCCTGACCAACCTGCGCGACCGGCAGGTGCTCTTCATCGATGAAGTCCACCGCCTGCAGGCGGCGCTGGAAGAGATCCTCTACTCCGCGCTAGAAGACTACAAACTCGACATCATGATCGGGCAAGGTCCGTCGGCGCGCACGCACACGATGGACGTGAAACCGTTCACGTTCATAGGCGCTACGACCCGCGCCGGGCTGCTTTCCTCACCTCTGCGTTCCCGCTTTGGACTACTGCTGCGGCTGGAGTTCTACACCCACGACGACCTGCGCATCATCGTCGAGCGATCGGCGGAAATCCTGGGTGTGAGTATCGACCGCCCGGGCGCGTTGGAGATTGCCAGCCGCTCACGGGGAACGCCACGGATCGCCAACCGGCTGCTGCGCCGGGTGCGCGACTACGCTCAGGTCCGCGCCGGAGGAAAGATCGACCAGCCTACGGCGCAGGCTGCGCTCTCGATGCTCGAAGTGGATCGTCACGGCTTCGATGAGATCGACCGCAAGCTGCTGCTCACGATCATCGAGAAATACCAGGGCGGCCCGGTCGGCGTGAACACGCTGGCTGCCGTGCTGGCGGAAGAGCCCGATGCCATCGAAGAGATTTACGAGCCCTTTCTGATCCAGATCGGCTTTCTGAACCGGACTCCGCGAGGCCGGGTAGCAACCCAGCTCGCCTACGAGCACTTCGGAATCACGCCCAATCGTCGGCAAAGCTCGCTCTTCTGAGTGTGATCATGGGGTCTGGATGCCGGACGGCGGGTAGCCGACTTTCCCGAAAGTAACAGAACACGCACTGACAAATCGCCCATTCTGTTGTATCTTCTACCGTTCACCTGTCTGAGGGGGCGGGGCGCAAGTCGGTGAGGTAATTTTTGTCTCTGCGATTTACAGACTTTGGGTTCCTATTCCCCCTGCTGATAGGGGCCGGGCTTCTCACAACGGCTTCGCCGGCTTCGTCCCAGACGCCGTCCAGCGCCCCCGTATCTCAGAACTCCCAGGGGCAATCCGGAGCGCCAGCAGCGCCCGAGCGCCTTGCGGTCGAAGTCGGCCACGAGGAGACTCTACTCATCCCCCGCCTCGCGTATGCTCCAGCCCTCGAAGATTTTTTAACAATGACGCCGCAGGGCGACGCTGCCTTGGCGATGGTCAAGGTGACGCATTTTGTGCAGCAGGATCCGCACGACGGCCAGCCTGTCAGCCTACCCACTGAGGCCTATCTCGGATACAGCGACAAGAACCTCTATGTGGTCTTTGTTTGCCACGATGACCCGGCCAAAGTAAGGGCCCACGAAACCCGCCGCGAGGATTTCGACGGTGACGACGACGTGGCAATCATGATCGACACCTTCCACGACCGGCGACGGGCCTATGAGTTCGAGGTGAATCCAAAAGGCATCCAGTGGGACGCCATCTACACGGAAGCCGTTTATGCCGACACTGGCGGCAACTGGGACACATCCTTCGACACGCTCTGGTACTCCAAGGGCAAGCTGACGACGCAGGGTTACGTGGTGTGGATGGCGATCCCGTTTCGCAGCCTGAGGTTCCCATCCACGAAGGACCAAACCTGGGGGGTTATCCTGCTGCGCGAGATTATGCGCAACAACGAAAGATCCTTCTGGCCATATATCTCGATTAACGACCAAGGCCGACTGCACAAGGCTGCCGCCGCTAAGGGCATGAGCGGCATTTCGCCGGGGCGCAATATCCAACTGATCCCCTATGGCCTGCTCAATTCCTTCCGAACCGTGGATGACCGGAATCCAAGCGTGCCTTGCGTGGGAAACCCAAGCTTCGACTGCGCCCAGTATCAGGACCGTGCGATCGGAGGGACTTTTGGATTGGACGGCAAGGTGATTCTTAAGGACAGCTTAGTGCTGGACGCGACCGCCAACCCGGATTTCAGTCAGGTTGAATCCGACGAACCCCAGGTGACCGTCAATCAGCGCTACCGGGTCTACTTTCCGGAGAAGCGGCCTTTCTTCATCGAGAATGGGGACTACTTCCGGACGCCGATCGATCTGTTCTTCACACGCAATATTGTCGACCCGGATGCTGGAATCCGCCTGACCGGCAAGGCAGGACCATACTCTCTGGGTATTCTCTCGGCTGACGACCGCGCCATGGGCCTCTCCTTCAGTCCCACCGATCCGCTATTCAAGACGCGCGATTACTTCTCGATCGCGCGTGTCTCCCGCGACATTTTCAAGCAGTCGAGCATTGGCGCTATTTATACCGACTGGGAGTATCCGGCCGCGAACAGCTTCAATCGGGTTGGCGGCATCGACACGCGGTTGAAGTTTTCCCGTCATCTGACGGCTACCCTCCAGGGCGTGGTCAGTTCCACGGACTACTTTGGAAGCTACTCTGCCGGTCCTGCCTACAAAGCGGACTTGACCTACACCAGCCGGCACTGGTTTGAGGAAAGTACTTACAACGACGTCAGCCCGGGGTTCTTCACCGAGCCTGGGTTTGTGAATCGTGTCGACATTCGCGAATACCGCCAAGATCTTGCGTACCGTTTTCGCCCCAAGAGCGGCCCGGTCGTTTCCTGGGGCCCTGAAGTGTACTGGCGTTGGACCGGAGATCACACAGGCTTGCGGCTGGACACCGACTACTTTCCGACGTTGTCGGTCGTGCTGAAGAAGCAGACACGCATTTTTGTTACGCCCTACGAGGAATTTCTCGAGCGCTTGCGCCCCAAGGATTTCCCCGTACTCACGCAGAACCAGGATTTCCATGAGCACTACAGTGGGGCGTGGGTCACGAGTTCGCCGCTGTCTCTGCTCACGTTGAACGCGCAGTACTTCTGGGGAAACAACATCAACTTCGAGTATGGTCTGGATAAGAGCCAGCTTAGCTATGCCACGCCCTACCTGGCGCGCTTTGACCAGGCCAACGCAGCCGTGACCCTCCATCCTTTCACCCAACTCAAGATCGATAACACTTACCTGTTCAGCCGTCTGCGGACCCGGGAAAACAATGCCAACATCTTCAACAACCATACCCTGCGCAGCAAATGGAACTGGCAGTTTACGCGCGAGCTCTCGCTGCGCGTGATCCTGCAGTACAACGCGAACCTGACCCGCAACAGGCCAGGCGATCCGGCCAACACTTATCCGTTGACTTCCTATACGACAACCAAGAATTTCAACACCGACGTTCTCATTACTTATCTGCTGCATCCCGGCACTGCCATCTACGTGGGATACAACACGAATCTTCAGAATCTGAACCCGGAACTCGCCTTCGATCCGAATCCGTATATCGGCGGCGTGCAGCGTTCGGACCACCTGATTAATGACGGGCGCCTGTTCTTTGTGAAAGTGTCGTACCTGTTCCGGTACTAGATGTGGTGTCTCAACACGTCGTGCCGGGCGGGGACACCCGGCGCTCCATCGCAGACTTGGGGAGAACGCGGCATGCGAGTTGACTTCGGCGCGGCGAATCTGCGTTAATCACCCTTCGTTGTTCTGAACGATTCCCGTAGTGACGCGGCCTGCTGCGTCTCGACTGCCGGAGGACTCATGCGCGAAGTCATCGCCACCGATCAGGCGCCAAGAGCGATCGGCCCGTATTCTCAAGCCATCAAATCCGCCGGGCTGATCTTCACCTCGGGGCAAGTCGCACTCGATCCTGCCACCCAGCAGGTCATCGCGGGCGACGTGGGCGCGCAGACCGACCGTGTACTGAAAAATCTTGCCGCGGTGTTGCAGGCCGCCGGCAGCGGTCTCGACAAGGTGCTGCGCTGCACGGTTTTCCTGAAGAATATGGGCGATTTCGCCGCTATGAACGAAGTCTATGGGCGGTATTTCACGCAGGCGCCGCCGGCGCGATCGACGGTCGAGGTGGCCCGTCTGCCGAAGGACGTTCTGGTAGAAATCGATGTGATCGCGCTGGCCTGAAAGGCAAGTTGCCAGTTGCTAGCTTCTAGTTGCTAGTGTTGTGAACTCCAGGAGGAATCATGAAAGTGCTTCTGACAGCTATCGCAATCATCGGCTTGGTGATGTTCTCGTCGGCTCAGACGACTAACAACACTCCAGCGACGCACCCCGCCGCCGGCGGTCCCACGAAGGTCACCGGAAACCCGGTAAAGATGGCTAGCGGACTTGAGTACTGGGACATTAAAGTCGGCACCGGCGCTGAAGCCCACAGTGGCCAGCACGTCAAAGTCGACTACACGGGCTGGTTCACCAACGGCAAGAAGTTCGACAGCTCGGTGGATAGAGGCCGTCCGTTTGAATTCATGCTGGACGCCGGCCAGGTGATCAAGGGATGGGATGAAGGTGTTGCAGGTATGAAAGTTGGCGGCAAGCGCCAGCTACGCATCCCGCCCGGTCTGGCCTACGGGCCCGCCGGGCACCCTCCGCAGATTCCGCCTGACGCGACTTTGATCTTCGACGTGGAGTTGCTGGGAGTGAAGTAGTGCCGCGTTGGGGAAGCATCCTTCCCCGCATCCAGAACGATCGGGGGTCGGACGACCTCGTCCGGACGGGCAAGGGCTGCCGGTGGGACTTTCTCTTCGGAGGGCTCCTTGGGACCTAAGTCCTAAGGCCTGAAGCCTGCGCTTACGCTTTGACCACTTTGCCGCTGCGCAGGCAGGAGGTGCAGACGCGCAGCCGTTTCGTCGTGGATCCAACCTTGGCATGTACGGGCCGCAAGTTGACGTTCCAGCGCCGCTTGGTCACATTGTGGGCGTGGCTGATATTGTTGCCGAACTGCGGCCCCTTGCCACAGATGTCACAGACTCGTGCCATAACTCCTGAATCCTCAGAGGCTTGATGCCGAATTTATGATTTTACAGGAGCAAACGCGTTTTCGCCAAGGCGGGGGCCTGCCCGTGGCGCGGCATCGGGGTCACCATCCTGGGGGGTCGGCGGCGCGGCTGAAAGGCGCGCCCCTCCAGACAAGATGCCCACCCAAGCCTGCCGTGCCTCAGGCCGCCTTGCCGACAGTCGGCTGGGCGCAATGAGCGCAACGGCGAGCGTCGATCGGAATCTCGCTCAGGCACTCGGGACACTTCTTGGTGGTCGGGTCTGCGGGCGCTGAGGCCTTGCGCATCCGCGCGACCAGGGCATTGATCGGCGTGACCACGAAGAAATACACCGTCGCCGCGACCAGCAGGAACGAGACAACCGCGTTCAGGAATTCGCCATACAGGAACTGGCTGCCGTTAATCGTAAACTTCAACGCCGAAAAGTCCGGCGCCTTCACCACGGCGGCGATCAAAGGCGTGAGCAGGTCCTTGGTTAGGGCTCCTACGACCGACGCGAACGCGGCCCCGATGACCACGCCGACCGCCATATCGACCACATTCCCACGCAGAATGAATTGCTTGAATCCGGATAGCATCAGGCGCCTCCAAACAGGAATGGCGGCCACTCTAAATGCCTCCTGAGGAACGGTCAAGAGAGGAAGGGGGGATTTCTGCTGTGTCTGAGACAAGAGAAAGGCGGCCTTTCGGCCGCCTTGGTTCGAATTTTCCTGAAGTGGTTTAGACGGCCTTGACGTTCTCAGCCTGCCAGCCCTTCGGGCCTTTCACGACATCAAACTGTACCTGCTGGCCTTCCTGCAGGCTGCGGAATCCGTTTGCCTGGATGGCGGAGAAGTGAACGAAAACATCCTCTCCATTCTGACGGCTGATGAAACCATAGCCTTTGGCGTCGTTAAACCACTTTACTGTTCCTGTTTCCATGGTGTTGCTTGTGTTCCTTTGAGTTGAAATGTGCGCTGAGTTTCGCAGGAAAGTGCAGGCAGGTCACGCTATAGAGCGGGGTACTGCTTACAACCGCAAAGACCAAACGCAATTAAATTATACATGGACCTGACCCAAATAGCTACCAGATTGTTGCGTTACCGGGGTAAGGAGCAGGGTAGAGAGAGGGTGCCGGTCCGATTTGCAGCTTCCCAAAGCTTGGTAGATCATGGAGTTATGCGTCTTCAACGGAAGGAGTGGGGCTTCCCGCTGGCGGTGGGACTGCTGGTTTCGGTAGCCTCCGTGGGCGCTTGGGCAGGCATCGTTGACAACGTCCGCGTACAGGTCGGCCAAAACAACTATTCTGCCGCCGAGGCCGCGTTGCGCGACTACCGCGTTCGCCACGGCGTGACGCCGGAGTATCTGGAAGCCTTGTCGTGGATGGCCCGCGGAGCGGCCGAGCTAAAGCAATGGAATCAGGCCACGGGCTACGCCCGCGAGACTCGCGGCCTCTCCGAGCAGCTCCTGGCGAAGCAAAAACTCGACTCTGAGCCACACCTGCCGATCGCTCTCGGTGCCGCCTACGAGGTCCTGGCTGAGGGGATGGCCAGCAAAGGAGAGACGGCGCAGGCGATCGCCATGTTGCGGGCTGCCCTGGCGCGGTATAGCAACACTTCCATCGGACCGCGCCTGCAGAAGAACCTGAACCTTCTTGCACTCGTTGGCCGTCCCGCGCCGCCCTTGCAGGCCACGCAGTATCTGGGACCGAAGCCGCCAACGCTGGCATCGCTGAAGGGATCCCCCGTGCTGCTGTTCTTCTGGGCCCATTGGTGCGGGGACTGCAAGGCTGAAGTGCCGATTATCGCGCGGCTGCGGCAGGAGTTTGCTCCGGCGGGACTGGTCGTGATCGGGCCGACCCAACTTTACGGCTATGCGGCGCGTGGCGAAGACGCCACTCCAGCACAGGAGCAGGCCTACATCGAATCGGTCCGCCAGCGTTACTACGCCAGCCTGATCGACATGCCCGTCCCGCTCAGCCAGCAGAATTTCAGGACCTATGGCGCCAGCACAACGCCGACGCTGGTCGTGCTCGACCGCGCGGGCAAGGTGGCGATGTACCATCCCAGGGCCATGCCATATGAGGAGTTGAGGGCGGCAGTGGAGAGGGCGACAAGCTCGCACTGAGTTCTTCTTCACCTCAGGTGATTTCTTAAGTCTGCCCACAAAAGCACGCAAATTAGCCTCCTTCAACTGACTGGACCATTTTCAATCACTTAGCTACCTAGCTGCCGACGAGAATCTCGTCAGAAGGCACCGACTCGCCACCCATCCACAATTCAATCTGGAATCAGGGCGCGTGCATTGTGGGTTTTTCGCAATGGGCACAGAGTCGGGGACGAAACAAATTCACGGAGCGCTCGCTCCAGGAGGTTCGTCATGAAAAGCTCAAGATTGATGATCGCGGTTGTATTCGCATGTTTCGTCCTGGCCGCTTTGGCCTTTGCGCAGACCGAGGCAATCCAGGCGAAGATTCCGTTCGATTTCACCGTTGGCAAGCAGACCCTGGCCGCCGGCGAGTATCGGGTAGCCATCAATGGGCCCGCGATGCTGCGGGTAGCGCGCACCGATGGCCCGGGTGTTGCCGGCATCATGACCAACAGCATCAAGATTGGAGACAACGACGATCCGCGGCCGAGGCTCGTGTTCCATCGCTATGGCAACCACTACTTCCTGGCGCAGGCCTGGATTGGGGGAGTGAACGTGGGTCATCAACTCTATGCTTCTCCGGGAGAGATGGAACTGGCGCGAACGACTAAGCAGGAGAGCACGACGGTTCTCGCCGCGCAGTTGTCGGCGAAGTAGTACCCGGTTCGCAATTCAGCAACGAAAAGCCCGGAGCGGATCCGGGCTTTCTTGTCGGGGCAGAGTGTTACTTGTATTCCAGGTCGAAGGCGTAGATTTCTTCGGTGGCCGTGTCGCGCATGGCGATCGGCCTGCCGTCGGGAGTAATGCCAAACCATCCGCCGTTGTATATGAAGTAAGCCGCTGAGCGAAAGCCCCGCGGGTCCGCGATCAGTTCCTTTTTGCGCGTCACGACCGTAATACGGAACAGCAGCCCACCTTCTTCAAAAAAGATCTGCCTGCTGTCGCGGGACCAGGAAGGCCAATTGAACGATGTGCTACCCGATGCGAGTTCATCCCAACTCTGCGTGGCAAACGTATAAAGCATGAGTTTCGAATTGCCGGTCGTCAGGGCGACGAGGTGCTTTCCGTTCGGGGACCAACGAGGACTCCACAATGTATCGGAACCCGGAATTTTGGTTGATTTCAGCGTGCGGATGTCGAGCACCCTGATCTCCGCTGGCGAAACACCCACTCCGCCCACGGCGTAGACGATTGCGTTGCCGTCCGGAGACCAGTTCGGATCGGTAGGACTTGGGTTGCCGGCGAGCAGAAGCAGGGGTGCGCCACCGTCCGCACTGACTACGTAGACTCGCGAAACGTCTCCTCCCATATGCCTTCGATCACCGCCGGACCAATCCATAAATAGGATCTGCTTTCCGTCCGGCGACCAGCGTGGGTTAATGACCGCCAGCGGGGGTGAAGTGAGCTGCATCCGTTCGCTGCCGTCGATCCTGCTTCGCCAGAGGTTTCCTTCGGGGTACGAAACGTAGGCGATCCACTGGCCGTCTCTCGAAAAATCGACATAGCAGGCGGAAATTCCGGAGAGATATGGGACAAACTGTCCGACCTTCGAATCCCAGACGGATAATTCCCCGTGAGGCTCACTCGCAGTCGCGCAAAGTTGCCTGCCATCTTTGCCGGCAGCACCACCGCCTATCGTGAAAGGACCAAACGTGAGCTGAACAGGCTCCGGCGGCTTCTTCCCCCACCAAGTCTGCCACCTATGGGACCTTTCATTGAGTCCCCAGAGGTTGTATCTCTCGCCGTCCCAACTTCTGAAGTAGTACACGCTGCCGTCAGGACTCCACGTTCCCGCCGACCAACCATCGCGATGCTCCGAGAGAATGGGGTGAGGGCCAGATCCGTCGGAGCCCGCTTCCCAAAGGCTGCGGGTGGGCCTGACAGAAACTCGGACGCGCTTCCCGTCTGGCGACAGAGCGAGGTCGGCAAATAAGGGAAATTCTGCCAACCGCTGAGCTCCCGTTCCGTCGAGGTCCATGCGATATAACTCGTGACCGTCATTTCGAGTGAAGAGCAGGGCGCGACCATCTCGGGTCCATACAGGCAAGTTCACATCCTTCACAACTAGACGTGCCGGGCCGGCTGGCAGAGGTTGGATCCACGCGTCAAACCGGTTTGCTTTCGCGTCGAACACGGAGAGAAGCAGCTCGCTCCCGTCTTTTGAGATGTCTCGCAGGGTGCCAGAGCCCGTAATCCCTGTGCTGATCAAAGATGCTTCGCCGCCATTCACGCCCACCTGCATGGTCGCCAAACCGGACGGCCTGTCTTCCTGGAAGTAGATGTACCCTCCGTCGGTCACCAGCCTGGCTTGGCCCCTTGCCTTGCGATATCCAGTCTTGGTTAGCGCGTGCGAGCCAACGATGCGCGGCATCGGCGGCGGTCTGGTGGCCCAATAGATCAAGCTACTTACTACAGCCGCCAGCAACGCAACCACAGCAACGGCTGCGATCCGCCTGCTGCGATTCTTGGCAGCGGCCGAAGCGCTGATCGCCGCGTCGGCGAGCGTCGTTACGTTTCTTTCGACGCTGTCCGGTCCGGCTGATTGCGGGGCCGCAAGAATCTCTCCGTGCGACTCCTCGTGATTGATTTGCCCGATGAATCGATACCCGCGCTTGGGAACTGTCTCGATGTAACGCGGCTTCTCGGCTTCGTCGCCCAGCGCTTGACGCAACTTCTTAACTGCCGTGTCGATGCTGTGGTCAAAGTCAACAAACGTGTCGGAAGCCCAGAGGCGCTGGCGAATCTCCTCGCGGGTGACTAATTGCTGTGGTTTTTCCAGCAGGAGTTCGAGGATCTGGATAGGCTGACCTTGCAGTTTCAGACCTACACCATTCTTCCGGAGTTGCCCGATTTGTGTGTCGAGCAGGAAGGGGCCGAAACGGAGCGTCTGCTTCTCGCCGACGGGCATGGCACACCCCCGGGGAAGGAACGCAGTATACTCCTGCTCTGCTTGGGATTTCAGTGATGAGATTTCCGAAAAATACAGATGGCGGAAGACACCAAGCGCGCTCGGAGGTGGCGCTGTTGATCAGAACCCGGGATCTCTTACGAGAGCGCGGCAGCTTGTTCCCGCCGCCTCGCTTGAATTTCGATATACACGTTAATGAGCGAAACAGCCGCCGGTGTCACTCCGGGAATTCGCGAGGCTTGTCCCAGAGTCTGCGGCGTGACTTTGGTCAGTTTTTCCTGCATTTCGCGGGAGAGGCCGCTGACGGCGCGGTAGTCGAACCATTGGGGGATGCGGCGCTGCTCGGCTTTTTTCAGACGTTCGATAGCGCGCTGCTGCTGGTCGAGATAGCCGGCGTACTTGATCTCGGTTTCGATCGACTTGAGTTCGTTGCGGACCTCTACGGGTAAGTGGTCAGTGGCCGGTGGCCAGTGGTCAGCGGCCCGATGGAAGAAATCTGGCGCGAGGTCGCGCAAAACCGGTGCTAGCTGCTCGATCGACAGTTCGGGCCGCTTCAGCAGTTGCGCCAGGGTTTGGCCGAGGGCCGAGCTGAGATCATGTGGGGACGGGCGCCCCCGCCCGTCCAGGTCGAGCGAAGCTCGACAGGACTCAGCGTCGCCAAAATTATCTGCGGAGCTGCGCTCGGTCGCCCGGACGTCGGCGTCCGGGTATACGTGAGCATCGCCGTTGCGTTCGACTTGCTCCAACATCGAGCTGGTCAGTTTCGTCCGTTCCAACAACTGCTTCATCTCTTCCAGACGACGCTGCTTGGCCTGGAACTCGGCCCAGGCTGTGTCGGAGATCAGCCCTACGCGGCGGCCATGCGGGGTGAGGCGGCGGTCGGCATTGTCGATGCGCAGATGCAGGCGGAACTCCGCCCGCGAGGTGAACATGCGGTAGGGCTCGTTGGTGCCCTTGGAGATCAGGTCGTCGATCAGGATCGCCGTATACCCCTCGGTGCGGTCGAACACCAGCGGCGGCTCGTCCTTGACCTTCAGCGCGGCGTTGATCCCGGCCATGATTCCCTGACAGGCGGCTTCTTCGTAGCCCGACGTTCCGTTGATCTGGCCGGCGAGAAAAAGCCCGGAAATCTTCTTCGTTTCGAGCGTGCGGTTGAGTTCGGTGGGATCGATGGAGTCGTATTCGATGGCGTACCCCGGCCGCATCATCTCGGCGTTCTCGAGGCCGGGAATCGACTTGAGCATGGCAAGTTGCACGTCGATCGGCAGAGACGTGCTCATGCCATTGACGTAGATTTCGTGCGTGTTCAGGCCCTCGGGCTCGAGGAATAGCTGGTGAGTGAGTTTGTCGGGGAACTTGACGATCTTGTCTTCGATCGACGGGCAATAGCGCGGGCCGATCGATTGGATTTGTCCGCTGTACATCGGCGAACGATGCACGTTCGCGCGGATGACGCGGTGCGTTTCTTCAGTCGTGAAAGCGATGTAACACGGCACCTGACGGTCGTGGTGCGCCACGCGCTTGGTACGGAAGCTGAAGGGTGTGGGATCGGGGTCGCCGGGCTGGACCGTGAACTTCGCCCAGTCGATGGTGCGTCCGTCGAGGCGCGGAGGCGTACCGGTTTTGAGGCGGCATCCGCGCAGGCCGAGCTTTTTGAGGGCTTCGCCCAGAAGCACGGCAGGCGGCTCGCCGGAACGTCCCGCGGGATACTGCTGCTCGCCGCAGTGGATCAGGCCGTTAAGAAACGTGCCTGTGGTGATAATGACGGCGCGGGCCGAGACGCGGCGGCCGTCGCGGAGAATGATTCCCCTGATAATTCGACCGTTGAGAACGTCGTCGTTCGCGGTTCGTCGTTCGCTGTTCGCAGGCTGGTCGTTAGTCGTCGGTCGTTGGTCGTTGGCAGGTGCAGATCCCGCGCTTTGCTCGGGAGGACCATCCTGACTGGACTCCGCGAACGACGAACGACCAACGACCAACGACTCCTCGGCAGTCGGCGAATAGCGATTAGCGAACAGCGGCTCAACAATCACATCCGCCACTTCCGCCTGCTTGATCTTCAGGTTGGGCTGCGACTCGAGCACTTCGCGCATCTTCAGGCGATAGGCCTGCTTGTCGCATTGCGCCCGCGGCGACCACACCGCCGGGCCGCGCGAAGTGTTCAGCAAGCGAAACTGGATGCCGACGGCGTCGGTGACCTCGCCCATGATGCCGCCCAGGGCATCGACTTCGCGGACAAGGTGTCCTTTGGCGATCCCGCCGACCGCCGGGTTGCACGACATTTGCGCAATCAGATCGACGTTCAGCGTGTAGAGGGCGGTCTTTAGCCCCATGCGGGCCGCGGCCATGGCGGCCTCGCATCCGGCATGCCCGGCGCCGACCACAACCACGTCGAAATGTTCATTGAATTGCATCCTTCCCAACTCAAGGGCTCGCGGCACCCACTCAACCGTAATGTTCTTTCCAAGATGGGATAGTTACTTTCGGGGAATCCCTGTTCCCCCGCAAGAACAAAATCGAAGTACGATGATTTTAGCAAGCGGCCTGCATTGGAGGGCACAACCATGCAGAATCGCGCCAAGGTAGTAGCAGCATATCTCGACGGCCGCCGCCTGAAGGGCATAACCAACGACTTCTCGCCCGTGCGGGACCATTTCTTTCTGTTTTCTGCCGATGTCGAGCCCAAGCCCGGTGACCGGGGAACGGCGGTACGGCTCGCCGAGCTGAAGGCGCTGTTTTTCGTCAAGGACTTTGCCGGAGATCCTCACCACCACGATGCCGTCGTCAACTCTCCACTGCCGGGAAAGAAGATCGAAGTGACCTTCGCCGATGGTGAGAAGATGATTGGGTCCTCGGTTGCGTACAACCCCAGGAACCTGGGGTTCTTTCTCCAACCCGCCGACCCCACTGGCAACAACGAGAGAATCTTCGTTATCAATCACAATGTGAAGCAGGTCAAGGTGATGTGACAGGGCGCGGCGAGCTTGTGGGGGCCGACGTTTGCTCCGTCCAGCCGTACTGATCACCCCGCCGATATACACTGGAATCGAGACCAACGTCGCCAGCCACATCTATGGCCCATCCCATTCCCATTG
>Ga0335070_10005253_pt1 | contig 15215 bp, 11 predicted proteins | sample Lox_Sample_13_FD_206722 | JGI IMG/M metagenome (GOLD analysis project Ga0335070, IMG submission 206722) | Soil microbial communities from Loxahatchee National Wildlife Refuge, Florida, United States - Lox_Sample_1.3 | ecosystem: Environmental > Terrestrial > Soil > Wetlands | place: USA... | reverse complement strand
ACGAAGGATGCATGAGTTCTCGCTGCAATCTATCAGGAAGCGCGTTGATTTGTCGGGGCACTGAATCGGGGAGCTAAGCGAAGGGTAGCCCATGAAGTTGGGAGATCTGGGTAGCGTCGTTGCTGATCTCAGGGCACGGCTGGTGCACTTCACTACCCATGACGTCCGTCGTCGCCCCATCCTCGCTCTCTACTTTGTCATCGGGGCGATGGTGGCGAGCTACGTGATTTATCTGGTGGTCATTATCGCCAAGGATCTCGGCAACCCCGGTAGAGAACAGGTGCCCACCAAGACGGCTATGGAGCAGGTGCAGGAGGCTCCGGGAACAAGTGGAACGGGCGGAGGCGAGGCGACCACCCAACCTACCGGCGAAGGGGGACCAGCCCAGACTCAGGAGACACCGCCCCAGGCAACTGCTCCTCCGGCCGAGAGCGGAGTTCAGCCGCAGACGACCAAGCTCGGCCCAGAGGGAGGTGATCGCCGGGATTGGCGCCTTTACGACTTCCCCGACCGGTGTCAGATCTCCTTCCCGGGAACGTGGCAGGAGAGCAAGGTCCCGGCCGAAAAAGGGGTGATTCACGGCATCCGGCTCGAGGTACCCGGGGCGGACGCGAGCATCCAGGTCTATGCCCGACGACGGGAGGCCGGCGAAGATCTAGTCAAGACCTTACGAGCGACGATGAGTCAGAAGGGGGCCCATAACGTCGAAGAGAAGAGAAAGAGGATCAACGACCTCAATGCCCTGGAACTCACCGGGACGGTGGCGGACAAGCAGATGGTCATCACCATCTTCGACCACGATACGGAGAGCTATGTGGTTGCCACCTTGATTGCCAACATCAAAGACTACCCCAAGCAGCGGGTTTACTACGATGCCGTCCTCGCCACCTACGTGACTCCCGAGCAACGGGAGCAGCGGGAGGGAATCTCCCTTCGCGACCTTGAGCAGAGTATCCAGAAAGGGCTTCAGAAAACAGACGAAGGCCTCGTCGGCAAGATGGTCGAGCTCACCTTGGCGAACGGGAGCACCCAAAGGGGTGTCGTGGTCGCCGAGGATGAGAGCTCCTACACCCTGGAGAACTACCGCTTCGGGGGTCGTTACAGCTTCAAGGTCAAGAAAAAGGACGTCGTCAAGATCAGTCGTTAACTCATCCCCGTCCTCACGAACCCCGTTGCTTACCCACCGGCTCTCGTCACCGTAATCAGCGTTACCTCTGGAGGGGCGAGGAACCTCATGGGGGGACCCCAGGTGCCGGTCCCGCGACTCACGTAAAGGAGGCTTCCGCCCTCGAGACGCCAGAGACCGTCCTGCCTCGGGAACCAGAGTCGAGTGACGAGGGTGAAGGGGAAGATCTGCCCCTTGTGGGTGTGCCCGCTCAGCTGGAGATCATACTGCCCCAAGGACTCGGTCCTCACCGACGGCCGATGTTTGAGGAGAAGGGTAAAAGGACGCGATCCTGGAACGGCAAGCGCCTCTGCCTCTTGCTCGTCTGGGGTAAGGGCAGCTGGCTGGCGGTACAGGGCCGCAGGGTCGTCCACCCCGACGACGGCGAAGAGACCTCCCGGGAGGTCTCGAGTGCCGCGGAGGATGGTGAACCCGGCAAGCCTCAGGAATCGCTCGCTCTGGTCAATGCCGGCGTAGAATTCGTGGTTCCCGAGGACGGCGAACTTTCCGAGGGGCGGTTTCACTTGGTCGAGCAGGGATGCCAGATGGTTCAGGTGATCCATCTGGGCATCCACCAGATCCCCGGTGCAGACGAGAATATCGGGCTCCGCCTCCCGAACGAGGGAGAGAACCCGTTCCAGCCGCTGTTCCCCGACGATAAGGCCGAGGTGCAGATCAGAGATCTGGGCCACCTTGAGCTGATGCAGATGAGGTGGTAGTTTGGCGGACCTAATCTCCAGGTGCTCCAGCCGGAGCCGCCAGGCCTCCACCGTGGCCCAGAGCCCAAGGGCAAGGCCGAGGAGAAGGAGGGTGAGAAAAGCCTTCTTTCCGGTGAGAAGTAGGCGAGCCGTGGGCGAACCGGTGAGGACGGCGACAAGACGCATGGCGAGGTTGTAGAGGTCGGCGCACAGGCTAAGGCAGAAGAGCAAAAAGACCAGCCCCATCCAGGTGTAGCCGAGATAGGCAAGGCCGCGGGCGGGAACGATGGCCCCCTGTCGATCTATGAGCCGCACCGCCACTGGAGTCGCCATCATGACCAGGATGAACACGCCCAGGGTGACGCCGGTTCCAAGGCCGAAATGGAAGGCCGCTCTCGCCTTGAGAAAGAGGTAGAGGTGAAGGAGGCCGTAGACGAAGAAGTAGCTCACGAGGAAGAGACTCATAGGTTATCTTGTAACATGATTCATGGCCCATTTCTACAGGCTCCTCCTCATTCCCCGGCCCTCGAACCGGGATCTTCGACAGGGGAAGGTAGGGTCTTGTCCCGGCAGTTCATTCAAAATGTGATACCGCGCTAAGTGGGGACGCCGGGGCGAAAATATCATCAAGAGCGGTGGCGCATGGTCGACTGGTCATGGGGGGATCAGATCACCCCCACCTCCATCCTCCCCGTTCCAGCCTTCGTAGTCGTAGCCACTACGGCGGAGGAGGCCAAAGGGGAGGGGGACAAGAATCCCTGAGTGAGAACCACGCTCAACCTGATGTCAAGCCCGGATCTGGGCGGCGACAGCGCGGGGGAGTCGCCGAGCCATCCTCCGTAGTTCCGCTCGTCACTGGGCGCCCGGTTTCGCTGGCAGGTGAGGGTGAACGGATTTCTGAGACGAGACGCTGCCGGACCGAGGACCGAGTCGCCGGTGGTGCGGGGGTGATAGAGATGAAAAGTTCCGAGGCGGGTCTATATCTGGCGCTCTGTGCGGCCGTTCTCTTCTGGGGAGTCTCTTTCGTGGCCACCAAGATGGCCCTTGAGGGCTTTCCCACCTTCACCCTGATCTTTGCCCGGTTTGCCCTGGCGTCCTGTCTCTTCCTTCTTCTCATGACGCGCTACGGGTTTCCGCGGGTGACCAGGAGGAATCAGGCAAAACTCTTTCTCACCGCCCTCTTCGAGCCGGGTCTCTACTTCTTGTTCGAGACCCTCGGCTTGCAGCACACCACGGCTCCGAAGGCGGCCCTTATCATCGCCGTCATCCCGGTGGTTGTGGTCGTGCTCGCCGCAATGTTCCTGAGGGAGCGGACAAGCCTGGGAGGTCTCCTCGGCATCGGTACCACACTGGTGGGCATCGTGGTTCTCATCGGGGGCGATTTGCAGCGCGACTCCACCTGGCGCGGGGAGATCCTCGGCGATCTCCTCATCGCCGGGGCGGTCCTGTCGGCAGCCTGTTACACCGTCTGCGCCAGAGACCTGGGACGTCACCACTCCGCCTGGGAGATTACGAGTATCCAGACCCTCTACGGCGCGCTCTTCTTTGCTCCCGCATGCCTCATGGAGCTACCGCAGATCGACTGGCCCCATGTGACCCTTCGCTCGTACGCAGCCCTCGTCTACCTTACTCTCTTCGCCACCGTGGGCGCTTTTCTCTGTTACAATTACGCGCTAGTCAGGCTGCCTGCCTCGAGGGCGGCGGTGTTCATCAACGGCATTCCGGTGGTGACCGCGGCTGCTGCCTGGCTTCTCCTCGGGGAGACCCTCACTGCCGCTCAGCTGGGTGGGGGTGTTCTCGTGCTGTTCGGGGTCTACCTGACGAATCGACCCCGGAGCCGGTCCATGGTTCTGAGTCCCGAATGATCATGGATGTGATCGCCGTGGTAGCACTCGGGGCGACATGGTCTTGACAGGGGGGGCTCGATTGATTAACGTCCTGAGACCTGGCCGGGAGCCAGGCCATCCACTACCAGAAATGGAGTACGTCCTATGCTTGAGATTACCGAGAAGGCGTCAGAGAAGTTGAAGCAGTACATGGGGGACAAACAGATCGAGTCAGCGATTCGGATCTACGTATCCCACGTCGGCTGAGGGGGGCCCGCACTGGGCATGGCTCTGGACGAGCCGAGAGAGAACGACAAGGTGTTTGAACTTGGTGGGCTTACCTATCTCGTGGAAACGAGCCTCCTCGACCAAGTCAGTCCGATGAAGGTGGATTTCCTGGAAGACGGAGCTCACTGCGGGTTTTCTATAACCACGAGGTTGTCCCGGCCGGAGAGCTGCGGTCCCTGCAGTTGCTAATGCCAGCAGGGGTGTGGGCGCCAAGCGCGTTGGCGGATCGGGACGGGACAGGCTCATTTCCAGCGCTCGTTCATAACCCCGAGAGCGACGCAGGGAAAGTTTTTAGCAGGGCCGACTCACTCCCAAAGAGAGAGTCGGCTCCAGTTTTTTGGGGGGAAGGTTGTAGTGGTCCGGCCCGCCTGCACAGCCGTGGGGCAAGATTCGGCAGGCCTTCCGAGAGGCCCAAGAATTAGTACGTGGACCACAAGAGAGGTTACATGTCTTTTCGTCGTCCCCCTTCGGAAAAGGGGGATGAAGGGGGATTTTCTCAGGGATTCTCAAATCCCCCCTGGCCCCCTCTACAAAAGGGGGGTCAACAATGTTCCGCTCGGGGTAAAACGAGGAGGCTCCAGATACGCTCTGCCCTCTTATCCCGAAACTCTTCCGGGGCAGGCCACCCTGTCTCCTGGAGCAGCCTCACTGCCAAGGGTGAAAGGGATTTTTCAGCAGCCCGCTACGAAGCGCCCCACTGCCACCCTGCCTCGGTGAGGCGCTGGCGGAGCCAGAAGAGAACCTTGTCGAACTCCTGCCGTAGTTCTCTCAGGGCGCGACCTCGATGACTCACCTGGTTCTTCTCTTCCGTGGTGAGCTGGGCAAAGGTCTTCTGGAGCGGTGGGTAGAAAAAGAGAGGATCGTAGCCGAACCCCTCTGTGCCCATCTGCTCTCTGGTGATCAGGCCGTCGCAGCGTCCCTCGTACACCAGGGCCGGACCCCAAGGCACGGCGACGGCAATCACACAGACGAAGGCGGCGGCCCGATTCTCCTCGTGCTCGAGCTCCTTGAGGAGCCTGGCGTTATTGGCGGCATCCGAGGCGTGCTCCCCGGCATACCGAGCCGACCTTACCCCCGGCGCCCCGCCGAGTGCCTCCACGGTCAGACCGGAGTCGTCGGCCAGAGCCGGAAGCCCCAGGACCTTGGCGGTGCTCCGCGCCTTCTTTACGGCATTCTCCTCGAAGCTCATTCCGTCTTCTTCCACCGGCGGTGTGGGGCCGAAGCTCCCGAGATCCTTGATGGCAACCGGAAAGTCGGCCAGGAGTCGCCGCAGCTCTTCCGTTTTCCCTGCATTTCGTGTGGCGAGCACGACCGGTAACGGTCTCATCTCCTGGTCCTCCTCCCTTGCCGCTCCCTAGCCCGCATTGTGCACCAACCACCTGCTGCGATCGGGAATATGGCCGTCCTTCCGGGCGTCCTCGGGCCTCGAACCTTGCGACGTACTGACAAGTACGCCTCAGGTCCGAGCCCCTGTGGTTGCCCGGTGGCCCGACCATCTCCACGGTCTCGCCACGGCGCCTCGTGCATAATGCGGGCTAGACTCCCCGGGCATCATATGCGGTGATAAACGTGAAGGTCAACCGCACGACGCCCCTCACGTTGACTTTTGCGGGCAAATCTCTTACCAAATGGAAAATAACCCGCACCGGGCGGATCGCTCCAGGACTTTTCTCAGGGGGTGGGTATGCCGATCTACGAGTTCTACTGCGGCCTCTGTCACATGATCTTCAACTTTTACTCCCGGAGGATCAACACGGACAAGCAGCCGCTCTGTCCACGATGCAGGCGCACCAAACTCAGCCGGCAGATGTCTGCCTTTGCCGTGCTCCGTGGCCTCAAGGAGGATGGCGAGGCGGGCCTTCCTGCCATCGACGAGAGTAAGCTGGAACAGGCGATGGCCGCCATGAGCGGCGAGGCGGAACACCTCAATGAAGATGACCCCCGCCAGGCTGCTCAGCTCATGCGGAAGCTCACCGAGATGACAGGTCTGAAACTCGGCTCCGGCATGGAAGAGGCCCTTCGCCGTATGGAATCCGGTGAGGATCCCGAGCAGATCGAGGCGGAAATGGGAGATCTTTTGGAAGGGGATGATCCCTTCCTTGTGGGCGGAGAGAGGGGCGCGAGCCGTCGGACGCGACCGCCCCGCAAAGACGAGACCCTGTACGAGCTATAGGCCGCATTGTGCACGAACCACCTGCTACGACCGCGGATATGGCGGTCCTTCCGGGCGTCCTCGGGTGTTCCTTCGACAGGCTCAGGACAAGCTCACGTTGCGACGTACTGACAGGTACGCCTCAGGTCCGAACCCCTGTGGTTGCCCGGTGGCACCGCCATCGCCACGATCTCGCGACGGCGTCTCGTGCACCATGCGGGCTAGCGGGTTGCCGAAAAGCTCTCTGAGCCGGCCGCTGTTACCACATGGGGTTGGCTCTGGCATCGCGGCGCACGGCGATCTGCTCGGCAAAGCCACGCCAAGGCGTGGTCGCGGCATTGATAGTGTGGGGAGAGGCCCGGACCCTTTGACGACGAGCCCATACAACCACGAACAGGCCGAGGCGATCGTCATGATCCGCCGGCACCTGGAAGGCTTGACCGCGCACGCCCGGGCCCACCTCCGACGCCGCATTCGCTCCTACCTTGCGTTTCGGGAGGAGGTGGCACGATTTCACCAGGCTCACCTGGCCACGGTCTGTTCCGAGAAGTGCTTCTCCACCGAGACGAGTGGCTGCTGCGGACGAGAGGGGATTGCTACCTTCTTCGCCGATGTGGTGATCAACATCCTCCTCTCCTCCCCCGCTGAGATCGACGCGCTGCTCCTCGCGGTCTCCCACCCCACAATCGGACCAAACTGCGTCTACCTGTCCGGAGGAGGCTGTCTCTGGCGTCTGAAGCCGATTGTCTGCGAGATGTTTCTCTGCGACCACGTGAAAACCCGGGTCCTTGGCGAAGACCGCTCACTGCGGAGCCGATGGGAGCGGCTGCGGCGTCGGGAACGGCTGTACACCTGGCCGACGAGGCCGGTTCTTTTCGATGAGCTGGAGGCCCTGCTCCTGGCTGCCGGGCTGGACAGCCCTCTCATGTATTTCCACAAGAGCCCGGGGCTCCTTCGCCTCAAGGCTCGAGGGCGAGGCGATGTCGAGCGGCCGAGAAAGGCCTGCGAACGGCCCTCCGACGGCGGCCGTTGAGATCTCCAACCTACCGGTGTGGTCTTGGTGGAATCCAGTCGGACCCATCTTGTCTGAACGGTTCTTGCATCCCACTGTTTCCGTGGTATAGTTCCCGTACCGATATCGTTGTCCCCGTGGAACGGGGAGATAGTGTATCCATGAGCCCTGACGCCAAGGTCCAGACATCCAGCATCCAGCGGAGCCTCCCGCTCCCGGACCGGATTCGAACCTACGATATCTCCTACCGCTTCATTCCTCCCGATGAATTCGCCTCCCGTGATATCGATCCTCAAGATGTGCCGGTAGGGACCTTTGTGGCGGAGAATCACCCTCCCTTTCTCGCGAGTCGCTTTGGAGGAAACGCTTACGGCTTCGGGATCGTGGAACACCGGGACAAGCTCGGCCCCGGAGAGATCGACTTTCTGGAACAGGTGGATTTCGGCGATCCCGAAAACCTCAAGAAACACTTTCGCCGGATCAACAGTATCTACCGAAAGCTTGGCCTCCTGATCCGGTTCAGCGGCCAGGGCAAACGGTATTTTCTCATTCCCATCAACTGGGTGAGTCATTCTCTCGAAGACGTCCGGGACAAGGTAGACGAGATCGAGCGAGTGCTCATCAAGCAGATCCATGCCCGCAAGAAGGAAAAGCTTGCCGTCGGGCTCCTCACCGCGCCCAACGACCTCATTGTCCATGAGATCGCCGGAAGGATGCCGAGCCAGCGGTACGTGATCATCGACTCCATCCAGAAGCTCCGCGAGACCCGGGGTCCCATTGATCTCATGGTCATTCCCAAGGATATCGGTGAGCTCCTTCTTTCTCTCGACATTCCCGCTCTTGGCGGCAGGACGCTCCCCCAGCAGAGCTTTACCACCTACGGGACCTACCTGGCCGGAAAGATCTACGACATCCTTGGACCTGGGGCTCTGCTCGTTGTTGTTGCCAGCAAACCCTTTCCCCGCACGGACCGGCAGGTCTGGGTGGAGTTCCTGAACCATGACGACCTCCGAGGCTTCCTCCTTTTCAGCCATGCGTTCCGCTGCAAGAAGCGGTATCGGGGGAAAACCGGAAATCTCCAGCAGGTTCATCTCGCCGATTTCTACAGCTACCTGAGCGGAATCTTCGTCTACCGGGAGGACTTGCGCAAGCTTGCCGGCGACCGGGATCCCTCCCAGCTGTCGCTGGAGGAGATTGACCAGGTGCCCCACTTGGATCTTCGCCTCTCCGGTCCTGAACGTAGCGACCTGGAAAGCCGTTGGGAGAGGGTGCTCGCTCCCTTCTTCGAAAAGATCACCTGTCACAGCAAACCGACCCCATCCCTGGCGGAGAACTGGCAGCGGAACTACATCATTGAGAGCGAACTCCCCGACAATCTCCAGGTCTACGTGGGATCCCGCCATGAACCGCCGATGCGGCTGGAGGAACTGGAGCAAAACGAGCGCACCAGCGGTATGGCCGGCTGCTCTCTGGCACTGGTGGCGTCGTATAAGAATACCTTTGACTATCTTCTTTCGGTTCTCGAGATCCTCGCTCAGATTCGTGACCGTCGTTTCCATCGTATCTCGGAACTTGACCTCAATCGGCTCCACGATCTCTTCACCGCTCCCAGACACCGCTACCGGACCTTTCATCATCTCAAACAGCTCATGAAACAAACCGGACGGCTCCGTCGTCTCGAGACGTTGCTGAATCCCGGAGGCATCGAAGGGCCGAGCACCAGAGTCCTCGAACAGATGGAGAAGCTCGGGCTTCTGGGACTCTCTCCGGTGCTGCTCCGGGAGATTTACCTGATCGTGGTGGGGCACTCGACGATGGGCCGGATCGCGGTGGGCAAGTTCCCGGAGGATACCCTGAAATCAATCACCGATCAGGCCAGAGACCAGAGCCTGGAGGAGGTCGTGGACCTGCTCAGGACTATCCGGCTCATGAGCGTGGCGGAGATCGGGGCGTCTCTCGGGGAGCATCTGACCCGGGAGCAGGCCAGGGAGATCTTCACCCTCTATGATCGGGCGATTCGGGTGGCTGCTGACGCTCACCTGGACTGGGACACCCTTCACGATCAACAGATCGCTGCCCTCGGCGGCGCCCAGAACCTGGCGGTCCGACAGATGCTCAAGATGTTCAACCTGTTTCCCTTCCTGGACAGTTGGACCGAGCTGACCAACAAGGGGCCATTTCAGAAGGAGGCGCTGGCGAACTACAGTCAGGAGACTCTGGAGCAGATCGACCAGGTCCTCGCCCTCATCCGTGTGACCAACGAGTTCAAAGAGCGTTTTTATGGGCGAGAGGCCTTTGGCAGAACCTACTTTTTCCGCAAGCTTCTCGGCTGCCAGTTTCATGGGACCGGGCATCTTTTCCCCCTCCTCGGTACCTGGGCGGGCTTCGTTCTCCTCTGGATTGTGGGAAACGCCTCGCCGGGGAACGTGATCAATTTTAACCCCCTGGCCGGATACGACGGTCAGGAAGGTGACTCCCGTCCGGCGCGGGTGCGAGCCGCGCTCGAAGCGTTGGACATCCCCTCGCTGGACTTCGACTACCTGAACGGCATCAGACGGGCGCTGGCCCAAGGCCGACCGGCTTTTATTTTCAACAGCGGCATTCAATTGCGCCATAACCCGGTGAACCAAGCGACCGAGGTCACCTTTATCGACGTACCAGGGAACCTGAGGAGGGTGGAACTCATTCTTGACGCGGCGCGGAGACGAGCCATTTCCGATATCCCCAGCGCCGACCTCGGAATGGTGGATCGCCTTTTTGGCGAATTAAGCAGCTACCGTGAACATCTCGAGGAGGCCTCGGTGGAGGGTAAGGGTGACGGCTCCGTGGGGGCGCTCAACGGCGAGATCGGCCGAGTTTGCTCCCGCCTCGAGCAGTTTTTTGCCAGCCGGCTCTTTGTTCCCCAGCACCTGTACGACAACGTGGAGATTCTGCACGACCACTGTCCGACGATCGGGCGTTACCTTCTGCCCGACTTCTGGGAGCTCTACCGGATCAGGCCCACGCTGGAACTTGCCGACGGTGAGACGATTTCCGCATACGTGCTGCGCTGTCTCAAGAAGTTCCAGGCTCTTGTGAATAAGGAGAGGGACGGGCTCCAGAACGCCGAACTCTTCTATCATCTGGCCCAGGAGCAGTTCGGTCCTATGGCTGGGGAGAGTGTCGGGGCGAGTAACGCCCAGATCGAGGTGCTTGAGAACATCGTTGACCGAATCGCCTCTCGGCCTGGCTTGTTAGGGGCTCTCGGCGCGGCCTTGGTGTTCCAGGATATCGGGAAGCTGTGCCTGTACCTTGAGGAGTACAGGAGTCTTTCCGGCAAGGTTTCCCACGGGGAAGCAGGGGCGGAGATGCTTCGCTGTCAGGGGATCCTGCGGCGGCTTGGAATGGATGAGGAGACCTCCCGATTGGCCGAGTTCTTCGTAGAAGTACACGGCCTCGTTGGCCACGTTCTGCGCGGGGATGCAGCCTGGACCGCTCTCGGGAAGGTAACCGCCACTGGAGACGAGCTGGTGTTCGATGCCTTCTTCCTCCATTCGCTCCTTGCCGCGGCCGCTTACCGAGAAGGGGTCATGGTGGAGGATCTGCTGGACCGTTTTCTCCACCTGCGGCAGCTGGCTCTTCGGGTGATCGGGGGCGGGATGACCTGGGACTCCTATGCCCAGACCTTGTTTTTGGAGAAGGGCCGGGGCTTGCTGGAAGAATCGGACGAAGCTCCGGCGAGGACCGGGCTGCCAGCCTCGTTGCCCGAATGGCCAGGAAAGGCGGATGAGGAAGGAGTCCGGCGACGGGGTGAAGATGTCGCCGCCATGGAGCGGCTCTTCCATCTGATCGGTCTGGCGGACATTAATTTCGTGGATGTGCAAATGAAGATCCTCGGTATGCCGGTGACCTTCATCTATCACAAGAAGGGGATGAAAAGCACAGGGCTCCACAACTTCGAGAAGGATCTTCGCAAGGCTCTGCTCACCCACGAGGCTCTTGTCAACCTTGGCGAGGAGATGCGCCGCCCGATCCTGGCGACGCTCAATCCCGGCCGCGATCTGGTGCGGTTTTACGGGTTTGAGGCTGTGTGCCGTCATCTAGAGCCGGGTAACTGGTTGAAATTACTTATTCTGGCTACGCGCGGGATCGAGCGGTGTGACACTCGGAGAGTCAGTACCTGGGCGGTTGATTTCCAGGGCCTCGCCGCCGCCATCGGGTGGCGCCATGAGGCACTCAGCGAGGAACTGGGCAGGTTGCCGGTAGGGCGGCTATTGAGATCTAACCGTCTGCTCACCAGGCTGACGCGGAGCCCGGTGGGAATCAGGGTGAGGTGCAATCCCAAGGAGCGAGTGGTAGCCCTGCTGTTCCAGGATCGTCTGGGCGTTCAGCGGGTCCGCGAGCGACTGCGGCGGCTCGAGAGCATTGGCGACCTGAGGAAAGAGTACGAGCGTGAGATGGACCGACTGAGGCGGTCTGCCTATCGGACCGAGGACTATCAGGACCAGGTACGCCAGGTCTTTGAGAGTCGGCTGCACGAGCTGCTTGAGCTCACGATCAAACGGGCTGAGGATGAGATGCTTCGGCAGCAGGATTTCGCCGCGCTGGAAAAGATCTATAGTGAGTTGCTCACCGTTGTCGAGGAGCACAGCAGCCAGGAAGAGCAAATACAGCTGGTGAGAGACCTCTACGAGTTCAACCGGGATCGGCTCCGGAACCAGAGACTCAAGGGGCTTTATGGGAAAGTGCTGGCCTGCACGAGTCGCGACGGGTTACAGGCGTTGTGGGAAGAGACTCGCCTGGAGCTCATGACCAACCGCCGCCACCTGGGACCGGAGTTTGAAAACGTGGTCACCAAGCACTTTGACGAGCAGTTGGCCCGTCTTTCCGTCGCCTGACGCCTTGTAAGCCAGGATTCCCCGGGATCACACCCGTTGACCCTCTGTACATCATGACGAGGAGATTTTCGCGAGAGTCTGTCCGCCAGGACGCGGGGAAGGGGTTTTTTTCTTGACATTCCGAGGGATACGTTGTAAGAAGAATACCTAAGGAGAACCCGTAGGGTACAGGGAGAAGGGGCTGCCGGAAGGTGGCGCAAGCGTACCCTACCTCCCCCCTCGCACCAAACAGCCGCACGACCCACAGGTACCGGCGGGCGGGATGTTTCCCGAAACCGTCGGTATAACCTGCCTGTATGGGTGTGCGGTTTTTTATTTTCCCGCGTTTCTCGCCTATGGAGCGGCATAATAGCTGTATAAACACGAAAGCGGTCATCGACTACGTCGAGGAGAGGGATCCGTCTCTCGTTCCGCCGCTGCTCGAGAATCTTGATCCGGAGCTCACCGGCATACCGGATCTAAAGGGGTTTCTTTGCGATTCCAACAATTGGGTATCGACCGATGTTCTTATTCGCCTCTATGACCGAGTGAAAAAGCTCTTCCAGGATGACAATGTTGTATTCGACATCGGCTTCGATTCGGTGGCGAAGCAACGGCTCGGCTACATCCAGCGCATACTCTTTTTCGCCTTCCGCGACCACGGTCGGACAGTAAGGCGTCTGCAGAGCCTGAACGACAAGTTCAACCGCACCAAGCGGGTTCACATAGCAGAGCTGAGGAAAGACGGCGCCGTCGTTCGACTGGAGTGGTTCAGAGATATCCCTATGACCCGGGACTTCTGCTTGATGAACCGTGGAGTGTACGCAGCCGTGCCGGTTGTCTGGGGCGATCCTCCCTGTCGCTTGGAGGAGGTCAGGTGTTTCTTTCGTGGGGACGAACACTGTGAGTATCATGTCACCTGGGATAGGCAGCCCTGGGCGAGACGGCTCCTGCTGAGCATTGTCGCCCCTTGGAAGCTGGCAAGTGCCACAATCGACGAACTGGAACGGGACAAAGAGCTGCTCAAGGAGAAATACGCGGAGGTCCACAACCTCAACGTCCAGCTCAACGCCCAACTAGATCGACTCATCAGCCTCCAGGAGATAGGCACAGCCATTTTGTCTACCCTCGACATTCACGAGGTAGTTGACCTGATCCTCAAGCGTCTGGTGGAAGTCTCCGCCCTTGATCGCGCGGCGATCTTCCTTCTAGATGAGGCGAAGCAATCTCTCACCATGGCCCATGCCGTGGGCATCGATCTCAAGGAGGTGGAGGAAGCGAAGTCCTACGTGGTGCCCCTTGGCAGGGAAAAAAACATTATCGCCCGAGTCGCCCGCACCGGCGAGGCGGAGCTGGTGGGTGATGTGCCCAGCTCAGCGATCAATCCCGAGAATCCCCTGATCAAGCGATTTCAGCCTAAGGCCTTCATCGCCTTGCCTCTCAAGGTACGCGATAGGGTGGTCGGCGTCCTGGTGGGGGACGATGCCAAGGAGGGGGGGCGGGACCTGGCCTCGGAGAGGGACTTCCTCATCAGCTTCTCCAACCAGATTGCTATCGCCATCCATAACGCTGGTCTCTATCGTAAGTTGGAGGACTCGGAACGGCAGTACCGCGAGCTCGTTGAAAACGCCCACGAGGGGATCTGGGTGATCGATGAAAACGGCTTGATCACCTTTGCCAACCAGCGTCTCGCGGCCATCATGGGCCACAATAACCTACTCGGTCAAAATATCAGCCAATTGGTCGCTCCGGATAAGAAGAAGATCCTTATTCGCCTGCTTCTCCAGAACATGCAGGGCGCAGTAGCCCAGGAGGAGTTGCAGTTGACGAGGGTGGACGGGGAGCGCCTCTCTGCCATTGTCAGCAGCGTTCCGATCATCGACGGGGACCGCTACAAGGGCAGCTTCGCCATGGTAACCGACATCACCGACAAGAAGCGAATGGAGGCCCAGCTCCTTCACCGCCAGAAGATGGAGAGTATCGGTACCATGGCCGGCGGCATTGCCCATGACTTCAACAACATCCTCACCGGCATACTCGGCTATGCCAGCCTGCTCAAGTATCGGCTTGGCGAGCAGGCGGATATGCAGCGTTTCGTGCAGATCATCGAAAGCTCGAGCCTGCGGGCTGCGGACCTGATTCGACAACTTCTCGCCTTCAGCCGAGGAACCCAGCCCGAGGGCTACCAGCTCGTCTCACCTAACCGAATCATCCGGGAGACGAGCAAGCTTCTCGAGAGTTCCCTGGGCAAGAATGTGGAACTGGAGCTGGATCTCAGTCCTTCCCTCCCGTTCATTGAAGCCAATGCCACTCAGGTACAGCAGGCGATCCTCAATCTCTGCCTGAACGCCCGGGATGCCATGCCTGGCGGGGGTAGGATGAACATCAGCACCGCACTGGTCGACCTTGGTCGCGATGGTCCTCATCCCTATCGGAATCTCGGAGCAGAGCCGGGTCAGTACGTGCGCATCAGCGTGAAGGACACCGGCGTCGGTATCCCGAAAGAGCACATTGACAAAATCTTCGATCCCTTTTTTACGACCAAGGAGGTCGGGAAGGGATCAGGTTTGGGCCTCGCCATGGTCTACGGGATCGTCAAGAACTCAAACGGATACATTCACGTGGAGAGTCAGGAGGGCAAAGGCAGCGTCTTTGATCTTCTTTTTCCGGTGGTAAGCGGTGACCAGAACGATCAGCCCATGGATCAACTGGCTCTCGGTCTCGGCGGCAAGGAAACAATTCTCCTGGTGGATGATGAAGAAATGGTGAGGGACCTCGGCAACGAAATCCTCCACAAATACGGCTATCATGTGATCATCGCCTGCGACGGCCAGGAAGCGTTGGCCATCTGGAGCGATAAGAGACGAGAGATCGCTCTGGTGATCCTCGATCTGGTCATGCCAAATCTCGGAGGCCCGGCGACACTCGCTCGCATGCGAGAGCTGGACCCCGCCGTGAAGGTGTTGATCTGCAGTGGTTATCGCTCAAAGGATGATGAATTGAAAGCACTGAAGATGGCAGACGTACCGCTGATTCTTAAGCCCTTCAGGCCGGAAGAGCTGGTAACTCAGGTTCGGAAGGCACTGGACGGGAGACCTGCCGTCGCTCATCACTGAGAATCAAAGGATCTGCGAAACTAAATACGGTCAGGGTCTGCTGCAAGAATTCTTCCTGGGGTTGACGGAGAGAGGAGTAGGAGGGGGGAGGGCATCATGAGC
>Ga0335070_10005252_pt1 | contig 15216 bp, 11 predicted proteins | sample Lox_Sample_13_FD_206722 | JGI IMG/M metagenome (GOLD analysis project Ga0335070, IMG submission 206722) | Soil microbial communities from Loxahatchee National Wildlife Refuge, Florida, United States - Lox_Sample_1.3 | ecosystem: Environmental > Terrestrial > Soil > Wetlands | place: USA... | reverse complement strand
CGCCGGTCACAATCACGGTCTGGTGCAAGATATAGAAGGGTAAAACCGCCTCATTAGCGTAATCCAACCGGGGCGTCCGGGCTGTCAGGTACTGCATGGCCAGGCCGAAGATCGCCAGCACGCAGATCCAGCCGCCGAAGATGCGCATCACCCCCGCCAGAACCAGGGTTGGGGTCAGCACATCCGGCTTGGCGATTCCACTGGACACGAGGATCGTGAAACCCGCCACCAGCGCCAGGCCGGCCGCCAGGGAGATCCAGCGTGTCTGCCGGATGCGGTTTTGCAGGCGCGCGTCCGAGACGACCAGGAAACCCAACAAGGTGAACCAGAGATAGACGATGTAGGGCCAGCCCCCATTCCCTTGCATCACCAGGCTGCCCGATGGGATCCAGATGTACGCAAGCAAAATGGGAAGTGCCAGGACGTAAACCACCCCAGGCCTGGAGAGAGCGCCACCCAGTTTGGAGAGAAGGTTGCTGCCTCCACTCCTCAGCCAGCGCAGCAGGGGATAGAGCAGGAGACTGTAGATAAACAGGACCAGCAGATAATACAAGTGGTCACCGAGCCAATGGATGGTATTGAGATGGTAATAGCGGGGCAGGTACTGGAAAAAGCTGCCGCTGAAAAGGGATTGTGAGGCGGCGTTCAGGTAGGCCTGCAGCGCGCTACCGGTCAGGTCGGCCACGAGCAGCGGCACCAGCAGGCGCAAGATTTTGTCCTTGAGGAAACGGCCAAACCCGCCTTTGCCCAGCGCGTAGAACAGGCTAGCCCCAGAAATGACAAACATCAACGGCATCATAAAGCTCGTGGAGAACGTGTTTCACACCTCCACCGAAGGGTACCAGATGGCATTCTTGACCACCCAGTCCTCGACGTTGTACAGCCGGGAGGTATGATAGACGAACACCAGCAAGATTCCAGCACACGCAGCCAATCGAGATAGTTGTTTCGGGGAAAAGATTTGATATCCATTGCGTTTTTCCTTTACGTTTGACATGATGGTTAGCAGAAGATTTCGCGCTTATTGGGGTGGCCGGTGAGCAGATTGCGGGATTGGGCGGCGAACTCCGGAGGAACCATCACCGCAAAACCGCTGGTCACCTTACCCAGGCGAGCTGGAAAACCTGCTTTTTCTAACTGATTGCACACAGCGGCTGCCAGGTTGAGGGTCAGAGACTGGAACACCACGGCTCTAGGTTTTTCAAGGATTTCGAGCGGTTTCACCATTTTTACCTTTTTTTCCTTTACAAGAAATGATCGAGAGTATCTTTTCGCAAGGGTATTCATGTGACCCTTTTTGGCCAAACCACGTCTACCCAGTAATCGTTTCGGTTGATCGTTTTTTCCTTCGATGGTTAGTCTCCTTCATAAGTAATGTAACTCTGGACGGGTACAGTTGTCGCCGTACTTAAGCGTATAAATGAGTACAGGTAAGGTACAGGTGAATAAAATAAAAAAACCCGCCTTGTTTCGGCGGGATCATCCATCCTATCCATCCAGGTCAGCCTAACAGACCCAGCTCTCTTGCCTTCACGATGGCCGGCGCGCGTCCACTGACTTCTAATTTGGAATAAATGCTGGTCATGTGAAATTTAACGGTGCGTAAAGAAATACACAGGCGTTGTGCGATCTCCTTGTTCGCTAATCCTGACGCAATGAGCTGGAGCACTTCGATCTCACGCCGGCTTAACGGCTCGACCAGGGCAAGGTTACTCTTCTGAGCGTCAATAGGGGTTGCCCCCTCGGCAGCAAAAGCTGGAAAGGCAGCCAACAACTCTCGGATGTATTTTGGATGAATCCCCTTCTGGATAACCATCCTGAGCAGCTGAGCCATGGGTTCCTGCAAATCAATAAAAATCCGGATATACCCCTCAGGCTCGGCAAGTTCCAGGCTGTGTATGAGCGCTTTGAGCGCTTCGGAGATCTTACCCAGGGCATTTAAAGCAATCGCTTGCAAATTCAAGATTTCGATCAACCGGCCAAAACGCCCACCCGACTGGGCAGCTTCAGCCAGGCGTTCTAGCAAGCTGGCGGCTTCGTCATGCCTGCCCTGGACAAGCAGCACGCGTGACAGGCTGATATGGTCCTGCTCACGTTGGAAGCTGAGCGGATCTTCGCTGCGCGTCCCGCTTTCCTGAACCAGTCTCACAGCCTCAGCCAAATCGCCTTTGGCGAGTTGGTACCGCACGCGAGAAGCCAGGAATATACTGTGCGAATCGAAATAAGGCGTGTACTTCTGCTCGATGTGGGCGATTTCTTGAAGGTCGGTCCAGGCGTCATCCAGGCGCCCTTGGGCAACCTGCACCTGTGCCCGGTACGCCAGGCCGACGGAGATGCCATTGAGGTTTCCCCAGTTCCTGTTTAATCGGAGGCCCTCTGAAATCAACCTGTAGGCTTCTTCCAGATCATTCTTCTGGTAGGTTAATAACCCCAAGCCATTATAGGGATTTCCTGAGACTAAAAACTTTTCAATTCCATTCTGCAGCATATAATCAATGATTTCTTGGTACAAGGCAGCTGCTTCTTCTAATTTTCCTTGCATAACCAGTATGGCGCAGCGCATGCTCTGGATCGGAGCGTAAATGTTGAATAGTTGATCACCTTGCATAAGGGGTATAAACGCGGACCAGAGCTGGAGGGTGTGGTCGAGGTCTCCAGAAGTGTAATAAGCCCTGCCTAAAGAATAATAGACCGACCCACGAATGGCCGTTTGGGTAGAACCTAATCGTTCCAAAACCTGGTGCGCTGATTCAATTGCACCAGTGATATCACCCCGCGTGTGAAGGATTTCGGTGCGTAAGGCATATATAATGCCGAGCATCTCATCAAATGGCCCGGTTGGCGCTGATTGCCGGATGAGTTCCTCAGCTTGCTCAAGCAGAGGTTCTGCTTTCGCTAATTCGGCCTGGCTGTTATAGAACCAGGCCAGCAGGATACATAACCAAGGATGGTTGGGCAGGATCTCTTTAGGCAAAAGCTGTGCATATTTCCCGAGGGTTTGTACTGCCCCTGCTCTCATTTGCGTGGGAGCATATTGATCGATCAGGCGCGCCAAGGCTAGATCATCTCCCGATGCATGCAGGTAGAATAACGCATCCTCGATCATGCCATGATGTTCAAACCATTCGGCTGCCCGTTTTTGGAGAATGGGAATGAGATCGGGTTTTAATCGTGACAGTTTGACGCGCAGGAGATCGGCAAACAGGTGATGGTAGCGGAACCAGCAGCGTTCCTGGTCAAGCGGTAGGATGAAGAGATTGGCTTTTTCCAACTCTTCAAGCATCGCCTGGGATCCACCCGGCTTACCGGTAACGGCATCGCATAGTGATGCTGACATTCTGTCTAAAATGCAGGTATGAGCCAGGAAGGATTGGATGTCTTCAGGCTGCCGGCTGATAACCTGGTCGCTTAGATAATCCAGGATGAACCGGTTGCTGCCGCTGAAGGTCTCGATGAAATTGACCGGTTCCTCTCTACCCTGTACCGATAGGGCCGCCATCTGCAAGCCGGCTGCCCAGCCTTCCGTTTTCATATTAAGAGCGGAAACAGCCGAAAATGGCAAGGAGAGCTGCATCCCTTCGTTCAGATAGCTGGTAGCTTCTTCGTTCGTGAACCGCAAGTCCGCTATCCGGATCTCCAGCAGCTGTCCTCGGCTGCGCAGCAAGGCTAATGGTAGTGGAGGATCGGTGCGCGAGATGATCACCACATGGAATTGGGGTGGCGCATGTTCAATAAAGAATGATAGTGAATCATGAATGTTTATGGTACGTATAAGGTGGTAATCATCCAGAACTAGAACATAAGGAATATGGAGTTGAGTCAAGTCATTGACCAACAGGGTCAGCACACTCTCCAGGTTGGATGAAGGGGAAGCTTGAAGCAAACTGTGGGCTTGTTGCCCAAGACCAGCTTGTTGATCTTGTAAAGCTGAAATAAAATACGTCCAGAATAGAACCGGGTCATTATCTCGATCGTCAACTGAAAACCATGAAACAGAAGTTGCGGGTTGTTGTTTTAATGACTTGAGTTCAGCAGCCCATACACTCGCAAGGGTAGTTTTCCCAAAGCCGGCCGGAGCAGAAACAAGCGTTAGCCGGCAGCTGGGATGCAAACATCCATCAAGTTTAACAAACAGACGCGGTCGAATTACCAGGCTTTTACAGGTTGGTGGGATGATCAACTTGGTTGCCAGGAGTGGCGTAGACAAGGTAACTGTCTCGAATGTATAGGCCCTGCGGCCGCGTGAGAGTTCAGCGGATACAGATTTTAAAGACGTTCAAAACGTCAATTTCACCATTATTATTCGGATAATTTATTCTATCTCGATTCTTTCTTTATGCACATAATGTACTTTGGCATTGATACAGAGACCTCATCGCCTGGATTATATGGGTCAGTGCCCATGTCTACAGGCGACCTATCTAGCATCGCCTAAAATTGTGCACACCCTTCCGAAGGTTGATATAGGTAAATAATCCAGAATGGAGGGCAGCTTGAGGCAGCCAACCCGGAATTGGCGGCCAAACCGCCATTGTTCCATTTGCTTTCAAGACGCGATGCATTTCAGGTAATAATTTATTCAACGGCAGCATTGGGGCAGGAATTACGCCGAATAAAAGGGCTTTATCAAAATATCCCGAATCTAAGCTGGTGTTCAGGGCATCCTCTTTGACAACCCTGACATTATGCAAGTCAGCAGCTTGCACTTTCTGAGAAACCAGCTCGACTGACTCTAATAACACATCCATCGTTACCAGAGATCCCTGGTCGCCAATCAACCGGGCTGCCGGTAATGTGAAATATCCTGTGCCGCAACCCACCTCCAAAACAACCTGACCAGGCAGAATATCAGCGCCTTTTAGAATCTCCATTGGACTAAAAAAGTGGTACCGAAATCGGCTTTCCATCCCGGAGGTTAATAACTTTATAAATGGCATGCCCATCTTTGACTTTGCAATGGTTTCAGTATCCATATCCATCTCCGAAATCAACGTATCTCGTTCACGAATATGATTTCCCAAGTTGCAGCAGAAACCTCAACAATAAATTGGCCTTTTTGAACTGATAATGTAAATTGCCAGGCAGGACCTTTTGGAAATGCGGGATTCTGTTGGCTCGCATCAGTGATGTAAATTGCATCTTCCAATTGATAAGGTTGAGCGCCAGGGGGAAGTTCAACTACTTTCACAGCCATTTGTAAAGCATTCTCAACGTCCAGTAAACCAAAACCAGCAGGATTCTCTAATATAAATTCTGTCCGCGCTATTCGTTTGGCCAGCTCACCTATTTTCATGCGACAAGAATCATTTTCACAGGAATTGCCTTGTGGAATGGTTCTGAGTCTATTGATTTCCTGGCGCAAGATGTTATTATCCACCTCGAGTTGGATTAATAAAAAGATAAATATTCCCGTCAATAAGATCACAATGATTCTTCTGACAATTATGAAGGGTAATCCTGACCAAAATCTAAAGCCGGATTTCCATGAGTTTTTCTCAGGTTGCTGGTTAGCCATCTTCATAGCAGCCTTACATGGCCCGTAATTGAATAGGAAGAGACCCACCTTTGAACCAGGCACGGACGGTTTCCGTAAACAACTCAGGGGATTCCATATTCCAGACATGACCACAATTAGGAACGACAACGCCTTTTGAACCGGGGATTGAGCTGGCGATTTTCCTGGCCGCCCATTTCGCAAAGGCTGTTTCCTTCTGGCCAACTACGATAAGGGTTGGTGATTTTGTTTTGGATGGTATTTCAATCGAAAGATACGTCTTCATTACTTCGAACAGCGTATTTGACGAGAAGGCTTTAAAATCCTCCTCGAGGATCGTTCGATATCGGGATGGTATCCCAAATTGAATGCAGAGGAGCGTCGCCAGCCAGTGAGGAGGTAGAATTCGGAGGACTGGCTCATTGAGCATCGATAAATTCACAAGCCATTTGTTCATCAGGGTGGATGTTCCACTGAGGATGACATGGTCGACGACTTCTGGCCGAGCAACCATCAATGCCTGAGCAACTACACCCCCAAAAGAAAGGCCAACGACGTGCGCTTTTCCAGAGGAAGTAGAGGAAAGAATCAGATTTGTTAGGTTTTGGACCATCGATGGCATATCCAATGGGATTTGTGCGCTCCGGCCATGTCCGGGTAGGTCGGGAGCCAGGCAGTGAAATTCATTCAGTTGCTCCAGTTGTGGTTTCCACATTCGTCCACTCAAAGGAGAACCATGCAGGAAAAGAATAGCCGGCTGGTATAGGCTGCCTGCCTCATGATAAAAAAGCTGATTGTTCACTTCATTAGGCATAATCTTTTATCCTTTCATACTCGAACAGGCATGGCGGATAGATATTGAAGGCGCTCCCAACGGAAGTTGACATCCTGTTGGGCATCCCGCAACAACTTCGCTGCGCGATGCTCATCACTTTGAAGGAGCATTCGGAAGCGGTTCTGGCTGTACAGATATTTTTCCAATGGAATAGTTGGCGATTTCGAGTCCAGGATCAATGGGTTCTTACCTTCCTTACTTAACGCCGGGTTATAACGATAGAGCGGCCAGGCGCCGGATTGAACGGCGAGTCTCTGCTGTTCAAGTCCTCTGCAATTTTCGATCCCCTGCTCGATACAATGGCAGTAAGCTATCACCAGGGAAGATCCTTCATAAGCATCCGCCTCAAGCATGGCTGTCAGTGTCTGCTGATCACTGGCGCCCAGCGCAACCTGGGCTACATAAACATATCCGTACGACATGGCCATCCAGCCCAGGTCTTTCTTGGGCAGATTTTTGCCATTTGCCGCAAAGCGTGCAATGGCCGCGCACGGCGTCGATTTTGAGGCCTGCCCGCCAGTATTCGAATAAACCTCAGTATCTAACACCAGCACCTTGACGTTGTGCCCGGAGGCAAGCACGTGATCCAATCCGCCAAAACCAATATCGTAAGCCCAACCGTCTCCGCCGATGATCCAGACGCTTTTCCGCACCAGGGAATCGGCGATCGCCAGCAAGTTCTTTGCCCTGGGATCATCCAATAACCTTAATCTTTGTTTGAGTTCTTCAACCCACTCACGGTGCTGTCGTATCCCAGCATCAGTGGTCTGGTCCGCGTTCAAGATCTGGCTCACCAGGTCGGGGTCTACGGATCCGCATAAACCTTCCAGCAACTCACGGCTGGATTCAGCTTGCTGATCGAGGGTTAAGCGCATTCCCAAACCATATTCAGCATTGTCTTCGAAAAGCGAGTTCGACCAGACCGGCCCGCGTCCCTCACCGTTTTTCGACCAGGGCGTGGTCGGCAAGTTACCGCCATAGATCGATGAACAACCGGTCGCATTGGCCACTAACAAGCGATCCCCAAAAAGTTGAGACAACAGCCGGACATAAGGAGTCTCCCCGCAGCCGGCGCAGGCCCCGGAAAATTCAAACAAAGGTTCGAGTAAGGCGGCATTCTTGGGTGCTCTCAAACTGAGCGCCGTGCGGTCTACCTCTTTTAGGGTCAGGAAGTATTCCCAATTAGCTGTCTCGCTTTTGCGCAGCAGGGGCTGATCAGCCATAACGAGCGCTTTTTGGCCCGCATTCGTTTTGCTTTTTACCGGGCAAACCACCACGCATAATCCGCAGCCAGTACAATCCTCCGGCGCAATTTGCAAGCGGTATCTCATTCCAGCAAACTCTTTCCACTTTGCCTCCTTCGTAGTAAATGATTCGGGGGAAGCTGCCAGATAAGCCGATGGGAATACTTTCTCGCGGATCGCGGCATGCGGGCAAACCAGCACGCACTTCCCACATTGGATGCATTGCTCCGGATCCCAAACTGGAATCTCCAGCGCCAGGTTCCGTTTTTCCCACCGCGCGGTTGCCGTTGGGAAAGTCCCATCCACGGGCATCGTACTCACCGGGAGATCGTCGCCTTCACCAAGGATCATCTTGCCCAGCACTTCACTGACATAATTAGGTGCTCCGGAGGGCACTGCCGGCAAGCGGTGGAAGGTAGCCGTTACCCTGTCTGGCGACTTAATTTCGAACAGGTTCGCCAGCGCCTGATCTACCGCCGCGAAATTCTGCTGTACAACCAACTCTCCGCGCTTGCCATACGTTTTACGGATGCTATTTTTTATCTGCTCAATCGCCACATCGCGTGGCAGCACCCCTGCGATCGCAAAAAAACAGGTTTGCATGATGGCGTTAATCCGCTGGCCCATGCCAGTATCCTGGGCTACCTGGTGAGCGTCAATCACAAACACATGAATGTGCTTATCCAGAATCACTTGCTGCGCTTCGTAGGGCAGGTGATCCCAAACTTCGTCCGGACCATACGAGCTATTGAGCAGGAATGTCGCCCCAGGAACCGCAGCTTTCAAGATATCAAAATGCTCAATGAAATTGAACTGGTGGCAGGCGATAAAGTTGGCCTGGGTGATCAGGTAGGGCGCGCGAATAGGGCTGGTTCCGAAGCGCAAGTATGAGAGTGTCACCTTGCCGGATTTCTTTGAGTCGTAATAGAAATAACCCTGGATGTGTAGATCGGTCTCCTCTCCAATGATTTTGATCGAGTTTTTATTCGTGCCCACGGTACCATCCGAGCCCAGCCCCCAGAAAATGCAGCGCACCGTTTCGTCAGGCTCGATGGAAAATGTCGGGTCGAAGTCCAGGCTGGTATGGGTGACATCATCCCATATGCCAATGGTAAAGTGGTTTTTCAACGTGCCCTTGCGCAGGTTCTCGAAAACGGCTTTCACCATGGCCGGGGTGAATTCTTTGGACGCAAGGCCATATCTGCCGCCAAAGATCTTTAGCCTGCGGGCGGTTATTTCGGGATGCTCAACGTCCATTGCTCGCGTTGCTGCACAGACGTCCAGGTACAGGGGTTCACCAATAGCCCCTGGCTCTTTGGTTCGATCCAAGACTGCAATAGACCGGACAGTCGGCGGCAGGGCATCCAGAAATTTCGCAACTGAAAAGGGTCGGTATAGATGCACTTTGATTACCCCGACTTTCTCTCCCTGTGCAGCTAAATAATGGGCCGTGTCCGCGGCCGTCTCTGCCCCCGATCCCATGATAACGATCACTCGCTCGGCATCTACCGCGCCTTCATAATCAAACAGATGGTACTGCCGCCCGGTGATCTGGGCGAATTGGTCCATCTTGGCCTGGACGATCTCAGGGCATGCCAGGTAATATGGGTTTACGGTTTCGCGTCCCTGGAAATAGACATCCGGGTTCTGAGCTGAACCTCGTAAGACAGGATGTTCGGGCGAAAGTGCCCTTGACCGGTGCCAGCGTACTAATTCATCATCGATCATTGCCTGGATATCCGAATCGGTGAGCAGCTCGATCTTGTTCACCTCAGAGGAGGTGCGGAAGCCGTCAAAGAAATGCAGGAATGGGATGCGGGACTGGAGTGTGGCGGCCTGTGAAATCAGGGCCAGATCCTGCGCTTCCTGGACCGTGTTAGAGGCCAGGAGCGCGAAGCCGGTCTGGCGGGTGGCCATCACGTCTGAATGGTCGCCGAAGATAGAGAGGGCCTGGGCCGCCACCGCCCGAGCCGAAACGTGAAATACGGTGGGCGTCAGCTCCCCGGCGATCTTGTACATGTTCGGGATCATCAAAAGCAGTCCCTGAGAAGCCGTAAAGGTTGTGGTCAGGCTGCCGGTTTGCAGCGCTCCATGCACCGCCGCCGCCGCCCCGCCTTCCGATTGCATTTCAATGACCAGCGGTACACTGCCCCATAAATTTGGCCTTTTTTGGGCAGACCACTCGTCACAATGCTCACCCATGGTGGAAGACGGGGTGATCGGGTAAATGGCGATGACTTCGTTGGTTTTATAAGCGACCATGGCAGTTGCTTCATTGCCATCCATTGTTTTAATGGTTTTCTCCATCAGCGGCTCTCCTTTACCGGAACGATTAAATTTTTAAATGCTTCAATTCACCTGGTTTACGTCTGGATGGTCGGCTAGTTCTGGCGGTTCTCATTTGTGCCGCTGAACAGGCTGGTGCGGGTCACAGTGATAAAAGAGCCCAGCAGGATTAAACCAAGTGGGAAGATCCATTTTCCGTACTGGTGAATAGGTGTGGCTGTGAGGATCAGTCCCTCAAAAAGGGCCCCAAAAGAGAAAAACAAAAATAGAGCGATCTTCATGAGCCGCAAACCCGCTTTACTGGAAGATTCATTCCCGGAGATCTTTCCCGAGAGAAAATTCCCCAGTGCGACTGCGGCGACGATCAAAGCCCAGGCATATGCCCAGCTTTCCCAGGCATGAGTCAGGTTTTGCACGAACAGGACGATTCCAGTGACCGCGATAATGCTCCCCGGGATGGCGAGGCCGGCGCTTGCCTTACCCCCCAACATTATTCCCATGAAGAACAGGATGCCAAAACCAACGATGATCAGAGGCCAAAATGTTTTCGCGAAAGCGTTAGCTTGGAGTAGCTCACCGGACAGGGAGAGCAGGCCGAACAGGATCAGGATCCCGCCGGTTACGACTGATTGGATATTAAGTTTAGTAGCCATATACTTTCTCCTTGAAAGAAATCAACTTTTGTGAGTTTTCACGCATGCTGGGGTGAAGAACTTTTGTATTCCCGTAGAAGGATGATCATTTACCTCATCACCAATTGGTAATGGTAGACTTGCTGGTAATCCCGTTCAGTTACAATCTGAACCTCTCCGCTGGTGAGATCGAAAACGATTGAATATTGGGTCCACGATGGCAGTGAAACCGTGCTGAGTAAATCCATGCTTTGAGCCGGAGATAAGAGCCCATTGGCTTTTCTCAGCGTTTCCCAGGCAGTGACATATCGCCAATAATTCTTGCCGATTGAGTCGCCTGGGACCGTACCATCGGCCGTGACATGTGCTATCGCTGCATCAATCGTAGCCTGCGCCCCATAGATCCTGAAATTCGTCGAGACCTGCCAGGGCTGCTGGTTGCGGATCACCTTCATCTCGCCGTTCACCCACTCCAACAAAGCGGAATGACCGGACCGGTCTGCCAGCATGACATGTGAGACCGAGGTGCCCTGGTAGCTGACGTTTCTCTGGGAAAGCAGCGTAATGGCTTCCTCTACGTCTTTGGCATGGTCCAGGACAAATCGCCTGGCTTCCGCCGCCCCCAGGGTATCCTTTTCAGGATCGATGGCCCAACTACCGTTGGGATCTGTCATGGTGCTGACGGCAAGACCCATCTCGTTCATCCCGGCCTGGGTGGAATAGGGCGCATACAGCAGCAATGAACGATTGAAATCAGAATCAAATGGTGTAAACGACCTGGAGAACCCTGGAATGGTCCCACCTATATCCGATATCGAGATCGAAGCATACCCGTCGGACGGATCGGTGAACAAAAGCAATTTTGGTTCGTATACACCGTCGTTGTTATAACCGAGTAAGGCATGCCCCTGCGGATTTAGCACGGCAATACTTGTGCAGTGAGGTTTCGGATAACCCAGCGCCCAATAAAAACGATTTTTCATTTCAAGGTATCTGGGATAATCACCAAAAAACGTCATCTGGTAAAACGGGTGATCGTTAAACAATTGCAGGCTGGCCAAGGTTTTTTGTTCGTCAGCCGTTTGAGATTGGGGCGGAACGCTCATGACCCAGCGTTCGATAACCGGCAGGTTTGGAAGAACGAGGAAATATATTGATGCTCCTATCCCTATCAGAACAACCAATATCACACCAAAAACCCATATTTTTTTCATGGGATTGCTCCTTAGCGTAAGTTTTGTGCAACTATAAGGCAAAGTGCTTTACAGAAAAAAACCTGCACTTTAACAATTAAGACAAAATCCATTATGCTCATGAGATACCCAGGAGGGACCATGAGCGAAAATCAACCTGATACCATCACCCATCACGCTATGCTGGTTGCCTGGGGGCAATTTGGCCAGAGTATCGGCCTGATTCGGGCGATAGAAGCGGTCCAGCTGCGCCAAAAGAAAGTAGAACATTGTCCTCAGACCAAAATCCTGGAGTTTTTCGTCGCCATCGTGGCTGGATTGAAGCATCTCCAAGAACTGAGCCGATCCGCCCATCCCATCGATCAAGATCAAGCCGTTGCCAAAGCCTGGTTGCAAACCGGATGGGCAGATTACAGCGGGGTGAGCCGGACTCTAACTGGATTAAGTCAAGCAGAAGCCGATCAGATCGCCAAAATCTTGGAGCAAATTATGCAACCCATTCTGGCAGAAGAAGTCATGCAAGCCCTGAAGCAAAACGGGCGCCTGGTTTATGATGGCGATTTGACGGGACGACCGGTTTCGAATACCAGCACCAGTTATCCGGGGGTGGCCTACGGTCATATGGGGGACGGCTTGCACCTGGGATACCAGGCAGCAATGGTGAGTCTGCATAGTCCGACGTACGGTCGTTTCTGGCTTTCGGTCGTTGACCATCCGGGAAGCACCGTTTCCAGTATGCAAGCAGAAGCATTGCTCCAGGCCGCCGAAACGCGCACGGGGATGCGTCCATTGCGCAGAACCGATCTGTTGAGCGAGCGAATTGGTGTTTTGCAAGTCGAAAACCAGCAGTTCCAGGCCCAGGTAGCAACGAGCCAGAAAGCCTTGGAAGACTTTCAGGCCCAACGACTGGAGATCGAGGCCCAAATTACTCAGCAACAGGAAACGCTGGCGCAATCCGAGGCACAATACCGGGAGAAAAACCGTCCAGAACGACCGTACAGTGCCTTAGCCAAGGCCCGCCAGCAACTGGACATGTGGCAAGGCCGGTTGGAGCGGTTGGCGAAGAAACAGGCCAAGCAGGAAAAGCGCTTGAAGTTCGACCAACAGCAAGAACTGCTCTCACAAATGCACTTGCAGCGCTTGCAACAGCGCCTGAAGGGGTTTGAAGCAGACAACCAAAGCAATTCTTTCCCCATTCAAGCGGTTTTTCGGATCGATGCCGGTTTCGGGACGCGCGAGAACGTCGCCTGGCTCATCGAGATGGGCTATGAAGTCTTCACCAAACCCTATAGCGACTGGCTCACGCCCCGCCTGAAACTAGAAACCCATCCACAGACAAAATGGACGCAGGTGGGCGGGAATGCTGAAATGATTGCCTGGAAAAACAGACGGTTTGCCGATTTTCCCTATGCGCTGGATGTCGGTCTGGAGCGTTTCTATACCGGCCAAACCCAACGCTTTGGTACGCTGATCCATTTTGGGCTAGATCCGGTCACGACCGATCTGCCCGCCTGGTTTCATCGCTATAATGCGCGCCAAATTGTGGAAGCGGGCATCAAAGAAGGCAAAAACGTGTTTGCCATGCACCATTTGAAGGTTCGCTCCGCTCCGGCGATCTTTTTGCAGGAACAATTCGCTGTTTTTGCGGCCAATTTTGTCCGTTGGGCAGCCCGCTGGCTGGTCGAACAGTGTCCACAACTTCCGGATGATTGGCAGAACCCGGCCAAAACAAAAGTCAAAGAGCAAGTTCTGGTCGCGGCGCACACTTCTGCCTGGGTGATCTGGCAAGATCACGGTTGTTTGTTAAAGTTCACGGATCATAGCCTGTATGCAGGTCGATCCCTTTCTGTAAATCGGCAATGGGCGGTTCAGTTGCCTTTGCCCTTTGGTCAAAATGCTGTTTTTTGATGTCTAAACCACTTTGCTCGCTGATTGCACAAAACTTACGTTAGATAACTCCATTCGATTTTTTAACCTTGTTTCACCTTGCACCCACTGCAAGCCTGTTGAGATTTCAGGCAGAGGCCCCGGATGAAATCAGCTCCGCGATCTTGCGCCGTTCAGGCCTCAAGCGGTATGCCATACGTCCGAAGAATGCATCGACATAACAGATGCATTCGAAGACGGCAGGGTGCGGGGTGACGAACCCGCCGCCGTAGGAACCGTGGCCTACAAGACGGGTCTTGACTTTACGCGTTTCATCCAGGGTGACTGAGGCCACGATCACACCTTCTTCCAACTCACCCAACTGGCCGAGAATCTCACCATCCGGGTTGGCGATGGTAGATAGGCCGCCCATGCGCCAGGCATCCGAGCTAATCACTGCGCCAAAAAGACCATCCCATTTTTCCGGTCCACGAGGGCCGACCGGGTTGATGAATGCCGTTGGAAGACCGATCCGTTGCGCAAAGTTAGGTGCCATATTCCCCATCGAAGTACGCGCTTCCGGGATTTCCTTAGCTTTAATTGGGCCTCCGACCTTGAAGGGCAGTGGTGCCGCGTGCGGCATCAGTAGGAGATCGGCGGAATGCTGCTGCATGCGGATCAGGTTGGCCACGAAGAGGTTGTCGGCACAAATGCCGATGCCAATCTTTGCTAACGGCGTAGCGATGACGTGCGGGCCTTCACAAGATTTGAAGATATTTACCTCGGGATTGGATTTCCTCACGATGCCGGCAATCCTGCCATCCGGCGCCCCGATCGCATATGAGTTGTAGAAATCCGTCCCTTCTGCCTCCACAAAACCGATACCGACATAGATTCCCAGTTTCGCGGATATTTTCCCCAACCATTTTATGGTCTGACCGTTGCGAGGCTCGCCGCCCTGCCAAACGCGCGGTGAAAGCGAGTACCCGGAGGCAGCCAACTCAGGTAAAGCCACAAGTTGCGCTCCTTGAGAAGCTGCCTGTTCCACGAGGGAGGTAGCATGCTCCAGGTTTTCTTTGATGTGCCCCAGGACGGATTGCATCTGAACGGCAGCGATGCGGATTGTTCGAATTGGTTTACAGGCTTTTAACATGTTTTCTTCCATTTGTACTTTTCTCCTTTTCGATCTGTTCGACCAGGATGGGTAAAAGATTCATATCTCGAAGTCGATCCAGAATGCCGAACAAGGCCGGCTGGTCGGCGACGGTTCCGGTCAGGAGGGTGAAGAGAGCACCATCCTCCTTAACCATGGATATTTCCATTCCGCCCAGTTGGGCAGACCAGCCAGGGTCAAGCTGCCCGCAGATCTTAATCAGGTAATTCATTTTTCTTTGTTCCCTTTTCATCTGGTTTACCCATTGACGACTTTACTGTAGCCGAAAGCAGGTACAGGTTTGAACCAACGAAAGTACAGGTGTGGGTACAGTTTCAGTGTGGGAATCAAAAAACGCGGCCGGACGCCACGTCTTCTGGGGTTATACCTCACCAGCTCAGCAGACCCAGCTTGCGCGCCCTGGACACCGCTTCGCTGCGGCTTTTTACCCCCAATTTATTATAGATATTACCTGTGTGGAATTTAATGGTGCGCAGGGAAAGATATAGCTTG
>Ga0335070_10005251_pt1 | contig 15216 bp, 11 predicted proteins | sample Lox_Sample_13_FD_206722 | JGI IMG/M metagenome (GOLD analysis project Ga0335070, IMG submission 206722) | Soil microbial communities from Loxahatchee National Wildlife Refuge, Florida, United States - Lox_Sample_1.3 | ecosystem: Environmental > Terrestrial > Soil > Wetlands | place: USA... | reverse complement strand
CCCCTTCTTCGCCTGCCGCTGCGTGATCGCCGCCGTCAACGTCGTCTTGCCGTGGTCCACGTGTCCAATCGTCCCCACGTTCACGTGCGGCTTCGTCCGCTCGAACTTCGCCTTGGCCATGACCTGTCTCGATCCTCCGAGCTGGGGCGCGGCGCGCCCGCACTAGCGATTGACGATCTTCGCGGAGACGCTGTCGGGCACCTCCGCGTAGTGCGAAAACTGCATGGTGTAGGTGGCGCGCCCCTGCGTCATCGAGCGCAGGTTGTTCACGTAGCCGAACATGGTCGCGAGCGGCACGTCGGCGCGCACCAGCTGCGCGCCGCCGCGCACCTCGATGCCGGTGAGCTTGCCGCGGCGGCTGTTCAGGTCGCCCTGCACGGCGCCCACGAAGTCGTCGGGCGTCACCACCTCGACGTGCATGATCGGCTCGAGCAGCACCGGATCCGCCCGGCGCATCGCCTCCTTGACCGCCAGCGACCCGGCGATCTTGAAGGAGCGCTCGGAGGAGTCGACGTCGTGCGCCTGCCCGTCGACCAGCGTCACCTTCACGTCGACGACCGGGTAGCCGCCGAGCTCGCCGCTCTGCAGCGCCTCCTCGCAGCCCTGGCGCACCGCGGGGATGAACTCGCGCGGGACCGGGGCGCCCTTGGTGGCGTCGACGAACTCGAAGCCCTTGCCCGTCGCGTTGGGCGCGACGTCGACCACCACGACGCCGTAGTCGCCGGAGCCGCCGGTCTGCTTGATGTAACGGCCTTCGGCGCGCACCGGCTTGGTGAGCGTCTCCTTGTAGGCGACCTGGGGCGGGCCGACGTTCGCGTCGACCTTGAACTCGCGCAGCAGCCGATCGCAGATGATCTCGAGGTGCAGCTCGCCCATCCCCGAGATGATGGTCTGCCCGGTCTCGGGATCGGTCGAGACGCGGAACGACGGATCTTCGTGCACCAGGCGGTCGAGCGACCCGCCGAGGCGGTCCATGTCCGCCTGCGTCTTCGGCTCGATCGCGATCGAGAGCACCGGCTCCGGGAACTCCATCGCCTCGAGCGCGATCGGGTGGCGCGGGTCGCACAGCGTGTCGCCGGTGGAGACGCTCTTCAGGCCCACCACGGCGACGATGTCGCCAGCGAACGCTTCCTCGATCTCCTGGCGTTTGTTGGCGTGCATCTGCAGCAGGCGCCCGATGCGCTCCTTGCGCTCGCGCCGCACGTTCAGCACCTGCTGCCCGGTCTCCAGATGCCCCGAGTAGACGCGCACGTAGGTCAGGTGGCCGACGTGCTTGTCGGAGATCAGCTTGAAGACGAGCGCTGCGAAGGGCTCGTTGTCGTCGGCCTTGCGCGAGCGCGGCGCGCCGCTCTTCGGGTCGGTGCCTTCGATGGCCGGCACGTCGAGGGGCGACGGCAGGTAGTCGACGACGGCGTCGAGCAGCGGCTGCACGCCCTTGTTCTTGAAGGCCGAGCCGCACAGCACCGGCACGACCTTGAGCCCGAGCGTCGCCTCGCGGAGCGCCTTGCGGAGCTGATCGGCCGGGATCGCCTCGCCGTCGAGGTAGCGTGCCATCAGCGCGTCGTCCGACTCGGCGGCGGCCTCGACCAGGCGCTCGCGCGCGGCCTCGACGACCGGCTCGAGCTCGGCCGGCACCGGCGCGACGCGATAGCGCGCGCCGAGGCTCTCGTCGTCCCAGTAGACCGCCTGCTGCTCGATCAGGTCCACCACGCCCGCGAAGGAGTCCTCGCTGCCGATCGGCAGCTGCACCGCGACGGGCACCGCCGCGAGGCGCGTGCGGATCATCTCCAGCACCCGCCCGAAGTCGGCGCCGATCCGGTCCATCTTGTTGACGAAGGCGATGCGCGGCACGCGGTAGCGATCCGCCTGGCGCCACACCGTCTCCGACTGCGGCTCCACGCCGCCGACCCCGCAGAACACCGCGACCGCGCCGTCCAGCACGCGCAGCGAGCGCTCCACCTCGATGGTGAAGTCCACGTGGCCCGGCGTGTCGATGATGTTGATGCGGTGGTCCTTCCAGTAGCAGGTGGTCGCGGCCGACGTGATCGTGATGCCGCGCTCCTGCTCCTGCTCCATCCAGTCCATCGTCGCAGCGCCCTCGTGGACCTCGCCCATCTTGTAGGTCACGCCCGTGTAGAACAGGATGCGCTCGGTCGTCGTCGTCTTGCCCGCGTCGATGTGGGCCATGATCCCGATGTTCCGGGTCCTCTCGAGCGGCGTAGTCCGCGGCATGACGACCGAGGTCTCCCGGCTGGCTGCGACGACCCTCACCACCGGTAGTGCGCGAAGGCCTTGTTGGCGTCCGCCATGCGGTGGGTGTCTTCCTTCTTCTTCACGCTCTCGCCGCGCTCGTTGGCGGCGTCGATCAGCTCGTCGGCGAGCTTCTCGCCCATGCTGCGGCCCGCGCGCGCTCGCGCGTACTGGACCAGCCAGCGCATCGCGAGCGAGGTGGCGCGCTCGGGCCGCACCTCGACGGGCACCTGGTAGGTGGCGCCGCCGACGCGCCGCGACTTCACCTCGATGCGCGGCCGCACGTTCTCGAGCGCGCGGCGGAACATCGCCAGCGGGTCGTTGCGGGTCTTGCTCTCGATGATCGCGAAGGCGCCGTACACGATGTGCTCGGCCGTGCTCTTCTTGCCGTCGCGCATCATCACGTTGGTGAAGTAGCCGACCTGGCGGTCCCCGTACTTGGGATCCGCCTGGTGCTTGCGCTGTTGCACCTCTCGCCGCCGCGGCATTCCGTCCTCTCCTGGCGTCGCCCCTGCCGGACGTGGCCCCTGAAATGCGCCGGCGGCCGGTGGGACTCGCCGCCCACCGGCCGCCGGCTCGCCAACTCTACTTGGGTCGCTTGGCGCCGTAGCGCGACCGCCCCTGGCGGCGGTCCGCGACCCCCTGCGTGTCCAGCGTCCCGCGCACGATGTGATAGCGGACGCCGGGAAGATCCTTGACGCGACCGCCTCGCACCAGCACGACCGAGTGCTCCTGGAGGTTGTGGCCGACGCCCGGAATGTACGCCCACACCTCGTTGCCGTTGGTGAGCCGCACGCGCGCGACCTTGCGCAGCGCGGAGTTCGGCTTCTTCGGAGTCTGGGTACACACGCGTGTGCACACCCCGCGCCGCATCGGCGAGCGATCGAGGTCGGGCGACTTGCTCTTCCGGCGGCGCTGGGCGCGACCTTGGCGCAGCAGCTGCTGGATCGTCGGCATGCGGGCTCTTCGTCTCCGCGGTCGCAGGGCACGCCGCCCCGCCAACCGAAGTCTGGGAAGCCGTCGCTGGCATCTCGCCGTCCGGCTGGCATCCCGTCCGGACGGCAGAGAAGCCGCTCCCCTGTGACCCCCCTGGATCGCGAAGAGGCCGGAGCAGGTCGCTCGGGAGCGTCTCTTCGCGCTTCGCAGGCGGGCCGCAGGAAGCCGCGGCCTCGGGCAAAAACCGCCGTACATTAGCGGCCTTCCGACCCCTGTCAACCGGTGGCCGGACCCCGCACCCCGACCCCTAGGCCGACACCTCCGGGACGCTCGAGCCGACGGCCGGGGTCTCGACCGCGGACCCACCGACCCGCGACACCTCGAGCTCCTCGACCTCGCCCGCCGCCGCCAGCAGCTCGGGCGGCGCGTCGATCTGGACCCCGAGGTTGAGGTAGCGGGCCATGCCCGTGCCCGCCGGGATCAGCCGGCCCATGATCACGTTCTCCTTGAGCCCGTGCAGCCGGTCGGTCTTGCCCCAGATCGCCGCCTCGGTCAGCACCTTGGTGGTCTCCTGGAAGGACGCCGCCGAGATGAACGACTCGGTCGACAGCGAGGCCTTGGTGATGCCGAGCAGCAGCGGCTCGGAGCTCGCCGCGCGTTTGCCCTCGGCCGCCACCTTGGCGTTGGCCTCCTCGAAGATCGACTTCTCGACCTGCTCGCCGACCAGGAAGTCGGTGTCGCCGGGGTCCTTCACGCGCACGCGCTTCAGCATCTGGCGGACGATCGTCTCGATGTGCTTGTCGTTGATCTTGACGCCCTGCAGGCGGTAGACCTCCTGCACCTCGTCCACCAGGTACTTGGCCAGCTCCTTCACGCCCTGGATGCGCAGGATGTCGTGCGGATTCGAGGAGCCATCCATCAGCGCCTCGCCGGCGCGCACGCGATCGCCCTCGTGGACGGCGATGTGCTTGCCCTTCGGGATCAGGTACTCCTTCGGCTCGCCGCCGCCGTCGGGCGTCACCAGCAGTCGCCGCTTGCCGCGCACGTCGGTGCCGAACGACACCGCGCCTTCGATCTCGGAGACGATCGCGAACTCCTTCGGCTTGCGCGCCTCGAAGAGCTCGGCCACCCGCGGCAGACCGCCGGTGATGTCCTTGGTGCGCGTGATCTCGCGCGGGATCTTCGCCACCACGTCGCCCGCCGCAACCTCGTCGCCGTCCACCACCGAGAGGTAGGCGCCGACCGGCATCAGCTTGTCGTGCACCGCCTGTCCGCTCGCGTCGGTGATCGAGATGCGCGGCCGCAGCGCCGGATCCTTCGCCTCGACGATCACCTTCGACGCCATGCCGGTGAACTCGTCGACCTGCTCGCGCATGGTGGCGCCCTCGAGGATGTCCGCGAAGCGCGCGGAGCCCTTCACCTCGGCGAGGATCGGGTTCGCGAAGGGGTCCCACTCGAGCAGCACGGCGCCCGGCTTGACCGTCTCGCCGTCACCCACCCGCACCGATGCGCCGTACACGACCGGATGTCGCTCGCGCTCATGGCCGCTGGCGTCGTAGATCACCACCTCGCCGTGGCGGTTGGCGGCGATCTGGCGGCCCTGGCGGTCGAGCACGGTGCGCAGGTTCACGTAGCGCGCCTCGCCCTCGGTGCGCGCCTCGGCGCTCGACTGCTCGGCGCGCCGCGTCGCCGTGCCGCCGATGTGGAAGGTCCGCATCGTCAGCTGGGTCCCGGGCTCGCCGATCGACTGCGCCGCGATCACACCGACGGCTTCGCCGAGGTTCACCATCTCGCCGCGCGCCAGGTCGCGCCCGTAGCACAGCACGCAGACGCCGTGCGGCGCCTCGCAGGTGAGCACCGAGCGGATCAGCACCCGCTCGATGCCGGCCTCCTCGACGCGCTGCACCTTGGCCTCGTCGATCTCCTCGCCGGCCTTCACGATCCGCGTGCGATCGCGCGGGTCGATCACGTCCTCCACCGCGACGCGGCCGAGGATGCGCTCGCCGATCGCCTCGATCACCTCGCCGCCTTCCACGAGCGGCCCCATCACCAGTCCGTCGGTGGTGCCGCAGTCCTCCTGGCGGATGATCATGTCCTGCGCCACGTCGACCAGGCGCCGGGTCAGGTAGCCCGAGTTCGCCGTCTTCAGCGCGGTGTCCGCCAGGCCCTTGCGCGCGCCGTGCGTCGAGATGAAGTACTGCAGTACCGAGAGCCCCTCGCGGAAGTTCGAGGTGATCGGCGTCTCGATGATCTCGCCCGACGGCTTCGCCATCAGGCCGCGCATGCCGGCCAGCTGGCGCATCTGCTGCGCAGAGCCGCGCGCCCCGGAGTCGGCCATCATGTAGATCGAGTTGAAGCTCGGGATGCGCACCTCACGCCCCTCGGCGTCGAGCGAGACCTGCGTCCCGATGTTCTCCATCATCTGCCCGGAGACCCGCTCGGTCGCCTCGGCCCAGATGTCGATGACCTTGTTGTAGCGCTCGCCGTCGGTGATCAGGCCTTCCTGGTACTGCTGCTCGATCTCGCGCACCTGCTCGTTGGCGGCGGTGATGATCGCCCCCTTGTCGCTGGGGATCGTCATGTCGTCGACGCAGAACGAGATGCCGGCGCGCGTGGCGTACTGGTAGCCGAGCGTACGCAGGCGATCGGCCAGGATCACGGTCGCCTTGTTGCCGAGCCGCCGGTAGGCCTGGTCGATCAGCTCGCCGAGCGCCTTCTTGTCCATCACCTTGTTGATGATCTCGAAGGGGATCTCGGACGGCACGATCTCGCGCAGCAGCATGCGACCCGCCGTGCTCTCGACGCTCTTGCCGTCGATGCGCACCGACACGCGCGCGTGCAGGTCGAGCTCGCCGCCGTCGTAGGCCGCTACCACCTCGACCGGGCTCGAGAAACGCATGCCCTCGCCGCGCGCGCCGGGGCGCTCGCGGGTCATGTAGTAGCAGCCGAGCACGATGTCCTGGGTCGGCCCGATGATCGGGCGCCCCGTCGCCGGGCTCAGGATGTTGTTGGTCGACATCATCAGCACGCGCGCCTCGATCTGCGCCTCGATCGAGAGCGGCACGTGGACGGCCATCTGGTCGCCGTCGAAATCGGCGTTGTACGCCGCGCACACCAGCGGATGGAGCTGGATCGCCTTGCCGTCGATCAGCTGCGGCTCGAACGCCTGGATGCCGAGCCGGTGCAGCGTCGGCGCGCGGTTCAGCATCACCGGGTGCTCGCGCACGACCTCGGCGAGGATGTCCCAGACCTCCGGGCGCTCCTTCTCGACCATCTTCTTGGCCGCCTTGATCGTCGTCACGTAGCCGCGCTGTTCGAGCTTCGAGTAGATGAACGGCTTGAACAGCTCGAGCGCCATGCGCGTCGGGAGCCCGCACTGGTGCAGGCGCAGCTCGGGCCCCACCACGATCACCGAGCGGCCCGAGTAGTCGACGCGCTTGCCGAGCAGGTTCTGTCGGAAGCGGCCCGACTTGCCCTTCAGCATGTCGGAGAGCGACTTCAGGGGTCGCTTGCTGGGACCCGTGATCACGCGGCCGCGGCGGCCGTTGTCGAACAGCGCGTCGACCGCCTCCTGCAGCATCCGCTTCTCGTTGCGGATGATGACCTCGGGCGCGTTGAGCTCCTGCAGGCGCTTCAGGCGATTGTTGCGGTTGATGACGCGGCGGTACAGGTCGTTGAGGTCGCTGGTCGCGAAGCGCCCGCCGTCGAGCGGCACCAGCGGCCGCAGGTCCGGCGGCAGCACCGGGATGACCTCGAGGATCATGTGCTCCGGCTTGTTGGTCGATTCGCGGAAGGCGTCCAGCACCTTGAGGCGCTTGGCGATCTTCTTGCGCTTGGCCTCGCTGGTGGCGTCGCGCATCTCGGCGCGCAGCCGCTTGCACTCGGCGTCGACGTCGATCTTGGCGAGCAGCTCGCGGACCGCCTCGGCGCCGATGCCGCAGTCGAAGCCGTCGCGGCCCCACTTCTCGCGCGCCTCGATCAGGCGCTCGTCGGAGAGCAGCTCGCCGACCCGCAGGTCGCTGTCCTTCGGGTCGATCACGATGTACGACTCGAAGTAGAGCACGCGCTCGAGGTCGCGCAGCGACACCTCGAGGATGTTGCCGATGCGGCTCGGAAGCGACTTCAGGAACCAGATGTGCGCGACCGGGGTGGCCAGCGTGATGTGGCCCATGCGCTCCCGGCGTACCTTCGACTGGATCACCTCGACGCCGCACTTCTCGCACACGACGCCGCGGTGCTTCATGCGCTTGTACTTGCCGCAGTTGCACTCGTAGTCCTTGACGGGACCGAAGATCTTGGCGCAGAACAGCCCGTCGCGTTCCGGCTTGAAGGTCCGGTAGTTGATCGTCTCCGGTTTCTTCACCTCGCCGTGCGACCACTCGCGGATCTTGTCCGGCGACGCGATCGAGATGCGGATCGAGTTGAAGGCCAGCGGATCCTTGGGCTTGTCGAACAGATTGTAGAGGTCTCGCAAGTCGGGATTCCCCCTAGGACGCCTTGTCTTCGAGCAATTCCACGTCGAGGCCGAGCGCCTGCAGCTCCTTGACGAGCACGTTGAAGCTCTCGGGCAGACCGGGCTCCAGCGTGTTCTCGCCCTTCACGATCGACTCGTACATGCGGGTGCGGCCCCCGACGTCGTCGGACTTGACGGTCAGGAACTCCTGCAGGCCGAACGCGGCGCCGTAGGCCTCGAGCGCCCACACCTCCATCTCGCCGAGGCGCTGGCCGCCGAACTGCGCCTTCCCGCCGAGCGGCTGCTGCGTGACCAGGCTGTAGGGCCCGATCGAACGCGCGTGGATCTTGTCGTCGGCGAGGTGGTGCAGCTTCAGCATGTAGAGCACGCCGACGGTGATCTCGCCGTCGAAGGCTTCGCCGGTGCGGCCGTCGAAGAGCACCATCTGCCCGTTCGCCGGCAGCTTCGCCTGGTCGAGCTCGCGCTTGATCTCGTGCTCGCCGGCGCCGTCGAAGACCGCCGTCGCGACGTGCACGCCCGCCGACGCCACGTTGCTCGCCAGCGAGCGGAGCGCCTCCTCGGACGCTCCATCGAGCACGCGCGAGATGCCGGCGTCGCTGTAGATCTCCTTCAGCTTGTCGCGCAGCCGCCCGATCTCGACGGCGGTACGCTCCTCGAGCAGCGCCTGCACCTGCTGGCCGAGGCCGCGCGCCGCCCAGCCCAGGTGCGTCTCGAGGATCTGTCCGACGTTCATGCGCGAAGGCACGCCGAGCGGGTTCAGCACGATGTCGACGGGCGTGCCGTCGGCCATGTAGGGCATGTCCTCCTCGGGGAGGATGCGCGAGATCACGCCCTTGTTGCCGTGGCGGCCCGCCATCTTGTCGCCGACCGAGAGCTTGCGCTTGATGGCCACGTACACCTTGACCATCTTGAACACGCCCGGCGGCAGCTCGTCTCCCTTCTTGAGCCGTGCGATCTTCTCGTCGAAGACGGTCTTGATCACGCCCGAGCGCTCTTCGATGTTGCCGAAGATGCGCTCCACCTGTTCCTGCACGCGCGCGTCGGTGATCTGCACGTCCTTCCAGCGCCGCTGCGGGATCGCGTCGAGCACCGCCGCCGTGACGCTGTCGCCCGGGTTGAGCCAGGTCTCCTTGCGGCGCTCGTCGCCGACGCGGTTCGCCGCCTCCCGGCCCGTGAGCAGCTCGCGCACGCGCGCCAGCGCGCTCTCGCGGATGATGCGGATCTCGTCCTCCTGGTCCTTGCGCAGGCGGTCGATCTCCTGCTCCTCGATGGCGCGCGCGCGCTCGTCCTTCTCGACGCCGCGGCGCGAGAAGACCTGCGCCCCGATCACGATGCCCGACACGCCCGGCGGGACCCGCAGCGAGGTGTCGCGCACGTCGCCGGCCTTCTCGCCGAAGATGGCGCGCAGCAGGCGCTCCTCGGGCGAGAGCTGCGTCTCGCCCTTCGGCGTGATCTTGCCGACCAGGATGTCGTCGGGGTTCACCTCGGCGCCGATGCGGACGATGCCGGCCTCGTCGAGGTCCTTCAGGGCCTCCTCGCCGACGTTCGGGATGTCGCGGGTGATCTCCTCCTTGCCGAGCTTGGTGTCGCGCGCGACGCACTCGAACTCCTCGATGTGCACCGAGGTGAACGAGTCGTCCTTCACGACGCGCTCGGCGATCAGGATGGAGTCCTCGAAGTTGTAGCCGCCCCACGGCATGAAGGCGACCACCACGTTGCGGCCGAGCGCGAGCTCGCCGCGCTCGGTGGCGGGGCCGTCGGCGATCACCTGGCCGCGCCGCACGCGGTCGCCCGGGTGCACGATCGGCTTCTGGTTGATGCAGGTGTTCTGGTTGGAGCGCTGGTACTTGATCAGGTTGATGATGTCGACGTTCGAGCCGGTGCCGTCGTCCTCGTCGGGCTTGATCACGATGCGCCCGGCGTCGACCGACGCCACCGAGCCGTCGCGCTTGGCGACCACGGTGACGCCGGAGTCGCGCGCCACCACCGCCTCCATGCCGGTGCCGACCAGCGGCGCCTGCGTGCGCAGCAGCGGCACCGCCTGGCGCTGCATGTTGGAGCCCATCAGCGCGCGATTCGCGTCGTCGTGCTCGAGGAACGGGATCAGCGACGCCGCCACCGACACCAGCTGGTTCGGCGACACGTCCATCATCTCGATCTCTTCGCGCGGCGTCATCTGGAACTCGCCGGCCTTGCGCGCCTGGACCGCGTCGTTCTGGAAGCGGCCGCGCTCGTCCACCGCCGCGTTGGCCTGGGCGATCGCCAGGCGCTCCTCGTCGAGCGCCGAGAGGTACTTCACCTCGTTGCTGACGGCGCTCTCGCGCACCACGCGGTAGGGCGTCTCGATGAAGCCGTAGTCGTTCACCCGCGCGAAGGTCGAGAGCGACGCGATCAGCCCGATGTTGGGGCCCTCCGGCGTCTCGATCGGGCAGATGCGCCCGTAGTGGGTGGGGTGCACGTCGCGCACCTCGAAGCCGGCGCGCTCGCGCGTGAGCCCGCCCGGGCCCAGCGCCGAGAGCCGGCGCTTGTGGGTGACCGCGGACAGCGGATTGGTCTGATCCATGAACTGCGAGAGCTGGCTCGAGCCGAAGAACTCCTTGATCACCGCCGAGACCGGCTTGGAGTTGATCAGGTCGTGCGGCATCAGCGTCTCGATCTCCTGGAGCGACATGCGCTCCTTGATCGCGCGCTCCATGCGCACCAGACCGATCCGGTACTGGTTCTCGAGCAGCTCCCCCACCACGCGCACGCGGCGGTTGCCGAGGTGGTCGATGTCATCGACGCGCTTGGTCGGGTCGGAGCCGTTCTTCAGGTCGACCAGGTACTTCACCGCGGCGAGGATGTCGTCGGGCCGCAGCGTGGGCAGCTCGCGCAGCGAGATCTCCTCGGCCGGGCCGGCCGGGCCGGCCGGGTGGTGCACCACGCGCTGCTCGGGGTCGCAGCCGAGCTTGTGGTTCACCTTGAGGCGGCCGACCCGCGACAGGTCGTAGCGCTCCGGGTTGAAGAACAGGTTGTGGAACAGCGTGGTCGCCGTCTCGAGCGTCGGCGGATCGCCCGGCCGCAGGCGCCGGTAGATCTCGATGATCGCCTGGTCGCGGGTGAGCTGCTGGTCCTTGCTCTCGGCGAGCAGCGTGTCGCGCACCGAGGTGCCGGTCAGCACCGGGTCGAGGTAGAGCAGCTTGAACTCGTCGATGCCGCGCTCGCGGAACTGGTCGAGGTGCGCCTGGGAGAGCTCCTCGTTGCACTCGATGATCACCTCGCCGGTCGCCTCGTCGACCAGATCGACCGGGGAGACGCGCTTCACGTTGTCCTCCCGGATCAGGTCCTCGAGCCCGATCGGGATCCAGTCGATGCGCGCCTCCGCCATGCGGCGCAGGCTGGCCTTGTTGAACTTGCGGTCCTTCTTGACCAGGACGTTGCCCGCGTCGTCCTTCACGTCGTGGGTGGCGCGCTGCCCCTCGAGCAGGTCCGCCACGACCTTCTTCAGGTAGCGCGGCTTCTTGCCGTCCATCTCGACGCGGATCGTCTCGGGCTTGTAGAAGAAGTCGAGCAGCTCCTCGGTGGAGTAGCCGAGGGCCTTCAGCAGCACCGTCGCGAAGATCTTGCGGCGGCGGTCGATGCGCGCGTAGAGCAGGTCCTTGTGGTCGAACTCGAGGTCGAGCCACGACCCGCGGTACGGGATCACCCGGCACGAGAACAGCTTTTTGCCGGCCGCGCTGACCGTCGACGAGGTCGTGGTGTCGAAGAAGATGCCCGGCGAGCGGTGGAGCTGCGAGACGATCACGCGCTCGGTTCCGTTGATGATGAAGGTGCCGTTGTCGGTCATGATCGGGATCTCCCCGAAGTAGACCTCCTGCTCCTTCACGTCGCGGATCGTCTGCGAGCCCTCGGCGTCGTCCCAGGCCACGAGCCGGATCGTGACCTTGAACGGCGCCGCGTAGGTCATGCCCCGCTGCAGGCACTCCTGCACGTCGTACTTGGGCTCCTCGAGCACGTAGCCCACGAACTCGAGCGACGCGGTGTCGTTGAAGTCCTTGATCGGGAAGATCGAGTTGAACACCGCCTGCAGGCCCGTGTTCTCGCGCTTCTCGGGTTCCACCTGCGTCTGCAGGAAGCGCTCGAAGGACTGCTTCTGGATCTCGATCAGGTTCGGGATCTCGAGGATCGCGGGGATCTTCGAGAAATTCTTGCGAACTCGCGGTGCGTTCTCGGAGAACTGGATCTCGGTCACGCGCCCTCCTGGGAGAGGAGAAATGGAACGCGCGCGCCGCGCCGGACCTGGGCGGCCCGGCGCGCGCGCAGCGAACGCCCGTCGCTACTTGATGTCGATCTGGCCGCCAGCAGCCTGCACCTGTTCCTTGATCTTGGCGGCTTCGTCCTTGGAGACGCCTTCCTTGATCGGCTTCGGCGCGCCCTCCACCAGGTCCTTGGCCTCCTTGAGGCCGAGGCCGGTGATCGCGCGCACCTCCTTGATCACCTGGATCTTCTTGTCGCCGGCCGACACCAGGATGACGTCGAACTCGGTCTTCTCCTCGGCCGGTGCCGCGGCGGCGCCGGCGGGCATCGCCGCCATGGCGACCGGCGCGGCGGCCGAGACGCCCCACTTGTCCTCGAGGAGCTTGGCCAGCTCGGCCGCCTCCATCACGGTGAGGCTCGAGAGCTGGTCGACGATCGTGTTGAGATCAGCCATGACTTTCTGGACCTTTCCTTCTCGCCGAGCGGTCGAGCCACGCACGGCTCGACGCAGTTGGATCGGAGCGGGCCATCCCGCCCCGAACGAATCAGGACGCGGGCGCCGCCTCCTCGAGCTTCGCCTGGCGCGCCGCCACGAGCCGCGCGAGCTGGCCCGCCGGCGCCGCGAGCACGCCCGCGATCTTGGTGGCGGGCGCCTGGATCAGACCGAGCAGCTTGGCGCGCAGCTCGTCGAGCGAGGGCAGCGTCGCCAGCGTCGCGATCTCCGCCTTGCCGAGCGCCGCGCCCTCCACCACCGCGCCGCGCAGCTTGAACACCTCGTGGTCCTTGGCGTAGTCGACCAGGACCTTGGCGAGCCGCGCCGGATCGCCGTACGAGAACGCCAGCCCGGTGGGGCCCGAGAGGTGCGGCGCGAGCGCCTCGCCCGGCGAGCCGGCCGCCGCGCGGCGGATCAGCGTGTTCTTGGCGACGCGGTACTCGAAGTCGCCCTTGCCCTCGGCGCGCAGCTTGGCGCGCAGCGCGTCGACGGCGGCCACCGTCAGGCCGCGGTACTCGGCCACGAACACGCTCTTGGCGCGCCGGAAGCGCTGCTGCAGCTCGGCGACCTCGCCTTCCTTCTGCGTCCGGGTCAGCACGCTGGTCTTCTCCTCACGCCGCCTTCGTGGACACCACCGACGCGGGGTCGATCCGCACGCCGGGTCCCATCGTCGTCGAGATGGTGATGCGCTTCATGTAGGTGCCCTTGGCCGACGACGGCTTGGCGCGCGCCAGCGCGTCGATCAGGGTGGTCGCGTTGTCGACGAGCTGGTCGACGCTGAACGAGCGCTTGCCGACGCTGACGTGCACGATGCCCGCCTTGTCGACCCGGTACTCGACCTTGCCCGACTTCTGCTCCGCGACGGCGCGCCCGACGTCCATCGTGACCGTGCCGAGCTTCGGGTTGGGCATCAGCCCGCGCGGTCCGAGCACGCGGCCGAGGCGGCCGACCACGCCCATCATGTCGGGCGTCGCGATCACCCGATCAAAGTCGAGCCACCCCTCCTGGATCCGCTTCGCCAGGTCGTCGGCGCCGACGTGGTCGGCGCCCGCGGCGGCGGCCTCCTTCTCCTTCTCGCCCTTGGCGAAGACGACGATGCGCACCGTCTTGCCCGTCCCGTGCGGGAGCACCAGGCCGCCGCGCACCATCTGGTCGGCGTGCTTCGGGTCGACGCCGAGGTTCACCGCGAGGTCGACGCTCTCGTCGAACTTCGGAGCCGGCATGCCCTTCAGCAGCTCCACGGCCTGGCGCAGCTCGTAGGCGCGCAGCGGGTCGCGCGCCGCCGACGCCGCCTTCATGCGCTTGGAAAGCGGCATGGCTCAGCCCTCCACCACGTCGAGGCCCATCGAACGCGCCGTGCCGGCGATGATCTTCGCCGCTGCGTCGACGTCGTTCGCATTCAGGTCGGGGAGCTTCAGCTGGGCGATCTCGCGCACCTGCGCCCGCGTCACCGTCCCCACCTTCACGCGGCTCGGGTCGCCCGAGCCCTTCTCGACCTTGGCGGCCCGCTTGAGCAGCACCGCCGCGGGCGGCGTCTTCAGCTCGAAGGTGAAGGTGCGGTCGGCGTAGACCGTGATCACCGCCGGGATGATCAGGCCCTGCTTGTCCTGCGTGCGCGCGTTGAACGCCTTGCAGAATTCCATGATGTTGACGCCGTGCTGGCCGAGCGCGGGACCGACCGGGGGCGACGGATTCGCCGCGCCGGCGGGGCACTGGAGCTTCACGATCGCAACGACCTTCTTGGCCACGACTCGCCTCTACGCCTTCTCGAGCTGCGTGTAGTCGAGCTCGACCGGCGTGGCTCGACCGAACACCTGCACCATCACCCGCACCTTCTCCTTGTCCGGCCTCACCTCGTCCACGAAGCCCTGGAAGTTGGCGAAGGGCCCGCTCACCACGCGCACGTTCTCGCCCTCCTCGAAGCGGATCTTCGGCTTGGGCTTGTGGGCGCCTTCCTTGATCTGCTGGGTCATGCGCGCCACCTCGTCGTCCGAGATGGGCGTCGGCTTGTTGCCCGCGCCGCCGACGAAGCCGGTGATGCGTGCCGTGCCGCGCACGATGTGCCAGGTCTCGTCGGTGAGCGCCATGCGCACCAGGATGTAGCCCGGGAAGAACTTGCGCTTCGAGGTGCGCTTCTCTCCCTTCACGACCTCGACCACCTGCTCCTCGGGGATCAGGATCTCGTCGAAGGCCTCCTCCTTGCCGAGCGCCTTGGCGCGCTCGAGCAGACCCTGCTTCGCCTTCTGCTCGTGCCCCGAGTAGGTGTGCACGATGTACCAGCGCTTCTCGTGCCCCGCCGGCGCCGCCGCGGGGGCGGGCGACGAGGCGTTCGACTCGGTCTCGGCGGAGCCTGCGGGCGGTGTCTCTTCGTTGATCACGGCAGCACCCACTTCACGAGCTCGGCCAGGGCCATGTCGATGATTCCCAACACCAATGTGATCACGGCCACGATCACCACCACGCCGATCGTCCCAGCCACGGCTTCCTTGCGCTGCGGCCAGGTGACCTTGCGGAACTCACTGCGTACGTCGAGCACGTAGCTCCGGGCGGCCTCGACCCACCCGACCGGATCCGCCTGCTCTGCAACGTCCTTCGACATCCATCTTCCCAGGCTGGCAGGCGCGGAGGGACTCGAACCCCCAACCCCCGGATTTGGAGTCCGGTGCACTACCAATTGTGCTACGCGCCTACGACTGCGTGACCCAGCGGACGCTCGTGACCGGCCGTCACTCGATGATTTCGGCGACGACGCCGGCGCCGACGGTGCGGCCGCCCTCGCGGATCGCGAAGCGCAGCTCCTTGTCCATCGCGATCGGCGTGATCAGCT
>Ga0335070_10005250_pt1 | contig 15217 bp, 17 predicted proteins | sample Lox_Sample_13_FD_206722 | JGI IMG/M metagenome (GOLD analysis project Ga0335070, IMG submission 206722) | Soil microbial communities from Loxahatchee National Wildlife Refuge, Florida, United States - Lox_Sample_1.3 | ecosystem: Environmental > Terrestrial > Soil > Wetlands | place: USA... | reverse complement strand
TCGATCATTATCTCGCCAAGGAGACGGTGCAGAACGTCCTCATGCTCCGCTTCGCGAACGCCATCTTCGAGCCTCTCTGGAATCGCAACTTCGTGGACCACGTGGGCATCCTGGCGGCCGAAACCCTCGGCGTGGAACATCGGGCCGGTTACTATGACCGCTCGGGCGTGCTCAGGGACATGTTCCAGAACCACCTGATGCAGCTCCTCGCCCTGATCGCCATGGAGCCACCATCCCGCTTCGAATCCGATCGGGTCCAAGACGAGAAGGCCAAGTTATTCCGCTCGCTCAAGCCGCTCACCGCGGCCGGAGTGCACGAGAGCCTGGTCCTCGGCCAGTACGGCCCTGGCGCTGTGGAGGGCGCGCAGGTACCGGGGTACCGGGAAGAGCCCGGGGTGAGGCCCGATTCGGTGACGCCGACCTTTGCTGTCCTCCGCCTGTTCCTGGACAACTGGCGCTGGCAGGGGGTACCCTTCTACCTTACCTCGGGCAAACGGCTGGCGCGAAAGGTGACCGAGATCACCGTACAGTTCAAAGAGGTGCCCCACTCCATGTTCCAGACAGTCCTGGGCGAGAGGATCATCGCCAACCGCCTGATCGTCGGCATCTATCCGGACGAGGGCATCAGGCTCACCTTCCAGACCAAAAACCCAGGGGCACAGATGTGCCTGAGATCGGTACTCATGGACTTCAAGTACTATGAGGACTACCGCGGCCCGGTCCTGGACGCCTATGACAAGGCCCTGGTCGATTGCATCCAGGGCGACCACATGCTCTTCTGGCGGCAGGACGGGGTGGAGCTCTGCTGGGGCTTCCTCACTCCCATTCTGGAGGAGTGTGAGGCCTGCGGGCCGAAAGTCCCACCCATACACCCGTACGCGGCAGGGACCTGGGGGCCGGAGCCGGCCCGACCCTGGATGAGCATGATCGCAGGGTAATGGGATGGGGTAATTGCTGCTCCCAGCGACAGGCCAGAGAGGAGACGGCCGGGAAAATCCGAAATCCGAGGCACGAAACAATATCGAAATTCCAAATGATCGAAACAATCGTGGCGCTAGCCCCCTTTTTGGAGTTTGGGTCATTCCTATTTGGATTTGTTTAGGATTTCGTGCTTCGATATTCGAATTTTGAGTCTCTCGCAAGCACTGCCCGACAGAGTCCCGCAAGAAATTCTTCGGGAGAAGACAGCGGAGGGAACCGTGGAGACCTACTACGATCCGCAGGATCTGCCCAAGTTCGAAGAGATCGGCAAAGACGCGCCCGAACTCGCCAAGAAGTTTTTCGACTACTACCAGGCGGTGTTTGCGGAGGGCGAGTTGACCGAGCGGGAGAAGGCCCTTATCGCGCTGGCCGTGGCCCACACCGTACAGTGCCCCTACTGTATCGACGCCTACACTCGCGCCTGCCTGGAGAAGGGCTCGAATGTCGCCGAGATGACCGAGGCGGTCCACGTGGTCGTGGCCATCCGTGGTGGGGCCTCCCTCGTCCACGGAGTTCAGATGCGGAATATAGCCGGGAGGATCTCCCTGTAAGATCTTTGAGCATCGCCGATTCACCAGGGATTAGAGGGATGGATCAGACGCAATCACTTCGGCCAAGGGAGGAGTTCCACGGCGGGAGGATTCTAACCATCGAACCCTTCCGCCAGACCTTGGCCCACCACGGGATCGAGCTGACCCGCGGGCAGACGACCACGCTCCAGGTTAACGTGGGCCTCAGGTGCAACCAGGTATGCCACCACTGCCACCTGGAGGCAGGGCCTGATCGCCTGGAGGTGATGGACGCCCGAACAATGGATGCGGTGGTTGCCTGCGCTGACAGATTCCGGTTCCAGGCGATCGACATCACCGGCGGCGCACCCGAGCTGAATCCCAACCTGGGAGAGCTGATCGAGAGGCTCTCACCCTTGGTACCCCGGCTCATGCTCCGCTCCAATCTCACTGCCCTGGCAGGGGGAGGCCGGGATTTTCTCATGGACCTCTGCCGGGACAAAAGGGTGGTGATTGTCGCCTCCCTTCCCTCACTCAACGAGGCGCAAGCGGAATCGCAGCGTGGCCGGGGCGTCTTCCGGAAGTCCATTGCCGCGCTCCGGAAGCTCAACGCCCTGGGCTATGGACGCTCCCACCTCGAGCTCGACCTGGTGGTCAATCCCACCGGCGCCTTCCTCCCCCCTTCGCAACAGCAGACCGCCCGGAGGTTCCGAGAGGTCCTCGAGCGAAAGTGGGGCATCACCTTCAACCACCTCTTCGCCTTTGCCAACGTGCCCCTCGGGAGGTTCCGCCACTGGCTCGAGCGCTCGGGAAACCTGGAGACCTACATGGCGAGGCTCGCGGCCGGTTTCAACCCCTGCGCCGTTCCGGGGCTCATGTGCCGCACCATGATCTCGGTCTCCTGGGACGGTTTTCTCTTCGATTGCGACTTCAATCTCGCCCGGGGCCTGCCCCTCGGGGGACGGAGGATCCATGTCTCCGAACTAGGCGATCTTCCCGCTCCGGGAGCCCCCATTGCGGTTTCCGACCACTGCTACACCTGCACCGCGGGCGCAGGTTTCACCTGAGGCGGGGCGATCAGCGCCTGAGGTTCAGGGCGATCCCATGCAACCCGAACGCTTGATAGTCTTCAGCCGTTACCCGGAACACGGCAAGACGAAGACCCGCCTCGCCTCAGCCCTCGGGGCGGAGGGCGCCGCTCGGCTCCAGCGGCAGATGGCGGAACATGCCCTGAGCCGCGCTCGGGCCTTTGCCGCAAGGCGTTCCGTGGGGCTGGAGGTCCACTACGAGGGCGGGGGCGCGGGGCGCATGGCGGAGTGGCTCGGTCCGGGACTCGCGTACCACCCCCAGGCGGGCGGCGATCTCGGCGCCCGGATGGAGCACGGGTTTGCTGAGGCATTCCGCACCGGCGCGGAGAAGGTGGTGCTCGTGGGTACCGACTGCCCGGGCATCACCACCACCATTCTCCGAAGCGCCTTCAACCTTCTCGGGATCTTTGACCTGGTCCTCGGGCCCGCTCGGGATGGAGGGTACTACCTCATCGGCCTCAAGAAGCAGGCACCGGAGCTGTTTCGCGACGTCCCCTGGGGCACAGCGATGGTCGCCGCTCGCACCCTGCAGGCGGCGGCAGAGCTGGGTCTCCGAGCGGTAACCGTGGATCCCCTCGTCGATGTCGATCGTACGGAGGATCTTCCTGTCTGGGAGCGGGAGGCCGGGCACGCCGGGGAGCTCGGCCCCCCCCGAATGTCAGTCGTGATCCCCACGCTCAACGAAGAGGAGCACCTCGAGGCCACCCTTGAGAATGTGACAAGGGAGCCAGATATCGAGCTGATCGTGGTGGATGGGGGAAGCAGCGACCGGACTGCTGAGCTGGCCCTGGCCCGGGGAGTCCGCCTCCTCACAACCACCGCGCAGAGGGCGAGACAGATGAACGCAGGGGCCGCGGCGGCGAGCGCTCCGGCGCTGCTCTTTCTCCACGGCGACACCCGTCTTCCGCCCGGCTTTTCCGGCCATGTCCTTGAGCTCCTGGCCGGACGCGGCACGGCAGGGGGGGCCTTCCGCCTTGCCGTCGCCGGCCCCGGCTGGGGCCTGCGGGTAATCGAAGGCCTTGCTAACGCACGATCCCGGCTCCTCCACCTCCCCTACGGCGATCAGGGCCTCTTTGTCATGGCGGATCTTTTCCGCCGCCTCGGAGGCTTTCCCGAGCTCCCCATCATGGAAGATGTGGTCTTCGTCCGGCGGCTCAACAAAAGGGGGCGGATCGCCATGGCTCCCTGCTCCGCCCTCACCTCTGACCGCCGCTGGCGGCGGCTGGGCATACTAAGGACGACCCTGGTCAACCAGGTGGTGCTAACGGGGTTCTTCCTGGGCGTCGATCCTGTCCGCCTCGCCGGCTGGTATCGAGGTGCCGGGAGAAGGAGAGTGTCCGGAGACGGGATTTGATGGATTGCCTCAAGACGGCCCCATCACCGGCTGTCCGATCACCCCAAGAACAGTCTCCTCTACCCCTCGCGAGGGGGAGAGGGAGCGGGCCATGGTGGAGGTGACCAAACAGATGTTCAAAATCGACCGCATTGACCTTTCTGCCTTGAGAGGGTGGACGGTCAATCCTGAGGCGGAGGCAACTCTAGGAGAGAACACCCACCCTGCTCCCACGACAAGATCTTGCATCCTCATCGTCAATACGATAATGTGAAACCTTTCCCGGGTCTACACAGTCTACCTGTCTTGAGACTGCTCATGCACCAGAGGAATGCACGATGTCTACTCCACTCAAGGAATTCACCCGCGACGACTTGCTCACCTACAACGGCCAGGACGGGCGGCCGGTGTACATCGCCCATGAGGGCAAAGTGTACGACGTGTCCGCGAGCAAGCTCTGGAAGACCGGGAGCCACATGAAGCGGCACCAATCCGGTCGCGACCTGAGCGAGGATATCAAGGGAGCGCCCCACGACATCTCGGTCCTCGGAAGGGTCCCGCAGATCGGCACCCTGAAGCCGGAAAAGGATCCCATGGACGAGAGAGTTCCGGAGATCCTCCTCTCGCTCTTCCAACGAGTCCCCATGCTCCGCCGTCACCCTCATCCGATGACGGTCCATTTCCCCATTGCCTTCATCATGCTGGTGCCTGTGCTCAACCTTCTCGCCTTGCTCCTGGGAAAGGCGTCGCTCGAGACCTGCGCCTTTCATGTGTTGACGGCCTGTCTCATCGTCACCCCCGTTGCGATGTTGACCGGCCCCTACAACTGGTGGATGAATTACGGCGGCAGGTGGAGCCCTGTTATCATAGTCAAGATGGTCGGCTCCCTCGTTCTCATCGTGCTCGTCCTGGCCGCTTTCCTCTGGAGGATGACCCAGCCGGCCATCATGGTGGAGCCGGGTGGAGCGCGGCTCGCCTTCCTTCTCCTCACCATGGCAATGGTCCCGGTTGTCACCGTCCTTGGCTGGTTTGGCGCCAAGATGACCTTTCCCCACTAGCGAGAAGACCTTCCGCCTGGATACGCGAGAAACGGGTATGGAACAACAACGGTGCGCCGGCCCTCGGGATTTCAGGCTCTTCCTGGCTCTCTCCCGGACTCCCCACCTGCTCCTCGATCTCGCCACCCCCATGGTGGCGGCCCTTCTCTGTCTGGGGCGGCTCCCGAATCTTTCCACCATCATTCTCGGGCTCATCACGGTCTTCGCCGGATACGCCTGCATCTATGCCTTGAACGATGTCACCGACTACCAGCTGGATCGACAACGCATGGGCGGGATAGCGCGGAAAGATGAGTGTTTCGATCTCGACTGCATGTTTGTCCGGCATCCCCTGGCCCAGGGCCTCATCCCCTTCAGGGGCGGTGTGGCATGGACCGCATTCTGGGGGACGGTGGCCCTTGTCGGCGCGGCCCTCTTGAACCCCCTGTGCGCTGTGATCTTCATCCTCGGCGGCATCCTGGAAGCCGTCTACTGCAAGCTCTACCGCGTGACCCAGTGGAAGATCCTGATCGCGGCGGTAGTGAAGACCATGGGTGGTATGGCCGCCATCTTCGCCGTCGACCCGCGGCCCTCGCCCGGATTTGTCATCGCCTTCTTCGCCTGGATAGCCCTCTGGGAGGTCGGGGGCCAGAACATCCCGAACGACCTCGTGGACATGGAGGAGGATGGACGCCTCGGAGCCAGAAGCATCCCCCTCGTCTACGGGACCAACGTTGCGGTGTTCGTGATCCTCACGGCGCTGATTGCCAGTGTCGTCCTCGGCATCGGGGTGGTGTTCACCTCGCCGCTCCAGCGAAAGTGGCTCTACCTGGCGGGTGCTACCATCTCGGGGGTGTTCCTTCTCCTCTTGCCCTTCCGAGACTTTCTGGCCCAAGGAGACCCGGCCAAGGCGGTCACGCTCTTCAACCGTGCCAGCCTCTACCCCCTCGGGATGCTCATCACGACGGTGCTTTGCCTCGTAAAGTAACGCCTGCACTAATGTTCCGTCTCATATGTAGCTTAGCATAGTAAGTTTCGCCGGACCTTACCTGAGGAAGTGCCACGGGCGAAATTCGAAGCACGAAATACGAAATCCAAAACAAGCCCAAAATTTAAATTTTCAAATGGGTTAAACAGGTTTTGAAAATGCTTCAGCGAGCGCATTCCCCGTCCCGCCCTGGCGGGCCTGCGGGGTCAGCGAGCGAACTACAACAAAATGGGACCCGTTCCTTACATTTCGAAGATTCCCTGCGGCTGGCCGCAGGGAGCTTCAATTTTAATCGATTTGCTATTCGGATTTGTTTGGGGTTTCGTCCCGCCAAGGCGGGATTCGGATTTCTAGTGTATCGATTAGGCAACCTACTCTCGTTCAGGTAATTAAGGGATGTAGGGTGGGCACAGCCCACCGGACAAGTTGTTTCCCTGTGGGAGCGGGTTCCAGCCGCGATCGGATGACGTCAGGGTGCTGGGGGTGTTATGTTTTATAAATGGAGACCCGCATCGTCCGGTTGTCTTTGATGTAGGCGGATTCTTGCCCGGAGGATAGCTATGGACTCGCCACACTTCCTGGCGAAGGTCTACTTCGGCTCTCTCGACACTGATCTCATCCACTCCTTTCGGGAAGAGGAGGCGGAGGAGAAGACGCGGGAGGTTATCGCCAAGTTCGCTGAGCTGAGCGAGCAGTACGCGCCCCACGTGCTGGAGCAGGCGGGGGCTGTCCCCAAGGAGCTCCTGAGAAAACTGGGAGCCATCGGTTTCTTTGGGCTCACGATACCCGCTGCCTACGGCGGAGCCGGGCTGAGCCTCAGGCAGTATCTGAAGGTGGTGGAAGAGATAGCCAGCCGGGACCTCGCGCTGGCGCTTCTCTCCCTGGCCCACCTTTCCATCGGCATGAAGGGGATAGTCCTTTTCGGCACGGAGGAGCAGAAGCGGAAGTATCTTCCCCCTGCCGCCTCGGGTGAGATGATCTTCTCCTACGCCCTCACCGAGCCGAAGGCGGGATCGGACGCGAAAAACATCGAGACGGTTGCTCTCCTTTCCGAGGACGGCGGCCACTACCTCCTGAACGGCCAGAAGACCTATATCACCAACGCCAACTACGCCGGCGGGCTCACGGTCTTCGCCCAGCTTGACCCAACGAATCCCGGCTTCATGGGAGCTTTCATCGTGGAGACCCCCTGGGGCGGGGTCAAGATCGGCAAGGACATGCCGAAGATGGGGCTAAAGGCGAGCTCCACCGCCCCGATTCAGCTCAAGGACGTGCGGGTTCCGGTGGAGAATCTCCTCGGCCGGCCGGGGGATGGCTTCAAGATCGCCATGACCATCCTGAACTACGGGAGGCTCGCCCTCGGCGCCGGGGCCGCCGGGATCATGAGGCGGTCCCTCCAGGACATGGTCAAGCGGGCTGCAAGCAGAAAGCAGTTCGGGGTCCCTATCAACCAGTTTGAGCTCATCCAGGAGAAGATGGTGCGGGCGCGGGTGAACGCCTATGTGGCCGAGGCCATGACCGAGTTCACCGCCGAGATGCTCGCCCGGGACCCTGTGGCGCCGGTAGCCGTCGAAAGCTCGCACTGCAAGCTCTTCGGCACGAACCGCTCCTGGGATACCCTCTACGACGCCCTCCAGGTAGCGGGCGGCTCCGGCTACCTCTCCACCCAGCCCTACGAGAAGAGGATGCGGGACAATCGAGTGGGCACCATCTTCGAGGGCACGACCGAGATCCACTCCATCTACCCTGCCCTCTTCACCCTCCGGAATATCGGGAAACGCGTGGAGGCCGAGTGCCCCACGACCGCCTCGAGGCTGAGATTTCTCCTCAAGGGCATGGTCGGCAAGGCAACCTGGGAGCTGTCTTTCCCGGACCCGGTGATGAAGAGGGCCGTGCGCCTCGTCCGGGCCCTGGCGCGAAGCATTCGCTGGATGCTCCACGCCGGGCTCCTCCTCCACGGCAAGAAGGTCCTCGAGCAGGAGTTCTTCCTCAGGCGGGTGACCACGCTCAGCGTCTACCTTTACGGGATTCTCTCGGTTCTCGCGAGGCTGGAGGCGGCGCGCAAGGCGAGGAAGGATGTGACCAGGGAGCGCCGGTTACTGGACTACTTCCTGGCGGAGGCCCGACAGGCGAGAAAGGTGAATTGCCGGGTGCTGACATCACGGCAGGAGTCTCTGCACCATAAGATCTTCCGGGACCTTACCCCTTAATCTCGCACAGAGAGGGATTTGTCTCTCACAGAGCCCACAGAGTTGGCGATTCGCATCCGCTTGCGGCGGATTCGAATCAATCTGCCGTCCGCAAAGGCGGGAACGATCAGCCACCCCAGAGGGCTTTTTTATCTCTGGCTCCCCGGAGCGGACTCGAATCCCACTCACATTGGGATCACCTCATTCGCTCTCAGGTCTACACTCTCTGGCCAGTGCTGCCTCACGCAAGTCGGCTCAGACGCCCATCACCTGGAACCGGACAAGGACGGCATAGCTTGCGGCAGTCTGGCCCAAATACAAACCTCCTCGCGGTCTTCCCTTTAGAATCGCCTTTACCTAATCACCCAAAATCAGGTATAGAGAACTTACCCGCCCCAAGGGAACATCAGGGGGAAAATCGTGAAAACCTACCTTTTCGTCGCGGGTCTGTCTGTCCCCATTAGCTGCCTTTCTTTGCCCTTGCTCGCCTCCACTGCCCGCAACGCTCTCACGCCAGCGATTCTCGACAAGGCATTCCCGGGGGGATCTGAAATTGGGATTCGACCATGACGGAGGGCGAAAGTTCCCAAACAACGGGCCTTTGTTTTGACGAGATCGGCTACTGGACCGAGATCAAGCTGGACATCGTGAGAGACCACGCAAAGGAGTACTCGACAATACTCGCCAAGCGGCGCTTGTCCTACGCCTACATCGACGGCTTCGCGGGCTCAGGAGTCCATCTGGCGAGGGATACCCACGAGTTCGTGCCGGGCAGTCCCTTAAATGCACTCAGGATCGAGCCGCCTTTCGACGACTACTTCCTGATCGACCTCGATGGCGACAAAGTCGAGCAATTGCGTGCCTTGCCCGAGATAAAAGAAAGGCCGGAGGTACACGTCATCCACGGCGACTGCAACGTGGTGCTTCTGGACAAGGTCTTTCCGAAGGTGAGGTACGAGGACTACCGCCGCGTGTTGTGCGTGCTAGACCCTCACGGACTCCACCTCAACTGGGAGGTCATCGAGACCGCTGGGCGGATGAAGTCCATCGAGATCTTCCTCAACTTCCCCATCATGGATATGAACCGGAACGCCCTCTGGCGGCGGCCGGAGCATGCAAACGAAGCGAGCCAAGCCAGGATGACGGCCTTCTGGGGGGACGACTCTTGGCGACTCGCAGCCTATCGGCAGCAAACAACGCTTTTCGGTGACGAGGAGGATGTGAAGCTCGGCAACAAGCAGGTGGTGGACGCGTTTCGGGAGAGGCTGAAACCAGTGGCTGGCTTCAAGGGTGTCCCCGAGCCGATGCCGATGCTCAATGCAAAGAACGCGGTGGTATACTATCTTTTTTTCGCGAGCCAGAAGGCTGTTGCCTCCAAGATCGTTCAGTATATTTTCAAGAAGTATCGAAACAGGAGGGTCTAGGGATGGCGAAGTCGGCAATCGAATGGACCGAGTCAACCTGGAACCCGGTGACTGGCTGCACGAAAGTGAGCCCGGGCTGCCGGCACTGCTACGCGGAGCGGATGGCCGTCCGCTTGCAAGCGATGGGACAGCCCAACTACGAGAGGGGCTTTGAGGTCGCGCTCCACGAGCACGCGTTGGAGTTGCCGCTTACGTGGAAGAGACCGCAGATGGTCTTCGTCAACTCTATGAGCGACATCTTCCATGACAACGTGCCAGAGGAGTTCGTCCACCGCGTGTTCGAGGTGATGCGAGAGGCTCGGTGGCACACCTTCCAGGTGCTGACCAAAAGGGCCGAGCGCATGGAGAAGTTCGCACACACGATAGACTGCCCGCCGAACGTGTGGATGGGTGTGAGCGTCGAGACAAGGGACTTTCTCTTCCGGATCGACCACCTGCGAACGGTCCCCGCGCACGTAAAGTTCATCTCGTTCGAGCCGCTGCTCGAGGCGCTCGGGAAGATCAACCTCTCGGGGATCGACTGGGCCATCGTCGGCGGGGAATCGGGACCCAAAGCGCGCGCCATCGACGAAGCGTGGGTGATTCACATCAGGGATCAGTGCCGGGTCGCCGGGGTGCCCTTCTTCTTCAAGCAGTGGGGCGGGACCAATAAGAAAAAGGCGGGGCGCATGCTCGACGGCCGAACATGGGACGAGATGCCACGACTGGTCGTGCCTTCGGAGGCACAGGCTTCAACGCGGTCACTCATAGGTCTCGAGTCAGAGAGTCGCGCCGCTGCTGCTCAGGGAGTCCGTCAATCTGCAGTCGTCAGACGTGGAGGATATCCTCTTCGGTAATCGGGAGATCAACGCTTGCCCTGGCGCTGATCCAGCTCAGCATGTTCAGGTTGCGCACCGTCAGGGCAACCTCCTTTTCATCTAACGGCGGGCGACGCTTCTGCTTCCACTTCATGACCGAACCGAGCACGTCGTTTTCTGAAGGCGACCCTTCGAAATGGCCCTTACACTCTTGGGCGGCAAAATGCACGGTGGCGGCCACCTCGGCTTGCTTCGTATTCATCCGCATAAAAAGGTCCGCGACCTTGTCGATAACCGGGTCCCACTCCCGAAGCCGATCGCCATAGGCCCGCCTGGCATCATTGAAGGTTGGTCCCACCCGGATGGCGAACATCCGGCCTAACTGCTCCTCTCGAACCATCCCGTTATTGACCAAAACGGTGATCCGTTCCTTCAGGGCCGGCGCATGAGGACCGTAACTTCCGCGCTGGTATTTCAAGCCCGTCGGGATCCCGGATTCCGTGGCAAAGTAGGCGATCTTCTGAAACGTGGTTCGCCCTACCGGCCGGTGGAAAGGCTCCTCCTCGATTCTTCTCAAGATTTCCACTACAGCCACCCATGCCGGGCCGATCCGTTGAGGGGCTTGCGTCTCTCCCATGGCATCCTGCGTCTTCTCCAGAAAAGAAGGCTGCAATTCCTCGTGGGGTGTTCCGTAGGGCGCATAGAGCTCGACGGGCATGTCCAGTTCCTTTAGATATCTATATAAGGTCGGTCCGACGACACGCCACTCAAGCTGGCCGTGACCGCACCCGAGAGGCGGAACGGCCAGGGAGGTGATGCCCCATTGTCTGTAATGCTGCTGAAGGTAGCGTAACCCCGCAACGATATCTTGCAGGCGCGAAGCCGAACGCCAGTGTCCCTTGGTGGGGAAGTTCAGAATCCAGGGCGGGAGCAGGCGCTTGAACAGGTAGGGGCGTCCCAGCCGAACCTGTTTGGCCTCGCTCCGACTTACATAATCCTCAAACATGTCGGGAAAGCGCTTCTTGAACTCCAGCGCGATCCCTTTGCCCATGATCCCGACGCAGTTCACGGTATTGACAAGCGTCTGCGCCTTGGATTCAAACATGTCACCCATAATGACCTTAACCATCGCTCTCCCCCCTCATCTGAAAAAGAGATGGCTGTTTATCGAGACCGAAATGTTCGTATTCAAGGATGCAAACCTATTCATGGCCTCCTGGCACGATACATACGCGCCCGTAATGTAATCCGGCTTCACTCTGTCCGGTACGAGCACTTCGGCGCACTTGGTGGCTTTCTTTTTCCACTCGAGGATCTGATCCGCGTCTGTCCAGTACTCTGCGAAGGTCATCTCAAGGTCCACGATTCTCAATCCGGCAGGGGCAGCTTCAAATCTTGCGTAATCACTGGATGCGTTACGATCTGTGATCACGACACGGTCAAGATCAATGATGTCTGGCCTGACCCTGAGCACGCAGAGGTCGCGATGCTGTGCCTGACGCTTATACATCATGGGGTTCCTCGCGCATATGTAGAGATTCACATAGTCATGGAGCTTTCTTCCTCCCGGCACGGCGACCTTTGCTCGCCGATCCCGGATCTCGTGCATGGCTACAGATTCATGCTGTATGCTTTTGGACCGGCTATGAGACAGGATACCCAGCCGGAGGATGGACGGTATCGCAGGCCTTCTTGACGCAAGAGAGCCTGGGCAGCATGGAACATTGCGTAATAGGACCGGCCAGCGGCAAATTCCGCGTCACCCGCCCGGAGCTGCGTTTTGGCCGCATTCAGGGCGCGTTCAGCTTTCTCGAGCGGTTTGCGAGCTTCTTCGGTCACGTAGAGATCGCCTCCTCTCTAAGGTTCACAAAGAAGAGAGTCGTGTCATCTCGCCACTGCTCTTCCGAGGAAAAAAAGCGACTGATGCTGATTTCGCATTTCAGAGAAAGCTCGGAGATAACTTCACTTGTGCGCGTAATTTCCCGGGAGTAGTTGTCCACCTCATCCAGGACTATAAGCAAATCCAGATCGGATTCTTCGTCCGCCTCATTGCGGGCATGAGAGCCGAACAGGTAGACGCCCTTCAGCCGCTCCCCGTAGAGCGCGGACAACCTGCTCTTGAGTTCCGCCAGGACCTGCCCGATCGTTTCATTCATGAGTGCTGCCTGATGCGCTACGCCTGGTTCGCAATCGTTTCAGGGCGTGGGCATCACGTGGTTCCCTTCCTGCTGGAGGCGTTCGGCCCGGATTCCTCGAGCCAGCGGTCGATAGCCTCCTTGCGAAACCGCCAGTGCCGGCCAATCTTCTGGCAGGGCACCTTGCTCTCGCGGACGAGTTTGTAAAGTGTCGATTTGGGAATCTTCAGGTACGCAGAAAGCTCTTCGATTGTGAGGACAGCGTCTCGGTTGCCACTCATCGGAGACACCTCTCCAGATCGAGACAAACCTCTCATGGGGTAACCCATACTTAGGCTTACTAATATCAGCTGGTGATAGTAACTGTCAATCAGTCCCTTGAAGAACCATTGAAGAGTCGCCTGGCGAAGAGTACCCCCAGAGCTCCCCTCACCTTGCGATCCGCCCTTCCCTGACGCGGACCCCGGTGGTGTTGGATATTCGTTTGCACGAACGTCTGTGCGGTAGTAAGTTCTGCCCACAAACGAACCTTCTAACCGCGAGCTGGAAATGAAACGGCGAGAAGAGATTCTCGGAGCTATAAGACGTGAGGAAGCACGACTCGGGATCGCGCCGCCGGACGATGAGAGCGTTGTGGAGCTGGACAGGAACCCGTGAAGTGAGGAGCCTATGGGGAAGGATACAAGCGAGAGGCGGACGAGCAAGAGAGCCGCGCCGAAGAAGGGGACCGGCAAGGTAAGCACTGCCCGCCTCGATGAGATGATCGAGGAGGCGACGGTTGACTGCTACAACGAATCCGAGCAAGCGACCGGTCTCTTCACCATGCTGGAGGAGAACCTCGCCTTACCCTTCACGACCGTCATCCTGGGCGTGGAGGTTACGGTCCAGAAAGTTGATATCACCGGCCGGGACGAGATCATTGCCGTCTGCCGGCGCGGCCGTGAGCGCCAGAAGGTTCCCATCCTCGATTTACCCCTTCCTGAGCCAAGGCCGGAAGGCTCCGAGTGGATCGATGCTTACCGTCGCTGGGGCAAGGGAAGATGAGCAATGGCGAAAGAGCACATCCCCGAAAAGCTCAAAGTCTGGATTGAAGCACGGAAGCGATTCCACCTGAGCCACGCCCAGGTCCAGATGGCGCGCGAGCTCGGCCTCAATCCCAAGAAGTTCGGCAAGCTCGCGAACCAAAAGCAGGAGCCGTGGAAGGCGCCGCTACCCCAGTTCATCGAGCATCTCTACTGGAAGCGATTCCGGAGGGAGCGGCCGGAGGTGGTGATGTCGATCGAGGAAAAAGCGCGGGACGAGCGCCGCAAGAAGCTTGCCCGGAAGGAAGCGAGGCGGGCGGCACCGGCGAATCGCACACGTGACGGTGCTGCGCCGGCGGAGAGCCCGAGTGATCACCAGGCAGGCGGGCGGAAAGAAGTATCATGAGCGAATATCAGTACTACGAATTCCAGGCAATTGATCGGCCACTTAGCAAGACGGAGATGCAGGAGCTCCGCGCCTACTCGACGCGGGCGAGAATCACCCCGATGAGCTTCATCAATGAGTACCACTGGGGCGATTTCAAGGGTGACACGGACCGATGGCTGGAGAAATACTTCGACGCGTTCCTCTACCTCGCGAACTGGGGCACCCGCATTTTCAAGCTACAGGTGCCGGCGCGGGTTCTCGAGCTCAGGACTGCGAAGCAGTTCTGTGCGAGAGAAAATCTCAGAGCAGGGGAGAAGGGCGGCTTGGTGATCCTCTCATTCGAGTCCGATCAGGAACCGGATGACGAATGGTTGGAACCGGAAGGCGTTCTCTTCTCACTTATCCCGCTCCGCTCTGATCTTATGCGCGGCGATCATCGTTCTCTCTACCTCGGCTGGCTCCGTTGCGCCCAAACCGGTGAACTGGATGAGGAAGAACTTGAGCCACCGATACCTCCCGGCCTGAACGAACTGACCGCTTCCCTCGCAAGTTTGGCTGAATTCATTCACGTCGACGCGGACCTGCTTCAAGTTGCAGCCCGAGCGAGTCAACCCCTGGAGGACGCGCAGCCGAAGCACAACGAGATCCGTACATGGATCGCGGGGCTGCCAGCCAGCGAGAAGGATGAGTGGCTCACTCGGCTGGTTGCAGGAGAGGAGGTTTCTCTCGCGGCCGACTTGCTGCGGAGGTTCATGAAGGGCCGATACACGGAAGCCCGTGAAGCTGCCGATACGACGAGGCGGCGAAGCGTCGGCGCGTTGCTCCGGGCTGCCGAGGAGCATGCCGAGGAGCGGCGCCGCATTGCGGAGAGCAAGGCGGCCGAGGCGAAAGCGCGACGGGAGCGCGAGGCTGCGATCGCGAGAGCCAGGTACCTCAAGGAGATCGCGGGACGCGAGCCAAAGCTGTGGAACGAGGTCGCGAGCCTCATCGCCTCAAGGCAGCCCAAGAGTTACGACCAGGCGGTGAAGCTACTTGTGGACCTCCGCGACCTCGCGGCCAGCAAGAATGATAGCGCCACCTTCGAGTCGCGCCTCCGCGCCCTTGAGGAACTCCATGCGAGGAAAGGGAACCTGCTCAAGCGGATGAAGAAGGCGAGACTCTGACTTCAGAGACTTGCCCACAAACACGTGGAGATTAGAGATGGCCGGACGAAATCCAAGAAATCCCATCCCGGTGCGGAAGGGGCGCCCTCAGGCACGCAGGAAAGTTGCCACGAGCGTGTTGCAACGCTTCGAGGCAGACGAGGCGGCCGCAGTCCTGAAGATC
>Ga0335070_10005249_pt1 | contig 15218 bp, 11 predicted proteins | sample Lox_Sample_13_FD_206722 | JGI IMG/M metagenome (GOLD analysis project Ga0335070, IMG submission 206722) | Soil microbial communities from Loxahatchee National Wildlife Refuge, Florida, United States - Lox_Sample_1.3 | ecosystem: Environmental > Terrestrial > Soil > Wetlands | place: USA... | reverse complement strand
ATCGCGGCGCACAATCCTGCCGTGGCGAAGGCGAACATCTTGATGCGATCGACGCGAATGCCGGAGAGCCGGGCCGCCTCGATATTGGCGCCCACCGCCTGCATCTTCTGGCCGATATCGGTGCGGTTGAGGATCACCCACAGCACCAGGAGGATGCCTATCATGAAGAAGACCGGATTCGGGATGCCGAACAGCACCCGGCCGAGCGAGAGCGTGGTGAAGGCCCGCGGGATGCCGGTGGCGATCGGGAAGGCGCTGTAGGAGAAGCCGATGCCGGTCAGCATGGTCCCGACGCCGAGGGTCGCGATCACGGCGTTGATCCGGACCTTGGTCACCAGCGCGCCGTTGATCAGCCCGAGGCCGATGCCGACCGCGAGGGCGGCGGCGATGCTGAGCCAGATCGGCAGCCCCTGGTACGACATGAAGCCGACCACGATGAGGCCGATGAAGCTGGCGACGAAGCCGACGCTGAGGTCGAACTCGCCGACCACGAGCGTGTAGGTCAGGCCGGCGGCGATGATCGCGGTCAGCGAGGCCTGGCTCAGGATGTTGAGGAAGTTGGCGCGGGAGAAGAACGTGGTCGGTGCCATGATCGAGAAGAACGCGAACATCAGCAGCAGCCCGAAGATCGTGCCGTAGCGCGACAGGAAGACCACGCCGGTGCGGCGCCAGTCGATCGGCTTGCGGCCGGGCTCGGTTCGTGCGGCGACGTCGCTCCGCGTGGTCACGCATCTGCTCCTTCGCCGGTTTCGGCGCCATGATAGCTGAGCTCGATGATGCGGGCCTCGGTGATGTCGCGGCCGGTGAGCTCTCCGGTCAAGCGGCCCTCGCGCATCACCAGGACCCGGTCGGCGAGCAGCGCCAGCTCCTCGACATCCGAGGAGATGAGGATGATGCCCACGCCGGAGCGGGCGAGCGCGCGGATGGTGCCGTGGATCTCCTCGCGGGCGCCCACGTCCACGCCGCGCGACGGCTCGTCGAGGATCAGCAGCCGGATGCCCGTGCTCAGCCAGCGGGCGATCAGCGCCTTCTGCTGGTTGCCGCCGGAAAGGCTGGCGATCTTCGCGTCGATTCCGGGCGTCTTGATGCCGAGCCGCTTCACCAGGCCCTCGGCCTGGCGCCGTCCTTTTCCCGTGGAGAGGAACGGCAAGCCTGGAAACGTCCTGAGGTTGGCGAGCGACGCGATGTTGATGTTGGCGGCGACGGTATGCTGGAGCATCAGGCCCTGGGAGCGGCGTTCCTCCGGCACCAGGGCGATCCCCGCCTCCACCGCCGCGGCCTCGTCGGCGAGGTCGAGGCGCCGGCCGTGGAGCTCGAAGTGGCCCGCATCGGGCCGCCGCACCCCGGCCGCCAGCTGCGCCAGCTCGGTGCGCCCGGCGCCGATCAGGCCGCCCAGCGCCAGCACCTCGCCTTGGAAGACATCGAAGCTGACGCCCTTGACGGCGCTCCGCCAGGCGACGTCGCGCACCGAGAAGATGGGCTTGCCCGTCTTGTCGGCGGTGAAGCGGTCGCGGTCCTCGGGTGCCCGGATGTCATGGCCGATGATGGCGCGGACCAGCCCCTTCTTGTCGAGATGCCCGCGCAGAGCCTGGCCGACGATCCGACCGTCGCGCAGCACGGTGATCCGGTCGCAGAGATCGAGGACCTCCTCGAGGCGATGAGACACGTAAAGAATCGCGACGCCGTCGCGGGCGAGATCGCGGATGATCGAGAACAGCTTCTCGCTCTCCGGCCCGGAAAGCGATGCGGTCGGCTCGTCCATGGCGATCAGCGCGGCGTCCCGCGTCAGCGCCTTGCCGATCATCACCAGCCAGCGCTCGGCGACGGAGAGCTCCGAGACCGGGGTTTCCAGCGGAAAGTGGAATCCGACCCGCTCGGCGGCGGAGCGGGCACGCGTGCTCGAACGCTTCCAGTCGATGAGGCCGAAGCGCGTCACCTTGCGGACGCCGAGCAGCATGTTCTGCAGCGCGCTGAAGTGCGGCACCAGGTTGAGCTCCTGGTGGATGAAGGCGAGGCCCGCCTGCTCGGAAGCCTGCGGCGAGCCTTGCCGGAGCTCCGCCCCGTCGATGGCGATCCGGCCGCGATCGGCGAGGGTGACGCCGGCGAGGCAGCGGATCAGGGTGGACTTGCCGGCGCCGTTGGCGCCCACCAGTCCGTGGACCTCGCCCCGCGCGATGTCGAGGTCGGCGTCGTCGAGCGCGAGCTCGCCGGCGAAGGACTTGGTGAGGCCGCGGATTTCCATCCAGCCTGCGGGGGATCGCGCTTGCGCGGATCCCCCGTCGGCGGATGCTTCGAACCGATGTGCCGTTTGCCGTCCGGTTCCGAGCATTACTTGCTCGGGTGGTCCTTCATGAACTGATCGACATTCTCGGCATTCACCACGACGCCCGGAATGGTGATCACCTTGGGCTTCCAGGAATCGCCGGCGGCGATGGAGTCGAGCACCGCCTGGAACACCTGCTTGCCTTCCTCATAGGCCGGCTGCCAGGTGGTGGCCGTCATGTCGCCGTCCTTCACCATCTGGATGGCCTGCGGGCTGCCGTTGATCGACGAGATCGTGACATCGGTGCGTCCCGCCTGGCGCAACGCCGCAACGGCGCCCGTCGTCGGCTCGTCCCAGCACGACCAGATGCCGAGCTTCCGATCGCCGCCCGCCGGATGCGTGGTCAGCCACGCCTGGGCGAGGGCGTTGCCGCTCTGCACCTGGCCCGGCACCGTGACCTCGCTGTAGGTGACGTGGATATCGGACTTGCCCTTCACCGCGTTCTCGAAGGCGACGCCGCGGTCGATGCAGAGCTTGCCGGGATGGAAGGTGAGCGCGAGGACGTCGGCGCTGTCGCCGATCTTGCCGAGCAGGAACTTCGCGGAATCGTCGCCGACCTGCTGGCCGCTGGTGGTGACGACGATGCCGGGCACCAGCTCGCCGCCCCAGGTCGCGACCGGGATATGCGCCTGCCGCGCCGCATCGAGCCCGGAGCCGATCGAGCTCGAGGCGAAGGCGAGGACGAAGATCGCATCCACATGCTCGACGGCGAAGGTGTTCATCGCCGCATTGGCCTTGTCGGCGCTGGCCTGGGTGTCGATCACCTTGACGTCCCATCCGGCGGCCTTGGCCGCCTCGGTGGCGCCGCCGATCACGTCGATGTTCAACGCGTCGTTCGCCAGCAGGGCGACGATGCCGAGGGTCTTGGCTTCAGCGGCTCCGGCGCCAGTCAGCAGGCAGGCGATGGCCGCGGCGGCGGCCAAGGACAGTTTACGCATCTCGTTCCTCCCCATGATGCTGCAGCCCCTTGCCGAGGCCATGTTATGATAGCGGTACCATATCGGAGCTTGATGGAAGTGGCAAGTGGTGCTGCTCTGAAGGCCTGGGCCGCCGATTTTTCCCTGGAGAGTGTTATCGGTATCAGATACGGTTGCGAAAACTGCGCGAAAGCAAAGGGGAGCCGACATGCCGCAAGTGACCTACGACTTTTCGGGAAAGAGCGTGCTCGTGGTCGGCGGCACCACCGGCATCGGCCGGGCGACGGTGCTGGCCTTCGCCAAGGCCGGCGCCAATCTCTTCGTCGCCGGGCTCGGCGCCGAGGATGGGCGCAGCCTCGGCGCGGAAGTGAAGGGCCTCGGCCGCCAATGCGAGTTCCGCGAGGTCGACGTGCGGGACGGCGGCGCCATGAAGAAGCTGCACGAGGAGGCGTTCGCGCGCTTCGGCCGGATCGACGTCGCCTTCAACAATGCCGGCGTCTCCGGCAAGACCGCGCCGGTGCACGAGCTCGAGGATGCGGATTACGAGCTGCTGATGGGGGTCAACCTCAAGGGCATCTTCCACGGCCTGAAGCACCAGATCCCGCACATGATCGCGAACGGCGGCGGCGCGGTCGTGAACACCTCGTCGCTGTTCGGCGTCATGGGATTTGCGACGACGGCGGTCTATTGCGCCAGCAAGTGGGGCGTCATCGGCCTCACCAATTCCGTGGCGCTCGAAGTGGCGCGCAAGAACATCCGGGTCAACGCCATCGCGCCGGGATCGGTGATGACGCCGCTGATCAAGAACATGTTCGGCGGCGAGCAGGCGGCCAAGGACACGGTACTGCCGATGATCCCGATGGGCCGCATCAGCGACCCCTCCGAGATCGCGCAGCTGGTGTTGTTCCTGAGCTCGGACGCGGCCTCGTTCATCACCGGCCATGCGGTGGTGATCGACGGCGGCGGCTTCGTCGCGGGCGCCGACCAGCTCTAGCCCGCGCCCACCGATGCCGGGGCAACTCCTGCGCGGCCGTCGCGCGCTGATCACGGGATCGACCGGTGGCCTCGGCCTCGCCATGGCCTGGCACCTGGCACGGGCGGGCTGCGACCTGATGCTGAACGGCATCGATGTCGCCCCCGACTTCGAAGCCACCTGCCGGGAGATCGCCGCCGAGACCGGCGCCGGCGTCCGTTGCACCGAGGCCGATCTCTCCACCGGCGCCGGGGTGGAGCGCCTCCTTGAAGCGGCCCGGGATCAGATGGGCGGCGTGGACATTCTCATCAACAACGCCGTGGTCCGGCACTTCGCGCCGATCGTCGACTTTCCCAGCGACAAGTGGGAAGCGGCGCTGGCCGTCAACCTCTCGGCCGCGTTCCACGCCATACGCGGCGTCCTGCCGGGCATGCGGGCGCGGAATTTCGGCCGCATCTTCAACATGACCTCGGTCTACAGCCTGCGCGGGACCCCGGACCGGGTGGACTACGTCACCACCAAGGCGGCCCTGCTCGGGCTGACCCGCGCGGTGGCGCTGGAGAATCTCGACTACGACGTCACCTGCCACAGCATCTGCCCCGGTTCGGTGCTGACGCCGGGCACGGAACAGCGGATCGCCAGGATGATGCAGGAGCAGAACATCGACCGCTCGGCCGCGGAGGAGCGTTTCCTCGAAGGCAAGCAGCCCGGCGGGCAATTCGTGCGGTCGGAGAGCGTCGCGGAGCTGATCCTGTTTCTGTGCGGGCCGGCGGCCCGCGACATGACCGGCGCCTTCATGCCGGTCGACGCGGGATGGCTCGCGAGCTGAAGTCGGGCGATCGGCGAATCCGCATCTTCTGGAGCGCGTACCGCTCGGCCGTCAGCCGATTGAGCGCTTCTCGTGCGGCATGGTTGGCGCGCATGGTGGCCAGGAGCTCCCGACCGAGGCGGGCCGTTTCACTCCCCGGTGGCAGGTGGCGGAGCAGATCGTCCTGAGCCGCGATCCGCAGCGATCACTCGTGAAGCCTGAGACGCTGGCTTTGTACGAGCGACCTCCTATCCCGAAGTGCCCGCGCCACGTCGAGCTCGATCACCGGCGCCGCTCCGGGTGCCGGGATGTGGACGCCTTCAAGGTGCTGCTTGCGTTCCTGCAGGCCGCATCGCATGCCTTCGGCGGTGACCAGATGAACGACGGTCCCCGAGCGATCGTCGCCCATCGTCGAGGCGAGCAGTCCGGCTCGGAGCATCGCGAGCACCGTTCGCGGCGCCGGCGGTCGCGGCAGGTCGAGCGGTTGAAGGCCGATCCTGCCGAGCGGTCCGGGTAGCGCGGCCAGCGCCGGGCCGGCCGTGTTGAAGACGCCCAGGCGATAGCCGCCGTTTCCATCCTCGAAGACCACGACACCGCGCCGCGCCATGAAGGCCAACAGCGCCGCGGCTTCCCGCGCAATCTCCCGATGAGCCAAGCCGTCACCTCCCCGGACCGGATGATGCGCCGGTCGATCAAGCGACGCCTCTATCTGAGACACGGTGGGAATCGGTTGGCAAGAGTCGCGACTACGTATCATCTCGCCATGCGATACGGCGAGAAGCGGACGTCCCAGACAAGCTGAAGAGCGTTAACCAAGTCCGGGCGCTTACGTCACTCTCCGGCGCCGGTGGGGCTCGGAACCGAAGCCTGATAGTTGACGGCCACGGTTCCCGAAGGCCGCATCAGCTTCCGCAGGAAGTCCCAGGCCATGATGAGCGCGCCGAGCGAGAAGACGACATCTCCCGGCAGGCGCATCCACTGCCAGAAGCGCGTCTGGTCATAGAACGCCTGGCTCCGGGCGTAGGCGAGGCCATGCTCATAGACGGCGTCGAGCTGCGGCCAGCCGATCGGGAAGAAGTGCAGCAGCACCCACATCACCACGCCGGCGTTCATCAGCCAGAACGCCCAGTAGCCGGGGCGTTCGTCGAACGCGGCTCCCTGGCCGGCCCGGTATCGCAGGCAGAAATAGATCAGCCCCAGCGCCAGCATGCCGAAGGCGCCGAACAGCGAGGTATGCGCGTGATTCAGCGTCAGGAACGTGCCGTGCTCGTAGTAGTTCACCAGCGGCGCGTTGAGCGTGCCGCCGCCGAACACGCCGGCGCCGACGAAATTCCAGAACGCCGAGCCGATGACGAAGAGATAGGCGAGGTTGTAGTTGAAATCGCGGCTGGCCTTGATCAGGCGATGCTGCTGGATCGCCTCCAGGATCAGCAGGACCAGCGGCAGGACCTCGATGAACGAGAACATCGTGCCGAGCGGCACCCACATGCTGGGCTCGCCGCCCCAGTAGAGATGATGACCGGTGCCGAGCACGCCGCCGAGGAAGATCAGGATCAGCTCCAGCAGCACCGACCGCTCGGCCAGCTTGCGCGAGACCAGGCCGAGCGCCATCAGCAGATAGGCGCTGATCGACGCCGCGAAGAACTCGAAGGACTGCTCGACCCAGAGATGGACCACCCACCAGCGCCAGAAGTCCGTGATGGTGAAGGACTTCTCGATGCCGGTCAGCGGGATCATGCCGAACATGAACAGCACCGCGACATTGAGCGTCGCCGCCCAGATCAGGTGCTCGAGGCGAATGCGCCCGGTCCAGAACTGCCGCGTCGCCTCGGCCAGCAGCGCGGGAGAGGGCCAGAGCGCGCGGAACATGAGCAGGCTCCAGAAGGCCAGCGCCAGGAAGAAGCAGATCTGCCAGAACCGGCCGAGCTGGATGTAGGAGAGGCCCTGGTTGCCGAACCAGAACCAGCGCTGGTCGATGACGCCCTGGATGCCGAGGTAGTTGCCGGCCAGCGCCGCGGCGACCACGAAGAGCGAAACCCAGAACAGCAGTTCCACCAGCAAACCCTGTCCCGGGGCATCGCGGCCGCCGGCGATCGCCGGCGCCAGAAAGAGGCCGCTGCCGATCCAACCCAAGCCGATCCAGATGATCGGCGCCTGAGTGTGGAAGCTGCGCAGGAAGTTGAAGGGCAGGATGTAGTTGAGCTGGATGCCGTAGAAGGTCTCCCGGTCGTAATAGGAGTGCGCCATGATGGCGCCGGCACCCTGCGACGCCAGGAAGACCAGCGCGACGACCAGGAAGTACTTGCCGACGCGGCGCTGGCTCGGCGTGAGGCCGCGGAACTGCGCCAGCCCGCGCTCCATCGGCGCATCGTCGGGATGGTCGAGATAGGTGCGGTAGAGGAACAGCACCGCGCCGAAGGCGAAGAAGGTGAAGCAGAAGCTGATCCAGGTCCAATGGAAGGTGTTGGTGGTCGGCGTATTGCCGACCAGAGGTTCGTAGGGCCAGTTCTCGGTCCAGGAGCCGCCGCCGCCGGGACGGCGCGCCACCGTGGTCAGCGCCGAATAGATGATGAAATCGGCGGTCTGCCGGGCGAGGTCCGGAGACAGGCTTCGGGCGGGCACCCAGCCCGCGGCCAGTTTCTCGGTCGAGAGCGTCGCGGTGATCCGCGACTGTGCCGCGGCGATCGCCTTCCCGACACCGTCGGAGACGGCGACCTTGGACTGGGTGAGATCGATCTTCTGGAGCTGGTCGCGCATCGCCTGGGTGGCGACCACCTGCTGCTCCGGCGCGAGACCGTCAAACGGCTTCCCATAGTTCGCTTGCGCGATGGCCGCGCGGGTATCGGCACCGAGCGCTACCAGGGTCGAGGCGGTGTAGTCCTCGCCGAAATAGGAGCCCATGCCATAGATGCTGCCGTAGTCCATCAGGTCGGCTTTCTGGAAGCCGCCTTTGCCGCCGACGATGTCGTCCGCGGTCATCAACGCCTGGCCGGATGGGCCGACGATGGCGTCGGGGATCGGCGGTGCCTCGCGATAGGTCACGACGGTCGCCCATGCCAGTGTCGCGAAGCAGAGGATCGCAACGACCAGCAGGATCCATTTAAGAGTGTCGGAGACGGGATCGACGGAGGGACGGGCCAGCGCATCGTTCGTCATGAACTCTCTCCCACGGTGAATCGAGAGTGCCGCCTTGGCATTATGTCGTGTTGCGATATAATTTCAATGCGCTGTCTCAGTCCTCGATCGCCTCGACGCCGAGCCGCTTCAGGCGCTCCAGGTTGTCCCGCATGGCCTGGAGCTGCTCGGAGGTGTGCCCCTGCCAGTCCCCGACCTCTCCGGTGACGCGCAGCGGGTCCCGGGAGCGGTAGGACCTGGTCGGATTGCCGGGGAATTTCTTATCCGTGAGGTTGGGATCGTCCTCGATCCGGCCGGTCGGCTCCACGATGTAGATCCGCCCCCGCCCCTCGCCGATGGCCAGTTCGGCGCCCCAGGTGGCGGCGTCGAGGGTCGCCGTCAGATAGACGTAGCCCGCCTTCTTCCCCTTGCCGAAGTTCGAGCTGTAGCCGGGCACGATCAGGGCACCCGGCTGCAGGTCGGCCTTCGTGCCGTGGAAGTATTGCGGCGCCTTCGAATCGTCGATGATCGCCATCGGCTAATGCGCCCCGGGCCGGCTGACCGCGTAGCGCAGGTGAACCATGCCGAACTCAACCGGCGTCGCCGCGCGGAAGCTGAGCGCGCAACGGCCGGCGAGCCCGCCCGGATAGGCGACGACGCCTTGCTGGCCGACATCGCCGTCGAAGGCCGGGCCGACGAGGATATTGACCTCATCGACCAGGCCCGCGGCGAGGAAACTGCCGTTGATCGCCCCGCCGCCCTCGAGCAGCAGGCGCTTGATGCCGAAGGCCCGGTTCAAGCTTTCCAGCATGGCGGCGAGGTCGATCTCCGCGCCTGCCGCGACGATGTAGGAGACGCCGTCGGCCTTCAATTCGGCAAGATGCGCATCGGCGACGTCTCTCCCCAGGAGCGCGATGGCGTGATCGCCGCCGACCGCACCGCCGGCAAAATGCACGCGCCCCGAAGGATCCAGCACCACCGCATGGCTCTTCGCGCCGCGCATCGCCACGTGCAGCGGCCGCGCGACGTCACGCACGTCCGCCGGCGGATGCGCCGTCGCCTTGCTCATCTCCTGCATGGTGACCCGTCCCACGATCCAGGCATCGCCGGCGAGGCTCTCATGCACGCGCTCGTACATCGTGCTCCAGTTGCGCCGCTCGCCGTCCGGGCTCGCGGTCCAGCGGCTCGGATGCAGCTTCCCGTCCAGCGAGGATTCCATGAGCATGATCACTTCGGGTTTCATTGCGTCTCCTCATCAAGCCGGCAACCCGGCGCGTTTTAGACCTTCGGTCAGCGCGGCGCGGTCTTCGGGGCGACGCAGCAGAAGCCAATCCTCCAGCCGGGAAATCCGCAGCGCGGGGTGGAGCCGGCGCAGCTGCGTCATGGCGCGCCGCGCCTCTTCCAGACGATCGGCGAGCGCATGGCTTGCGGCCATGATCGCGACCGCCAGCACGAAGCCAGGCAGCTGCCGGAAGGCTGTCTCCGCCCACGAGGATGCGGCGTCGAAGCGGCCGGCGAAGAGATGCGCCATCGCCGTCCCCGCCTGCATCCGCACCATCTCGGGATCGAGTGGGCTCAGGCGCATGGCGCGGGCGAAGCGCTCGATCGCATCGTCCGGTTCGCCGCGGGCGACGCGCTGGAAGCCGCTCAGGTACCAGGCCGCGGCGAGGTTGGGGTCGAGCAGCAGCGCCCGGTCCAACAGCGCGATGCAACCGTCGAGATCGCCGCCGAAATGCGTCAGCGCATGGCCGCCGCGGGTGAGCGCGATGGCGTCGTTCCTTCCTAGCTCCACGGCGAGGCGCGCCAGCCGCGCAGCCTCCGGCGCCTCGGCGGCGATGTCTGGCATCCAGCCGTTGATCTTGCGCCAGAACAGGCACCAGGCCGCCATGCCGTAGGCCGGTGCGAACGCCGGGTCGACGGCGATCGCTCGGTGGAACAGCGGCAGCGCGGCCTCGACCGCCTCGCGGCTCGCACGATGGAAGTGCGCCATGCCACGCAGATAGTAATCATAGGCGTCGAGGCTGCCGGTCGGCTTCCTTTGGGCGCGCTCGATCTCGGCGCGCTCCAGCTGCGGCGCGATGGCGCCGACCACGCTGGCGGTGATCTGGTCCTGCAGCCCGAAGATGTCGTCCAGCGTGCCGTCGAAGCGCTCCGACCAGAGGTTCTCCCCGGTCGCGGCATCGACCAGCTGGCCCGTGATCCGCACCCGGTTCTCCGCCTTCCGCAAGCTGCCCGCCAGCACGTAGCGGACGCCGAGCTCGCGTCCCACCTGCTTCACGTCGAGCATGCCGATGTCAATGTCCCGGGCGCGATAGGCAAAGCTGGAATTCCGCGCGATGACGAACAACCAGCTGATCCGCGACAGCGCCGAGACGATGTCCTCGACGACACCGTCCACGAAATAGTCCTGGGAGGGCTCGCCGCTCAAGTTGAGGAAGGGCAGGACCGCGATCGACGGCCGCTCGGGAACGGCCAGGATCGGCTCGGACGCAGCCGCCGCGTCCGGCCCGTGCCCATTCGTCGCAGCGGGCACGCTCTCTGCCGGTGGATACCATTCGGTGACCTCGCCGACGAAGCGATAGCCCTTGCGGGCGACGGTGCGGAGCAGGCGCTGCGCCTCGCCGGTGTCGCCGATCGACTTCCGGACCGCGTTGATGTGACTGGTGAGGGTGGATTCGGAGACGATCCGACCGCCCCAGACCGTGTCCAGCAGGTCGTCCTTGCTGACGACGCGGCTGCGATTCCGGAGCAGATAGAGCAGCAGGTCAAAGACCTGCGGCCCGAGCGGCACCGCCTCGGATCCGCGAATGAGTTCGCGCCGTTCGGGGCAGAGGGCATAGCTTTCGAAATGAAACCGCATTCCGAAGCTCCACAGGCCGCCGACGGGAAGCGTCGGCCGGCAACCGTTTGACAAAACTCGCAAGAAACTGCGTCGCGCGTCGCCGGGGCAGGCGCCTTTGGACAGATTAGCAAGAAACTTTGGAGCCCGCCGCAAAGTCTTCAGGCGTGTGAACGGGCACGCTCGCTGCGGCGTTTCAACGAGCGTTACGCCACCAGAACGGATGGAGGGAAGTCATGAACATAGTTGTCATCGGCGGGACCGGCCTGATCGGTTCCAATGTCGTATCGCGCCTGCAACAAAAGGGACATGAGGTGCTGGCCGCCTCGCCCAACACCGGCGTCAACACCATCACCGGAGAAGGGCTGGCCGCTGCGCTGGACGGCGCGCAGGTGGTCGTCGACGTGGCGAACTCGCCGTCCTTCGCAGACGACGACGTCATGGCGTTCTTCCGGACGTCCGGCCGCAACCTGCTCGCCGCGGAGGCCGCCGCCGGCGTCGGCCACCATGTCGCCCTCTCCATCGTCGGCGCCGAGCGCCTGCCCGACAGCGGCTATCTCCGCGCCAAGGTCGTGCAGGAGAAGCTGATCAAGGAGTCGGGGATTCCCTATACGATCCTGCGCTCGACCCAGTTCTTCGAATTCGTCGGCGGCATCGCCCAGTCGGCGACCGAGGGGCAGACCGTCCGCCTGCCGGTCGGGAAGATGCAGCCGATCGCCGCCAACGACGTCGCGGCGCTGGTGGCCCGCCTCGCTGAGGCGGCGCCGCTCAACGGCACGGTCGAGGTCGGCGGCCCGGAGCAGATCGGCATGGACGAGTTCGTGCGGCGCTTCCTGAAGAGCAAGGGCGATCCTCGCACCGTGGTCGGCGACCGGCATGCGAAGTATTTCGGCACCGAGCTCGAGGACCAGTCGCTGACGCCGGGGGCCAACCCGCATCTCGGCGAGATGCGCTACGACGAATGGCTGAGCCGCGCGCTGGCAGCCTGACGACGGCAACCCTCGATCTCCGTTCCCGAAAGGAGCTTTCCATGCTGAAGCAGCTGATCGGCGGCATCCTGCTCGCCGCATGTACCCTGACCCCGGCCCTGGGCGAGGATCTGCCGCATTCCAAGGTGACCCTGGTCTTCGACCACGTTCTCCCCAACGTACCCGGCAAGAGCATGCGGGCCGTGCTGGTCGAATACCCGGCGGGCGGCGCCTCGGCCGCCCACACCCATCCGCATTCGGCCTTCATCTATGCGACCGTGCTCGAAGGCGCGGTCACCAGCAAGATCAACGACGGCCCGGAGACCGTGTATCACGCCGGAGAGAGCTTCTTCGAGATGCCCGGCGACCATCACGCCGTCAGCCGGAATGCCAGCGCCACCGAGCCCGCACGCCTGCTCGCGGTCTTCGTGGTCGATACCGCCGACACCAAGCTCGTGACCGACGACCCGCAGTGAACCACCAGCGATGGACGGCGCAGCAGCGCGATCTACTGCGCGATGGCGGCGAGGAAGGCGCGGTACTCGGCCTGGCCGATCGTCTTCACGCTGCGCCGGCCGGTCTCGTGCCGCCAGGTGTTGAACGCCGTGACCGTGCCGCGGTTGATCCGGCCGTCGGTCGGGCCCTCGTAATAGCCGAGATTGCTGAGCTGCGTCTGGAGCTCGGTGATCTCGGCCTGGCCCAGCCCTTCGGCCGCGGCGGTGTCGCTGGTCGTATCGGTCGCCTTGCTGGGTTTGGCACTGGTCGCGGCACTGGTCGTCGCCGCACTGGTCGTCGCCGCACTGGTCGAACCATTGGGCTTGCTGCTGGGCTGGGCGCTGGGTTTGTCGGCGGTCTTCTTGGTCGCGGCGGGCAAGTCCGTGTCCGGCAGGTCGGCCGGGGCCTTGTCGAGGGCGGAGTTGACGTAGAGGAAGATCCGGACGTCGCGCTGGCTGATGCTCTGGGAGCGATGCCGGCCGGTTTCGCCCCGCCAGACGTTGAATGCCGCAAGGGTCGACTGGCCGAGCTGGCCGTCGGCCGGGCCGTCATAATAGCCGAGGTTGGAAAGCTCCGACTGGAGCACCTTGATGTCGGCCTCGCTCAACTGGCCCGGCGTGGTCGTGGCCGGTTTGGTAACAGGTATCATGGCGGCAGTGTCGGCCGCGGGCTTGCCGAGCGCGGAATCGATGACCGACTGCTCGGACGCCGGAAGCGCGGTCGCCGAAGGGGCGGTTCCTGAAGCATCCGGCGCGGCGGAAGCCGGCGCCGCAGGCGCGGTCGATGATGCCGCAGGCGCGGCCGATGCAGATGCCGCGGGAGCGGCCGATTCAGATGCCGCAGGCGCGGCGGCGGTCTCGGCAGGCGCCGCGGCCGGGGCCGTGCTGGAGGCCATGGTCGGATCCGTGGCTTTCACCAGCGCGCCGATCGGATCCGGCTGGGAAGATGCAGCGCTTGCCACGGCCGATAGCGAGGGGGCTGCCGAATCCGCGGCTGGCGGCGGCGAAACCGGCGCATCCGCCTTCGCGACGGTCTCGGTCGATGCCGTCGGCGTGGGCGCCGCTGAAGCCTCGGCCGCCGGAGCGGGAGTCGCCGGAGCGGGAGTCGCCGGAGTGGACGCCACCGGAGCCTGGACCGCCGGTGTCTGAGGCGCGGGCGCGGGCGCGGGCGGGGTTGGAGCTTCCTGAGTGGGTGCCGCAGAATCTTGCGGCGCCGGAGCGGACTCAGTCGCCGTGGATGCAGTGGGGGATGCAGTGGATTCCGTCGGAGCCGCCGCCACGGGTGGCGTGACCACGGGTGGCGTGAGCAAGGGCGCCTCGGCGACCGGAGCCGAAGCGACCGGAGTGGGGGCGACCGGCGCCTCCGGGGCAGGCGCCTCGTCGACCGGAGCCGGGTTGGGCGGAGTGGGCGCGGCCGGCGCCGGTGCCGCCGAAGCCTGGTCTGCGGCAGCGGGTGCAGCCTCGGTCGGCGCGCTCGGCGCCACGGCGGCGGGCGGCTGCGGCGGCGGGGCCGGTTCCGGAGAGACGGGCGCCGGCGCGACCGGCGTCGCAGCCGGTGCCGTCACAGCCGCCGGCGCAGCATTCGTCGCCGCCGCCGGTGCCGGCGTGGGTGCCGATGCAGTTGCCGGTGCGGGTGCCGGCGTCGTCGCAGCGACGGCCGGTTCTGCCGGCGCAGCGCCGCGATCCTGCAGCCAGAGTCCGGCGCCGATCTCGCCGATCCAGACCAGCGCGACCACGGCGGCTGCCGCGACGACTGCCCGCAGGGCCGTCGCCGGCCCGGCCGCCCAGGGGAGGCGCGGCAGCGCAGGCAGCTTGAGATCGGGGATCTCGCCATAGGGGACGGCGGTGGAGCCCTCTTCCCGTCCCGACTTCGCGCGCGCGAGCGTCTGCTCGAACTCGGCCAGCGCCTGGCGGAAGGCGTCGAGCGTGCGCCAGTCGCTGACCATGAAGCGTTCGTAGAGGCCGGTCTCGCTGGCGATCACCAGGTCGCCGTAGCGCGACGCCGGCATGCCGTATTCGTCGTCGCGGCGGCGTTTCGCGCCCGCCGCCTCACGCGGCATCACCTCCTCGGGGACGATCTCGCGCGGCATGAATTGCAGCGTGAGGTCGCGGAAGTCGAGCAGTCCGAAGTCCACCACCGATTCTCTGCCCGTGGTACCGCCTGCCGAGCGGCGCACGGCGATCATCCCTGGCATCAGATAGGCCGCGACGCCGGCCACCTCGCCGAAGCGCATCACCGGCAGCGGGCAGCGGAATTCCGGTGCGCCTTCGACGGTGAACTGGACCGGCTGGGGTGCCACCGCCTTCGATGCGGCGGCGTCGTGGCGGTGGCGCATGAGGTCGGAGCCCGGCGGCACGCTCCAGATGCCGTCGACCACGGTCAGCCGGCGGAACGCATCGACCACGCCGAGATAGGCGGTGCGCCCCTCCTCGCTCAAGGTGAAGTCGAGGTCGATGATCGCCGCCTTGCGCAGCGCCTGGAGATCGGCTTGCGCCTGCTCGAGGCGGAGCAGCGCGGCATCCAGCTTCTCGAGGCGTGCCTGCGTGAAGAACGGGCGGAGCAGGAAGAATCGCCCGAGGCGGAGCCATGCCCTGCCGCGCTCGATGCGCCGGGCGCAGGTTTCGATCGCGCGGGCGATGCCGCCGCGCCGCGCCGCCGCTTCACCGGCGAGGTCGGCCAGCGCCACCAGGTTGTTGGAGCTCAGCGTGTCCGGCTGCGGCCGCCGATAGATCCGCGTGCCGGTGGAGACGAGACCGTCCTCCGCGTCCTCGCCTTCGTCCG
>Ga0335070_10005248_pt1 | contig 15218 bp, 14 predicted proteins | sample Lox_Sample_13_FD_206722 | JGI IMG/M metagenome (GOLD analysis project Ga0335070, IMG submission 206722) | Soil microbial communities from Loxahatchee National Wildlife Refuge, Florida, United States - Lox_Sample_1.3 | ecosystem: Environmental > Terrestrial > Soil > Wetlands | place: USA... | reverse complement strand
CGCTCGCGCTCGGCTCGCTCGCCGCCTTCGCAGCGCTGCTGCGCATCGGGCGGCCGGTCGGCGCGCTCGGCCTGGCCTGGCTCTGGATCGCCTTCCTGCCCTCCGCGAACCTGTTTCCGCAGATCCACGCGCGCGCCGAGCGCTACCTGTTCCTCTCCGTGTTCGGCGCGGCGCTCCTGGCCGTCGACCTCGCCGACCTCGCGTTCGCGCGCTGGGCGCCGCGCTGGCGGCGCATCGGGCCGGTCGCCGTGCTCGGGCTCTGCGCGCTCCTCCTGGCGGAGCGCACCTGGGTGCGCACGCCGGACTGGCGCTCGACCCGCGCGCTCTTCGAGGTGGACGTCGCACGCGATCCGGACTTCCGCGAGGGGCGCTTCCACCTCGCCCACGCGCTCTTCGACGCCCAGCGCTACGCCGATGCCGACCTCGAGCTTCGCGAGCTGCTCCGCCCCGACGCCTCGACGGGTCCAACCTGGAGCTATGTGAACGAAGTCGGCGTGCGCCAGCTCGCCTGCGCCAACGACCTCGCACTGCACCGCGAGGCACAGGTTGAGCGCGACGCGGAGGAGCTCGCGCGCGTCGATCCGGTGCTGGCGGCGGTGCCGGGGCTGCGCGCGTGTCTCGCGCAGGCCGAGGAGGCGCTCGGGCGCCCCGCGCAGGCGCTCGCGATCTACGAGGGCGTCGCGGCCCAGCTCCCGGGGGACCCGCCGGCCACGATGTCGCTCGCCATGGCGCGGCTCTACGCGGCGACGGGTCGCCGCGACGAGGCACAGCGCTGGCTCGAGACGGCGCGCCGCGACGGGCCGCGCGAGCCCGGCTTCGACTTCCAGCTGCGGATGGTGGAGAAGGCGTTGCGGCAGCTCAGCGCGGGAGGATGAGGGTCCACCGACCCGAGCTGTCGATCGCGATCTCGCGCCAGGTGCCCTCGTCGATGAAGTTCTTGCGGTAGCTCGCGACGAGCGGCGTGCCGGCGGCGCGCCCCAGCAGCGCCGCGGCGATCTCGCCGTGCGTCACCACGACCACGGCGTGTCCCGCGTGCGCCTCGGCGATCGCCGCGATGGCGTGCTCGGCGCGCGCGAGCCCGTCGGCGAGCGACTCGCCTTCCGCCGGGCGCGGGTCCTTGCCGGTGTCGAAGTTGTGTGTCCGCCAGCGCCAGTCGAGCGCGGCCTTCTCGCTGCCGGCCGAGAGCGAGGCGAAGGCGGGGTCGACATCCGGCGGCGTCGGGAGGCCGAGCGCTCGCGCGATGGCCTGCGCGGTCTGCTGCGCGCGCCGCGCCGGCGACGTATACACCGCGACGATGTCGTGGCCGACGAGCGCCTTGCCGAGGCGCTCGGCCTGCTCGAGACCCTTCGGCGTGAGCGCGTCGAGCTGGTCGTCGGTCATGCCCTTCGGACGCAGGATGCGGGGCACGTTCTTCCACGCCTGCGCGTGGCGCACGACGTAGACGCGCAGCACCGGCGCGGTAGCGGGCGGCTCCGCCGCCGCCGGCTGCACGGCCGCGAGCAGCAGTACGAGGAGCAGGGCGATTCTCTCGCGCCGCAGGCTTCCCTCTTGCATCAGAGCGCGTCGGCCACCTCCTCGAAGAACGCAACCGCGGCGGCCTCGGCGTCGGCGCCGCACGCCAGCCCTGGAGGCGCGGCGGCGCGCAGCTCGCGATAGAGCTCGATCGCGGCGCGCACCGCCCGCGCGCAGTCACCGGGGTCGTGGAGTGCCACCGTCGCGCCGAGCCGCTCGACGCACTCCGGAGCGCGCTCCTCGAGGCGGCGCACGCCGTTCGGCTGGGCGCCGCGCGCCGCGAGCAGCAGGGGACCGAAGACCCGCGCGCGCAGGAAGCCCAGGCCATCGAGCACCTCGAAGACCTCGCCGCGCGCGAGCTTCGCGGCGAGGTAGTGGACCCAGGTCCAGAAGCGATCCTCGATCCACTGCGGCCGCGGCGCGGGATAGGCCGGCGCGCTCTCGCCGAGCACGCGCGCGAGACGCCCGGCGCGATCGAAGAGCACGGCGTTCTCGTCGACCCGATGTCCCGCGTCCGGCAGCGCCAGGAACTTCAGGTCGACGTGGAGCAGGGGAGGGCCGTAGAGACAGATCAGGAGCCGCATCTCGCCCACGTGCTCGCCGACGAAGCTCGCGAGCAGGGGGCCGAGCGACCGAGCGATCGCCTGGCGCTCGTGCAGGACGGCGTCGAGGGTGTCGGGCTCGACCGCGATCACGAGATCGAGATCGGAGTGCCGGTCCACCTCGGCGCGGGCGAACGAGCCGGCCGCGGCGACGCCCACGATCCGCGGGTCGGCGCCGAGACGCGGGAGCGCCGTCGACAGGAAGTCTGTGTGCGCCTGCGGGAGCGGCGGCCACGCGCTGCGATCGAAGGGATCGCGCAGGCTAGCGCCCCTTTGTCAGCCGATCGATGTCGATCCCGTGCCTCTGGTTCGGGTCGAGCTGCTGCATCATTCGCTCGAGTGCCGCGCCCTTCGGCTGCGCCTCGGCGACGCGCTGCAGCACGTAGGCCTGGATCAGTCGAACGTCGTCCTGCGTGAGGACGTCGCCGAACGGGGGCATCCCCTTCTCGGCCCGCGTGCCGCCGAGGACGATGTCGCTCCAGTGCGCGTGCGTGTCCGCCGACGCGAAGCGCAGGTCCGGCAGCGCGCCCCCGCCGACCGCCTTCATGCCGTGGCACACGGCGCACCACTCGTGGAAGAGGCCGCTTCCGCGGCGCAGCTCCGACGCGCTGGCCTGGATCGAGACGGGCGCCGGCGGCGGCGTGGTCGGGAAGGGAGCGGGCGGCGGCAGCTCGGCCTTGCCGCCGAGCGCGAACGTCAGCACGCGGCCGACGCTCTGCACGCGCGGCTTGGCGGCCGCCTCGCCGAAGGCCAATGCGTAGGCGCCGCCCCAGCCCGCCATCACCGTCACGTACTGGACCCCGTCGACGAGATACGTGATCGGCGCGGCGATGACGCCGGTGCCGGCGGGCGCCTGCCACAGCAGCTTGCCGTCGGTCGCGCGGTAGGCGACGAAGCGCCCGTCCGCCGTGCCCTGGAACACGAGATTCCCCGCAGTCGTCAGCGTGCCGCCGTTCCACGCCGAGTCGTAAGGCGCTCGCCAGATCTCGCGCTGCTCGACCGGGTCCCACGCGAGCAGCCGCCCCTTCACGGCGTCGCTCCAGCCGTCGGGGAAGCTGCCGAAGGCGTCGAACGCGGTGCCCGTGTTCCAGTGGCCGGGCTTGTACTCGAACTCCTTGTCGAGGGCGTGCGCGGCCGAGATGTCCTGCGCAGGGATGTAGACGAGCCCCGTCTTCGGGTTGAACGACATCGGCTGCCAGTTGTGGCCGCCGAGCGTCGACGGCGACACCACGCGCATGCGCCTCGAGTAGTCGCCGAGCCCGGACTCGATCGGCACGCCGGTCTTCGGGTCGACGGCCTTGGCCCAGGTGACCTTCACGTAGGCCTTGGCCGAGAGGAACTCGCCGGTCGCGCGGTCGAGCACGTAGAAGAAGCCGTTCTTCGGCGCCTGCATGATCACCTTGCGCGGCTTCCCGTCGATCTCGAGGTCGGCCAGGATCAGCTGCTGCGTCGCGGTGTAGTCCCAGGAGTCGCCCGGCGTGGTCTGGTAGTACCAGACCAGCTCGCCGGTGGCGGGCCGCAGCGCCACGATCGAGGAGAGGAACAGGTTGGCGCCGCCGCCGGGGCTGCGAAGCTGGCGCGCCCACGGCGAGCCGTTGCCGGTCCCGACGTAGAGCAGCCCGAGCTCGGGGTCGTAGGCCATCGAGTCCCAGACCGTCCCGCCGCCGCCCTGCACCCACCAGCGGCCGTGCCAGGTCTTCGCGGCGCGCGCGAGCGCCTTCGATTCGAACGGCTTCGAGGGGTCGCCCGGGACCGTGTAGAAGCGCCAGACCATGGCGCCGGTCTCGGCGTCGTACGCGGAGACGTAGCCGCGCACGCCGAGCTCCGCGCCGCCGTTGCCGATCACGACCTTGCCCTCGACCACGCGCGGCGCGCCGGTGATGGTGTAGGGCCGCTCGGGGTCGACCGTCAGCGTCTCCCAGAGCTTGTGGCCGGTGGCGGCGTCGAGGGCGATGAGCCGCCCGTCGAGCGCGCCGAGGAAGACCTTGCCCTTGTAGACGGCGACACCGCGGTTCACCACGTCGCAGCAGGCCAGCCGGCCGTAGCGCCGCGGCACCTCGGGATCGAAGCTCCAGAGCAGGCGGCCGGCGCGCGCGTCGATGGCGTACACCACGCTCCACGGGCCGGTGGCGAACAGCACGCCGTCGACGGCCAGCGGGGTGGCCTCGATGCCGCGATGCGTGCCGAGGTCGATGCTCCAGGCGAGGCCGAGCTTCGCGACGTTGCTCTCGTTCACCAGGTCGAGCGGGCTCATGCGCCGCTCGTCGTAGGTGCGTCCGTGGGTCAGCCAGTCGCCGCGGTCGGCGTCGGCGGCGCGCAGCCGCGCGTCGTCGATCGCGCCCGTGGCGTGCGCGATGCGGTCGCGCAGCGCGCTCACCTGCTGCGGGGTCGGCGCGGCCGGCTTCGCCGGCGCCTTCGGGCCCGGCGCGCACGCGGCGAGCGCGAGAAGCAGGCCGATCCACGGCGTCCGGCGCATGGTCCCTCCCCCTCCGGCGCGCCGCAGCATACCTCGCCGCCCGCCGCCCCTCACGCCTCTCCGATGCGCGCCAGGATGACGTCGAGCAACGCGGGGTGTACGCCGAGCGGAGGCGACACGCGCATCGACACTCCTGGGTGTCGACTGGCGGCCTCGGCGACGAGGTCGGGCACCCCGCCCGCGGCGTGGTCGCCGGGCGCCAGGAAGTACGGGTGGACCACGATCTCGCGCGCGCCGTCGGATACGCAGGCCTCGATCCCCTCGACCAGGGTTGGCGGGGCGAGCGCGAGGTGCGCCACGCGCACGATGTCGTCCGGGAGGCGCCTCCGCAGCAGCGCCGCGACCTGCTCGAGCACGGCGTTGGCCTCGGCGCGCCGGCTGCCGTGGTCGACCAGCAGGATGGCCCGCTTCGTCACGTCCTGGCGAGCGCCCGGAGGAGGTCGTCGCACAGGTCGCCCGCGTCCTCGAGGCCGATCGAGAGCCGCACCACCGCCTCGGTCAGGCCCTTCCTGCGCTTCTCCTCGGGCGGGAAGGCCGCGTGGCTCATCGACCACGGGTAGCCGATCAGCGACTCGACGCCGCCGAGGCTCTCGCCCAGCGAGAACAGCTCCGTCGACTCGCAGAGCCGACGCGCGGCGGCCTCGCCGCCGCGCAGCTCGATCGTCACCATGCCGCCGAAGCCGCGCATCTGGCGCCGCGCCAGCGCGAAGCCCGGCTGGTCGGGGAAGCCGGGCCAGTGCACGGCCGCGATCTCGGGTCTTCCGCGCAGCGTCTCGGCGACCAGGCGCGCGTTCGCCTCGTGCTGCCGCATGCGGAGCGCGAGCGTCTTGAGCCCGCGCAGGGTGAGCCACGCATCCCACGGTCCGGGAATACCTCCCGTCGCGTTCTGCGCGAACTTGAGCCGCCCGTAGAGGTCCTCGTCCCGCACCACGACGGCGCCGCCGATCACGTCGGAGTGGCCGCCGATGTACTTGGTGGTCGAGTGCACCACCACGTCGCTCCCGAGCTCGAGCGGGTTCTGCAGGTAGGGCGTCGCGAAGGTGTTGTCGACCACGAGCCAGGCGCCGTGTCGGTGCGCGATCTCGGCGCAGGCGGCCAGGTCGACGATGCGCAGCATCGGGTTCGTCGGGCTCTCGACCCAGACCATCCGCGTCGACGCCTCGATCGCCTTGGCGATCTCCTCGGGCCGCAGCGCGTCGACGTAGCTGAAGCGCACGCCGTACTCCGGCAGCAGGCGGCTGAAGAGCCGATAGGAGCCGCCGTAGAGGTCGTCGGCGACGACCACGTGGTCGCCGGCCCGCACGAGCTGCATGGTGCCCGCGATGGCAGCCATGCCCGACGCGTACGCCAGCGCGAAGAGTCCGCCTTCGAGCGACGCGAGGCAGCTCTCGAGCGCGGCGCGCGTCGGGTTGCCGCTGCGCGAGTACTCGAAGCCGCGGTGCTGGCCGATCGCGTCCTGGGTGTAGGTGACGGTCTGGTAGACGGGCACGATGGTCGCGCCGGTGGCGGGATCGGCGTCCTGCCCGGCATGGATCGCGCGGGTCTCGAACTTCATGGTCCTCACCAGTAGAGCGCCGTCACCTCGACGTCACCCCGGATGCGCGCCTGGCACGCGAGGCGCAGGTCGGGCGGGAGCCGATTTCGCTGCTTGCCGCGCCTCTCGTCGGGCGACTCGGGATCGAGCTCGCTCGCGCCCGCGAGCACGCGCAGGCCGCAGCGACCGCACAGCGCCTCCGCGCCACAGGCGCGCGCGATCGGGAGCCCAGCCGCGAGCACCGCATCGAGCAACGTGCTCCCCGCGGGCACCTCGACTGACGAGCCCGAAGGCTGGAAGCCGACGCGCGCCATCGGCGCCAGCATACGCGAGGCGTCGCGCACCACCAACCGGATGGTCGAGAGCGTGACCGCGAGTCATTGCCTTGGCGACGCGGGCTCTTCTACCCTGCCGGCCATGCCGACCGCCGGCATCGTCGTCATCGGCAACGAGATCCTCTCCGGCAAGGTGGTCGACGCCAACTCGCCCTATCTGTGCCGCGAGCTCCGCGCGCTCGGCGTCGACGTCGAGCGCATCGTGACGATTCCCGACGCGGTCGACGTGATCGCCGGCGAGGTCGGCTCGATGAGCCGCAGCTACGACTGGGTGTTCACGTCGGGCGGTGTCGGGCCGACCCACGACGACCTCACCATGGACGGCATCGCGAAGGCATTCGGCGTCCCGGTCGAGGTCAACGACACGCTGGTCGCGCGCATCGAGCGGGCGCAGGGCCACGCAGCGAACGAGAGCCTGCTCAAGATGGCGGCGCTTCCGGCCGGCGCCGTGCTGATCGACGCGGGCGACCTGTGGTTCCCCGTCGTGGTGGTCGGCAACGTCCACATCTTCCCGGGCATCCCGGACCTTCTCCGGAAGAAGTTCGACTCGATCCGCTCGCGCTTCCAGGGCGTGCCGTTCGTGCTGCGGCGCGTGTACGTGCGCCGGCGCGAGAGCGACATCGCGGCCGACCTCAACCAGCTCCTGGCGAAGTTCCCCGACCTGATGCTCGGGTCGTATCCACGGACGGGCGAGGCCGATTTCCACGTGCTGCTGACGCTCGAGTCGCGCGACGGGGACTACGTCGAGCGCGCGCTCGGCGCGCTGCTCGAGCGGCTGCCCGCCGATGCGATCCACAAGGTGGAGTGACTGGACCCGGCGGCCCGCGATCCGCTGTCCCACTGGCTCGCCTACGCGCACCCGCTCTGGATGACGGCGTCGATCGCGTGCGCCGGGCTGGCGCTGCGCTCGGGGCTCGCGCTGCGGCGCGCACGGCACGGGCGCGGGCGCCGGCGGCCCGAGGACGTGCGACGGCACCTGGGGCGCGCCAAGCCCGCCGTCGTGCTCGTGGGGCTCGGCTTCATCGGGGGGCCGCTCTCGATGGCGTGGCTGCGCGGGCGGGCACCCTTCGAGAGCGCGCATGGACGCATCGGGCTCGTCGCAGCGGCTCTCTTCCTCGCGACAGCCCTCCTCGGCCGGCGCCTCGAGCGCGGCCGCGGTCGACCCCTCGACGCGCACGCGCTCCTCGCGGTGCTCGCGCTGCTGGCCGCGGGCCTCGCCGCGGCGACCGGGCTGGTGCTGCTGCCCTAGGGAGCCGGCCGCTACCGTTCGCGGCCTCCATGGACGCGCAGGATCACCCGAACGCCGGCCCCGCGGCGGCCCTCGACCCGGCGCAGCGGCGCCGCGGCCGCCGACTCGCGCTGCTCTCGCACCCGGCCGGCATGATGCACGCCAACATCTACACCGATCAGCTGCCGACGCTGGCGCTGGTCGAGCTCGGCGCGAGCGAGGCGTGGGTGGGCGTGCAGCGCGCCTTCGACCCGTTCTCGGAGCTGCTCCAGCTCGCGACGCTGCGTGCCGTGCGCCGCTATCGCAAGCGCTCGATCCTGGTCGCCGGCCAGCTCGCCGCCGTGGCGGGCGGGCTCCCGCTCGTCGGCTACGCCCTGCTGGCGCACCTGGGGTCGCGGGCGGTGCCGATCGCGCTCGCCAGCCTGGCCGCCACCACGATCGGGCTCGCCGTCTCCAACACCGTCTGGTTCCCGCTGCTGCGGGGCTACGTCGACCGCGAGCGCACCGGCTCGTTCTTCGGCCTGCTGCGCACGGGCTGGCACCTCACGCTGATCGCGTACTTCGTGGCCGCGCAGCGCTGGCTGGCCTCGCACCCGGGCCGCTTCGGGCCGCTCTTCGGCGTGGCGACGGCGGCCGGCCTGCTGCGGGTGGCGCTCGTCTCTCGCCTGCCCGAGGCGCAGGCGGCGCGCGGCGAGCTCGTGCGGGCGCGCGATGGCCTCGCGCTGCTGCGCGGGGAGCCGCGTCTCCGCAGCTACCTGGCGGGCATGATCCTCGCCGGCGCCCCGCGCCGCGCGGCGCTTCCGTTCGCGATCGTGATGATGCGGCGCGCGATGGGCATGAGCGACGCCGACGTGGTGCTCACCACGATCGGCTGGTTCGCGGGCGGCTTCGCTTCGCTCTACGCCTGGGGCGTCGTCGTCGACCGGGTCGGCACGCAGCCGGTCTTCCGCGCCACGGCGCTCGGCGCCGCGGCGCTCCTGGCGCTGCTGGCGCTGCGCGGAAGCGACGTCTCGGTCGCCGCGATGGTCGGATTCTTCTTCGCGCTCTCTCTGCTCACGGCGGGCTTCGGCGTGGCCGACACGCACGCGCTGTTCTCGATCGCGCCCGAGTCCGCGGCGACCCTCACGCTCGTGGTCGCCGACGTGACGACCAGCCTGGCGTACGGAGCGGCACCCTTCGCCGCGGGCCTCGCGCTCGATCGCGCGATCCACCTCGGGATCGAGCCGGTGGCCGCCTATCGCGCGCTCTTCGCGACGTGTGCCGCCGCGATGGCGCTCGCGCCGCTCCCCCTGCGCGGGCTGCGCCGCCCGCTCAGGGCACCAGGATGACGCGCCCGAAGGCCGCCCGGCTCTCGATGAAGGCGTGGGCGGCCGCGGCCTGCGCGAGCGGGAAGCGCCGGTCGATCACGACCCGCAGCTTGCCGTCGGCGACGTCGCGGAGGTGTCGCTCGATCATCGGGCCCACGCGCGCCGCCTGGAAGAACGCCTCGGCTCCGAGGAAGACGCCCGTGAGCGAGCGATTCCCCGCCGACAGCACCGAGAGGTCCGGGCGCGTGTCGTCGCGGCTCGCGTTGCCGACGGTGATGCAGCGCCCGCGATAGGCCAGCGACTCGAGGCTCCACTGCAGCGTGGCGCCGCCCACCGAGTCGACCACCAGGTCGCAGCCGCGCCCGCCGGTGATCTCGCGCACCGCGTCGATGAAGTGGCGGGCGCGGTAGTCGATGCCGTAGTCGAGCCCGAACTCGTCGCGCAGCCGCGCGAGCTTCTTCTCGTTGGAGGCCGTCGCGATCACGGTCGCGCCGGCGCGCTTGGCGAGCTGGATCGCCGCGAGCCCCACGCCGCCGCCGCCGGCCTGGATCAGCACCGTCTCGCCCGCGCGGAGGTGGCCGAACTCGAACAGGCAGTCGTCGGCGGTGCCGAAGGCGATCGGCACGCAGGCGGCGATCTCGAGCGAGAGGCCCTCGGGCACGCGGAAGGTGAAGCGCGCGGGCACGGCGACCCGCTCGGCGTGCGAGCCGTGCATCATCATCGCCACCACGCGCTCGCCGACGCGGCGATCGGTCACGTCGGCTCCGACCTCGCGCACCGCCCCGGCGCACTGGTAGCCGACGATGTGCGGCACGTGCGCCATCTGCCCGCGCGCGCGATTGCCGACGTCGCCGCCCTCGATCGAGATCGCCTCGACCTGGACCACCACGCCGTCGGGCGGACACTTCGGATCGGGCGCGTCCTCGTAGCGGAGCACGTCGGGCGGGCCCGTGCGGTAGTAGACGGCGGCCTTCATCGCGGGATCGCCTCCGCGGCGCGCTGGAGCAGCCAGTGGTCGGCGAGCACCAGCAGCACCATCGCCTCGACCATCGGCACCGCGCGCGGGAGCACGCACGGATCGTGGCGGCCCTGCGCCTCCAGGCGCGCCGCGCGCCCGGACCGGTCGACGGTGTCCTGCGCCAGTCGGATCGTCGCGGTCGGCTTGAATGCGACGCGCACCACCACGTCCTCCCCGTTGCTGATGCCCCCCTGCACGCCGCCCGAGCGGTTGCTGCGCGTGCGCGGGCGCCCGTCCGGCCCCGGCTCGAAGGGATCGTTGTGCTCGATGCCGGTCTGGAGCGTGCCGGCGAAGCCGCTCCCGATCTCGAAGCCCTTCGAGGCGGGCAGTGACATGAGCGCACGCGCCAGGTCGGCCTCGAGCTTGTCGAACACCGGCTCGCCGAGGCCGGCCGGAACGCCGCGCGCCACGCACTCGACGACCCCGCCGAGCGAGTCGCCGCGCCGGCGGGCGGCGTCGATGCGGCGCTCCATCTCCGCGGCCGCCTCCGCGTCCGGGCAGCGGACCGGATTCGACTCGACCGCCGCGCGCGTCACGCTGGCGGGATCGATCTTGGCTTCGACCTCGTGCACGCGCCGCACCCACGCCAGCACCTCGACGCCGCACTGTGTCGACAGGAGCTTGCGCGCGACGGCTCCCGCGGCGACGCGCGCGATCGTCTCGCGCGCGCTGGCGCGCCCGCCGCCCTGCCAGTTGCGGATGCCGTACTTCGCCTCGTAGGTCCAGTCCGCGTGCGAGGGCCGGTACACGTCGCGCAGGTGCTCGTAGGCCTCCGGCCGCGCGTCCTGGTTGCGCACCAGGATCGCGATCGGCGTGCCGAGCGTCGCGCCCTCGAAGACCCCCGACAGGATCTCGGCGCGGTCCTCCTCCTGGCGCGGTGAGGTGAGGTGGCTCTGCCCGGGCCGGCGCCGGTCGAGGTCGCGCTGGATCTCCTCGAGCGAGATCGGAAGGCGCGGCGGGCAGCCGTCGATCACCACGCCGACGCCACCGCCGTGCGACTCGCCGAAGCTGGTGATGCGGAAGAGGTGGCCGAACGAGCTCGCCATTCGCGCGGAACTTAGCGCGATCTTCGGAGCAGCACGTAGGTTGCGCCGCCGTGGCGTCCTTCGGCGGGGGTGAAGGCGAGCACCCGCGGCCCGTGCGGCGCCTCGGCGAGCCACCCGGCCAGCGAGGCGCGCAGCACCGGGTCGCCCTCGGAGCGCAGGCCCCGCCCATGCACGACGAGGACGCAGCGCGCACCGTCCGCGAGCGCCTCGCGCAGCGCCTTGCGCAGCGCGCGGTGCGCCTCCTCGCGGCGCAGGCCGTGCAGGTCGAGCTCGAGGTCGGGCGCGATCTCGCCGCGCCGCAGCGCGCGCAGGCGGCGGCGGTCGAAGCCCGGCGCGATGCCCTCGAGAGCTCCGCCGCCGCGATCGCTCAGCTCGAACACGGGCGCCTGCGCGCCCGCCACGCGAGCAGCGCGGACGCGACCCCGCCCGAGGTCGCGGCACCCGGCTCGGGCGCGTAGGCCGCGATGAAGGTGGCGTTCGCATCCGTGCGCTCGTAGACGGCGAACTGCGCGCACGCCTGGTCGCCATAGGCGAAGGTCCCGATCACCGTCTCCACCTGATTCACCACCTCGAGCGCCGGACCTCCCTGGTCACCGATGCAGGGGCTCTTGCCGCCCGTGGCGTCGATCCGGAAGGTCGAAGCGTCGGCGATGGAGATGGTCAGGCCCACCATGCGCCGCACGCCGTCACCGCTCTCGGACTGCGCGTTCGAAACGCCGTAGCCGACGGCCGTAAAATGAATGCCGGGAAAGTAAGCGCCGCCGGGATCGGTGGCGAGCCAGGGAAACGGCGAGACGGGGGGAGCGCTCGCGAGTAGCAACACGCCGACGTCGTTGGAGAAGGTCATGAAGTCGTACGCGGGGTTCACGACGACGGACGAGACGCCGACCGACCAGTCGGGCGCGGCGAAGGCAGTCGCGCCGCCGAGCACCGTGTAGTGGCTCGCGTCGCTGTCGCCGGCGATGCATTCCGCGGCGGTGAGCAAGACCTGGGGCGCGATCAGGCTGCCCGAGCATTCGATGCCGGTCATGGTGTCGAGCATCAGCGCGACTGCGGGGTGCCCACTGTCCTGGGTGCCCCCGATGATGGCGCCCGCGTCGGTCGCGAGCGCGACCGAGAGCGCGATCCAGCCGAGCTGCCGGCAGATGTTGCGTTTCATGAGCGATCCTCCCCTTCGCGACGCGAAGCCAGTGCGAGCGCCCGACGGGCGAGCGTCCCGAGCGGGAGCGCGGCGAACGCGCGCTCCGTCACCCATCGGTGTCGATCCCAGCCCGCGAGACGCACGCGGCCCGGCTTCGCCTCGCAGCGGAAAACGCGGAGCCGGAGCGTGCGATGCGTGAAGCCGTGCTGGATACTACCGCACGGCAGGGCGGCGCCCGCCTTGAGGCCGAGGCGCTCGCGCAGGATCCGCGCCAGCGCCGCGGCGTCCGCCGCGCGCGCCGTCGCGACCTCTCCGCCCGGCAGCTCCCAGAGGCCGCCGAGGAGGCCGCGCGGCGGCCGCTGCACCGCGAGCGCGCGGCCGCCCCGCACGACCAGCGCCGCCACCGCGTGCACGCGGCGCGGCCGCCGCTTCGGCGCGCGCCGGGGCAGGGCCTCGGCGTCGCCGGCGGCGCGCGCCGCACACTCGCGCGTGAGCGGGCAGGCCGGACAGCGCGGCGCGCGCGGCAGGCAGATCCGCGCGCCGAGCTCCATCAGCGCCTGGTTGAGGTCGCCCGGCGCCGGCCCGCGCACCAGCACCTCCGCCTCGGCCCAGAGCTGCGCCCGGCCGGCGGCGCCGTCGATCGGCTCGCGGATGCCGCGCAGGCGCGAGAGCACGCGCGCCACGTTGCCGTCGACCACCGGCGCCGGGCGGTCGAAGGCGATCGAGGCCACCGCGCCCGCCGTATAGCGGCCGACACCGGGGAGCGTCTGGAGCGCCTCGACCGAGTCCGGAACGCGGCCGCCGTGACACTCGACCACCTGCGCCGCGGCGGCGCGCAGGCTGCGGGCGCGCGCGTAGTAGCCGAGCCCGGCCCAGAGCCCGAGCACCTCGTCGAGCTCGGCGTCGGCGAGCGCGGCGGGATCCGGGAACCGGCGCAGGAAGCGCTCGTAGTAGGGGATCACGGTCTCGACGCGGGTCTGCTGGAGCATCGCCTCCGAGACCCAGATCGCCCACGGGTCGCGGGTGCGGCGCCAGGGCAGGTCGCGCCGATTCGCGCGGTACCAGGCGAGCAGGGCCCGGCGCGCGCTCAGCGCTTCGCCGACGCCAGCGGCTCCTCGACGTGCTCGCGCACCCATTTCGGATCCCACCACTCGACTGGGTCGACGTAGACCCCGTCGAGCAGGATGGCGAAGTGCAGGTGGTCTCCGCCCGCGAGCCCGGTCTGGCCCGAGAGGCCGAGCACCTGCCCCTTCTCGATCTTGTCGCCGGGCTGGACGTGGATGGCGGAGAGGTGCCCGTAGAGCGACGACACGCCGAGCCCGTGGTCGAGGATCACGCAGTTGCCGTAGACGCCGTTCTCGCCGGCGAAGAGCACGCGCCCCGCGTTCGAGGCGGTCACCGGCGTGCTCGCCAGCGCGGCCAGGTCGTAGCCGTAGTGACGCGACTCCGAGACCTTCTTGCCGTCGACGAGGTACGAGCGCGACTCGGCGAAGGTGCTCGTCACCTTCGAGTTGGCGAGCTGCTCGAAGGCGCCCGAGAACAGCGGCTCGGGGGCGCTGTCCTTCACGACCTCGCGGATGCGCGCCTCGTTCTCGCCGCGGATTCGCGTGTTGATCTCCTGGAAGGCCTTCACGTGGTCGCTCGCGTCGACGCCCACGATGCCGGCCAGCTCCGGGATCTTCTCGTCGATGAACTTCGGCGAGAGCGGGAGCAGGACCTCCGGGAAGGTGCGCTCGGTCACGTGGATCTGCGGCACGGCACGCCCCTCGTTGCCGGCGGCGTCGACGGCCACCACGATCGGCTTGGCGTCGGGCGGCGCGTCGATCGGCAGCGGGAAGAGCGCGAAGCGCGGCCCGGCGGCGTGCGCGTCGCCGCCGCCCGGGCGCACGGACGGAAAGAAGCGCTCGCCCACCTGGACGCCGTCGCGCGCGGTCGCCTCCGACACCTCGTAGACCACCGCCCCGGCCCCCCCGCGCCGCTCGTAGCTGTTGGCCGGCTGGAGCGTGATGCGCGGGGGATGGAAGTCGAGCGCGACGGGCACCTCGACCTGCGTCTGGTTCCCGGACAGGCCGTGCCGCCACGCGTGGTCGGTCGCGGTGATGCGCAGCGTCGCCGTCCCCTCCTTCAGGCCGAGCGCAGTGGGGTCGATCGGCACCTCGAGGTGCTGCGGCGGCGCCGGCGCCCCGAACGGGATCCAGCGCGCCGGGAAGCTCTCGGTGAGCAGGGTCGCCTCGCCGCCCGGGTGGACCAGCGCGACGGCCACCTCGTTCACGCCGGAGCCGGCGTCGTCGACCTCGATCGCGACGCTGCGCGGCGCGTGTCCGATCGCCAGCCGCTCCGGCGCCTTCACGCTCGGCGGTGTCCCCTCGCAGCGGAGCGTGGCGACGCCCGCCGCTCCCACCGCCAGCAGGAGGCCGAGCACCCCCAAGATCGAGCGCATCATGCACGACTCCTCTCACCGATCCCCATCGGAGCCGCGGATTCTAACAAGCGGGCGCGCCGCGGCGTGCGGCCGGCGTCCCGGTTGACGGCGCTGCGGCGCTCTTCCATCCTGCGCCCTCCCGCACGGAGGAGCGTCCATGGCCGCGCTGCGCCGCCTCGTCCTCGTCCGCCACGGTCAGAGCGTGGGCAACTCGGCCCAGCGGCTGATCGGCAGCGGCGATCCGGCGCTCGCGCCGGAGGGCGCCGAGCAGATGCGGCGCGCGCGCGCTCATCTGGTCGGGCAAGTGGTCGATCTCGTGGTCGCGAGCCCCGCGCGGCGCGCGTGGCAGTCGGCCGAGATCCTGACCGGCGGTGTCCCCGCCCGGCTCGACGCCGACTTCCGCGAGATCGACTTCGGCCGCTGGGAGGGCCGCACGCTGGAGGAGCTCGAGGCGTCGGATCCGATCGCGTTCCGGCAGTGGCGCGAGGGCGCGCCCGAGTTCGAGTATCCCGGCGGCGAGCCGCGCGCCCGGTTCCGGGCGCGCGTCACGCACGGGCTCGAGCGCCTGCTCAGCGCGCCGGCGACCGGCGCCCTGGT
>Ga0335070_10005247_pt1 | contig 15219 bp, 14 predicted proteins | sample Lox_Sample_13_FD_206722 | JGI IMG/M metagenome (GOLD analysis project Ga0335070, IMG submission 206722) | Soil microbial communities from Loxahatchee National Wildlife Refuge, Florida, United States - Lox_Sample_1.3 | ecosystem: Environmental > Terrestrial > Soil > Wetlands | place: USA... | reverse complement strand
AATGACCGAGCAGGTCCGGGCGCTGGGACCGCTCGACTGGCCCGGCCTGATGCACCGGCGCGGGGTGGGGCACGGCATGGACCTCGGAGCCTGGGGAGACTAGGCATGGGCGCCAACGAGAAGCTCAAGGTCGGGATGTACTGGGCGTCGAGCTGCGGGGGATGCGACATCTCGCTCCTGGAGATCGGCCCCCGCCTGCTGGAGCTGATCAAGATCGCCGACGTCGCCTTCTGGCCCTGCGCCGCCGACTTCAAGTACGCCGGCGTGGCGGCGTACCCGGAAGGGCACCTCGACGTCTGCTTCTACAACGGGGGCATCCGCAACAGCGAGCAGGAGGAGGTCGCGCGCCTCCTCCGCCGCAAGAGCAAGACGCTTATCGCCTACGGCGCCTGCGCCGGGGACGGCGGGATCCCGGCCCTGGCGAACCTCAAGACGGTAGAGGCGATCTTCGATGCCGCCTTCCACACGAACCCCTCCATCGACAACCCGGGCCGGCTGGAGCCCCAGCCGCACTTCGAGACCCCGTACGGGGATCTGGAGATCCCGCGGTTCTACCCGGCGGTCCTCCGCCTGAAGGATGTCGTGGCGGTCGACTACGAGATTCCGGGCTGCCCGCCCCAGGCGGATCGGGTGTGGGAGTCGATCCAGGCGGTGGCGGGGGGCGCCGTCCCGCCCCGCAACGGCGCCGTGCGTGTCGGCTGCGGCGGCAAGACAGTCTGTGACGAGTGCCCGCGGGAGAAGCGGCAGGTCAAGATCAGCCGGTTCCGGCGGCCCCACGAGATCCGGCCCGAAGCCGGCTGGTGCCTCCTGGAGCAGGGGATTCTCTGCATGGGACCCGCCACGCGGAGCGGCTGCGGCTCCTTGTGCCTGAAGGCGGACATGCCCTGCGAGGGCTGCTACGGGGCCCCACCGGCCGCCCAGGATCAAGGCACCTCCATGATGGGCGCCCTGGGAGCGCTGCTCGATGCCACCACCGAGGAGCAGGCTCGCGAGCTGGTGGCGCAGATCCCGGATCCCACGGGCACCTTCTACCGCTTCAGCATGACGTCCAGCATGCTGAAGGTCCGCAAAGAGGACGGGAGTGGAGGAGCCGTATGACCAGCCCGCACGTGAAGACGGCCGAGGGGTACCGTCGGATCAGCATCGACCCCGTGACCCGCCTGGAGGGCCACGGCAAGATCGACATCTTCCTGGACCGGGACGGCAACGTTGCCGACTGCTTCTTCCAGGTGCCGGAACTCCGCGGCTTCGAGAAGTTCTGCGAGGGCCGGCCGGTCGAGGAGCTGCCCCGCATCACCCCCCGGATCTGCGGGGTCTGCCCGGAAGCCCACCATATGGCCTCGGCCAAGGCCTGCGACGCCGTCTACGGCGTCGAGTTGCCCCTCACGGCCAAGCTCCTGCGAGAGCTGCAGTACAGCATCTTCTACGTCACCGACCACACCACCCACTTCTACGCCCTGGGCGCGCCGGACTTCGTCATGGGGCCGCAGAGCGACCCGGCGCTGCGGAACCTGATCGGGGTCATCGGCAAGGTCGGGCTGGAGATTGGGAGCAAGGTGATCCAGTGCCGCGCCTGGGGCCACGAGGCGGCGGCCATCTTCGGCGGGAAGCCGGTGAACCCGGTCAACGCCATCCCCGGCGGCGTGAGCAAGCCCCTGAAGGCCGAGGAGCGGGACCGGCTGGAGGAGATCTGCCGCTTCATGGTGGAGTTCGGCGAGTTTACCCTCGGGCTGTTCCGCAAGCTCGTACTGGCCAACCGGGAGTACGTCGAGCTGATCCTGCATGGCCCCTACTACCACGAGACCTACTCCATGGGCCTGGTGGACGAGCGGAACCGGGTGAACTTCTACGACGGCATGGTGAGGGTCGTGGGCCCGGAGGGCCAGGAGCTTTGCAGGTACGGCCCGGCCGAGTACGCCGAGCACGTGGCGGAGCGGGTGGAGCCCTGGAGCTACCTCAAGTTCCCCTATCTCAAGCGGGTAGGCTGGAAGGGCTTCGTGGCCGGAAAGGACAGCGGGGTCTACCGCGCCACGCCCCAGGCGCGTCTGAACGCCGCGGATGGCATGAACAGCCCGCGGGCCCAGGAGGCCTACGAGGAGTATTTCGACACCCTCACCGGGGACCGGAGCGGCAACAAGCCGGTGCACCACACGCTGGCCATCCACTGGGCACGGGTGATCGAGCTGCTCAACGCCGCCGAGCGGGCCCTGGAGCTGGTCCGCCACCCGGAGGTCACCGATCCGGAGCACTATCGTGTCCTCTGCGACCAGACCCCCCGCGAGGGTGTGGGGATCGTGGAGGCGCCCCGGGGCACCCTGACCCACCACTATCTCACCAACGAGCGGGGGATCGTGAGAAAAGCCAACCTGATCGTCGGCACGACCAACAACCACGCTGCGATCTGCATGTCGATCAAGCAGGCGGCGCAGGGGTTGATCCGGAAGGGGCTGGAAGTCGGCGAGGGAACCCTGAACATGATCGAGATGGCCTTCCGCGCCTACGATCCGTGCTTCGGCTGTGCCACCCACAGCCTCCCGGGCCGGATGCCCCTGATCGTCCGGGTGCGAGACGTGGACGGCACGGTCCTCAGCCAGCAGAGCCGCTCCTGAGCTCCAGGGGCGCGTCGCACTGACCGGAGGAAGCACACGCCATGGCAAAGCTCAAGCCGCGCTACGACGGGATGGTGGTGGGGGCGGGGATCGCGGGAATGCAGGCATCCCTGGACCTCGCCGGTCAGGGATTCGAGGTGCTGCTGGTGGAGCGCGAGCCGTCCATCGGCGGGGTCATGGTGGGCCTGAACAAGGTCTTCCCCACCCTGGACTGCAGCAGCTGCATCTGCACGCCCCGCATGGCCGAGGTGGCCCATCACGAGCGCATCGACCTGCTCACCTACACCGAGCTGCAGCAGGTGCGCCAGGCGGAATCGGGGTTCCACGTCCGGCTGCTCAAGAAGCCTCGCTACGTGATCGAGGAGGAATGCATCGGCTGCGGCCTGTGCGAGCGGGCCTGCATCCCCCTGGTCCCCCACGAGCACGACCACGGGCTGGGGGCCCGCAAGGCGATCTACATTCCGCACGGGAACGCCATCCCGCAAGTGGCGGTGCTCGACCCGGAGCACTGCGTCTTCGACGGCAACTGCGCCAAGGTCTGCCCCAAGGACTGCATCGACTTCACGCAGCTGCCGCAGGAGATCGAGGTCGAGGTCGGGACGGTGATCGTGGCCAGCGGGCTCCACCTGACCCCCATGACCGCCAAGAAGGAGTACGGGGGCGGGAAGTACGTGAATGTCATGAGTCCTCTGGCCATGGAGCGCGTGCAGTCCTCCAACGGTCCCTACGGCCACATCCTGCGGCCGTCGGACGGGAAGCTTCCCTCCTCGATCGCCTACGTGCAGTGCGCCGGCAGCCGCGACAAGTCCATCGGCGTGCCGTACTGCTCCCGGGTCTGCTGCATGTATGCGCTGAAGCAGGCCATCATGGTGAAGCACGAGCGCCACGAGACCCAGGTGACCATCTACCACATGGATATCCGGGCCTTCGGCAAGGGCTACGAGCAGTTCTACCGCCGGGCCCTGGCCGAGGGGGTTCGCGTGGTGAAGGCCAAGGTGGCCAAGATCAGCGAAGAGCCGAACCACGACCTGACGCTCCGGGTCGAGCTCATCGACGAGGGGGGGCGCGTGGCCGAGATCCGGCACGACCTGGTGGTGCTGAGCCAGGGGCTGATTCCCGGCTGGACGGCTGGTGAGGTCCTGGCCGCGGGGGCGGATGAGGACGGCTTCTTCAAGATTCCCCAGGTGACGACCCGGCCGGTCAACAGCACCGCGGACGGCATCTTCATCGCCGGCGTGGCCTCCGGGCCCAAGGACATCCCGGACGCCATCGTGGAGGCCGGCGCCGCGGCCATGGAGGCGGCGATGTACCTGGATCAGACGCGGGCTGAACGGGTCGGCGCCTAGCCGGCTGGCGGGAAGCGGATCTTTCGGCAAGCTGCAGGGCGGGACGAGGCTGCCCCGCGGCGGGAGAAGTGAGCCATGAGCGAGACGACACGCAGCTGGCGGGAGGACCTCAAGGTCTTCCGGGAGCGGATGGGCGGCCTCACCGAGGAGAACCGGGCCGCCGGAAAGGACCAGCGGGAGACCCTGAAAGCCATCACCGAGGCCCTCAGGGCCGGTCCCCGCACCGTCCCCGAGATCGCCGGCGTGACCCGCCTCCCCGCCCAGAAGGTCATGTGGTATGTCATGGCCATGAAACGGTACGGGTCGCTGGCCGAGGTGGGCCGGGCGGGGGACTACCTGCGGTACGGGCTGAAGGAGGCGGAACCATGAGCGTCCGTGTCGATCCCCTGGTGACGGAGGAGTTGGGACACTACGGGGGCAGCACGGCCGTGAAGTGCTTCAACTGCGGGAACTGCACGGCGGCCTGCTCGCTCACCAACCAGGACGCCGTCTTTCCCCGGCGCTACATCCGCTACATCCAGATGGGGCTCGAGGAGCGGATGCTGGGCTCGCTGGATCCCTGGCTGTGCTACTACTGCGGGGATTGCTCGGAGACCTGCCCGCGGGATGCCGAGCCCGGCAAGTTGATGATGGCGAGCCGCCGCTGGCTCATCAGCCGGTACGACTGGACGGGGCTCAGCCGGCTGATGTACAAGCGCGAGGCCTGGGAGTTCGGCATGCTGGCCCTGGTGGCCCTGCTGGTTCTGGCACTCTTCACCATCCCCGCCTCCTTCGGCTTCCGGCTGCTGGCCGCCCACCCCGAAGCCCGCCAGAGCGTCAACCTGGCCGCCTTCGCCCCCAAGGGGATCGTGCACATGGGCGACCTGGCCCTGGCCAGTCTCCTGGGGCTGCTGCTGCTGAGCAATGCGGGACGGATGGTGCGGTTCGTCCGGCGCAGCGCTCCGGCGGCTTCGCCACGGGTCTACCTGCAGTGCCTGGCGGAGCTGCTCCTGCACGGTCTCACGCAGAAGCGCTGGCGGGACTGCGCCACCGACCACACCAAGCACTGGCTGCGTCACCTGTTCCTCGTCACCGGCTACGCCACCATGTTCCTCCTGGTCGTGGTCTTCCTGTACTGGTTCCAGGTCGAGGACGCGTCATTCCACTGGGCCAGCCTGCTTGGATACTACGGAACCGTGGTCCTCCTGGCGGCGACGACCTGGATCATGGTCGATCGCCTCCAGAAGAAGGACCAGATCCACAAGCACAGCGACATGTCGGATTGGCTGTTCGTGATCCTGCTGTTCCTCACGGCGGCGAGCGGGATCCTGCTCCACCTGTTCCGGCTCCTGGATCTGCCACTTCCAACCTACAGCATGTACCTGATCCACCTGATGATCGCCGTGCCGATGCTGGCGGTCGAGGTCCCCTTCGGCAAGTGGGCACACCTGCTCTACCGGCCGCTGGCCCTCTACCTGCTCGCGGTTCAGGCCGCCGCGCCGGTGACGGCCCCGAGGCCCGCGCCGGCCTCTCCGGTCCCGGCCGCGTGACAGGGCACCCGGTGGATCATCACGGCAGGGGACAAGCGTTCCGGTATCCGCCCTGGCACCCGACCTCGGCTCTCGGCGGCGCCAGTGTGGCGGAGCCTGTTAGCATCATCGAAATATTCGCCGGCTCGGCACCCCCGGGCGGGAGGACGGCCCTCCTGGGGCTCGGTAACCCAATCCTGTCCGATGACGGCGTCGGGCTGGCGGTGGCCGCCGCGTTCGCGAGGCGGCTGGCCGAGTCCCCCCTGGCGGGGGTGGACGTCCTGTGCAGCGCCCGCGCCGGATTCGAGCTCATCGATCTGCTCTGCGGCTACGCGCGGGCCGTCATCGTGGACTGCCTGGTCCTGCCCGAGTCACGGCCGGGACGCGTGCGACGACTGAGCCTGGACGACGTGGCGGGCAGCGCCCGCCTCGTCAACATGCACGAGGTGAGCGTCGATGTGGCCTTCCGCCTGGCGGCGCGGCTCGGTATCGCCATGCCCCGGGACGTGGCGATCTTCGCCGTGGAGGCGGCCGACGCCATCACCATTGCCCAGAGGCTCACCCCGGAGGTGGCCGCCGCGGTCGAGCCCCTGGCCCGTTCCATCCACGCGAGCCTCCGGGAAACTCTCCCGCCCACTCCCGCTCCCGACACGGAAGAGTTCCGCCGCCGCCGGGCGACCTACGCCCCGGACGATCCGGGCGCGGCGCCCGGAAGCGACCCGGATCCAGGTCTCCCTGATCTTTCCAGTTGACAGTCGACCCACGCCTGGGGTATCCCCCAATGCGGTCGAGCTGAGTCGGGAGGTCCGTGCCACCGGCCTCCGGTGACCCTCGACGCCCCGCGCCGAGGAACGGCCGGCGGTCGCGTGCGGTGCCGATCAACTCTTGGTGCGCCGAGCCCACGTGATAATCTCGGAACTGGTCCTGCACGGATTCAGAGGGTTCGTCGAGCCGTTCACCCTCCGCCTCAAGCCCGGGATCAACCTCGTCGGCGGCGGGAACGAGTCAGGGAAGTCCACGCTCTGCGAAGCGATCCTTGCCGCGCTGTTTGCCCCTCCGACCTCGGCGGAGTTCCTGAGCTGGTCCCATCCCGAGGTGTGCCGGGTTCTCCTCTTCTACTCGACGGCGGAGGGGCGCTACCACCTCGTCAAGGACTTCGTCGGCCGCGCGGCCGACCTGGCCGCCTGGGACCCCGCCCAGGCTGCATTCGTCTCCCGCGCCCGAGACCCCTCCCGCATCGCCGCGCTCCTCTCGAACCACCTCGGGGGCCTCGACGAGGCGACGTACCGCGGCCTCTGTCTCCTGCAGCCGCCCCCCCGGCTCCCGGTCGCGGCGGCGCCCGAGCCCATCCCGTCGACACGCGCCTCGAGCGGGCCGGCCGGTCTCGAGAAGGCCCAGGAGGCGAAGCGGGAGCGGCTCCAGGAACTCAAGAGATTCCTGGAGACCCACAGGAAGATCCGGGAGACGGAGGCGCTCCTGGATTCGTTGCGGGCGCAGCACGACGAAACCACCGCCGCCCTGCAGGGCCTGGTCGGCCTGGAGGAGGAGCGCCGCCGCGTCCGCGAGGCCCTGGCGCAGTTCCGGGCCCTGGACGGCCTTGCCACCTCCTCGCTGCTGCCGCAGATCGCCGAGCACCAGAAGGCGCTCCAGAAGAGGGACGAGGAGGCCCGGGGGCTCGACCAGAAGATCGAGGAAGTGCAGAACCGTCTCGCCCTGATCCCCTCAGTCCCCCTCTTCCGGTATCCTCTCTTGCTGGCCGGAGCGGGGCTCCTCATCCTCTCGGTCCTGGCGGGCCAGTTTCTCCCCTACACCGGGGTCGGAATCTTTGCCGGACTCGGATGCGCCGCCGCGGCCGTCATTCAATATCTCAATCGGGGCCAGAGCCGGGACAAGGTCCGGAAGACTCTTGCCGCCCTCGAGCATCAGCGGGACAAGGGCCTCGACCTGCGGATCGGCCGGCAGTTCCAATCCCTCCTGGACCTGCTGCCGCGCGCCGGGTGCCGGGAGGTCTCCGAGCTTCCGGGACGACTTCGCCAGCGCGACGCCCTGAGCGAGGAACTGGCGACGCTGGATCGAAAGATCGCCGGGCTCTCCACCGAGACCGACGCGGCCGGGCTGGAAGGAAAGAAGAGAAGCATCGAGGAGGCGATCCAGGTCGCGGAGGAGGAGATCCGGTCCCTGGGATTCGTTCCCGAGCCCTCGGAAATTCAGCGCGAGGTCGAGAAGATCGAGCGAAGCCTCGCCGCCGCGGTGGGGACCGCGCCTGTCGGGCGCGAGGGCCCCCCGCAGCCGGTGGGCGCCCTCCTCGATTCCCTGGAGAGACACCTCGGGCATCTCGACGCCACCCAGCTCTCGGCCATCGATGCCCAGGCGAGCCGGCTGGTCGCCGAGATCACGGCAGGCCGGTACTCGCGGGTTCGCCGGACCCCGGAGAACGGCCTACGCGTCGTCCCGGCGGGGGGCCAGGAGGAGCGGACGCCCGGGGAGGTGAGTGACGGCACGCGCGATCAGGTGGCGCTCGCCTGGCACCTTGCCCTCCTGGCGGTTGCCCTCCCGGGGACGCCCGTGCCCCTCTTGCTCGACAACCCCTTCGCCTGCATGGACCCGGCGCGGCGGAAGCGCCTGCTTCCCTTCCTCCAGTCCCTGGCCCGCAGCCACCAGGCCATCCTCTTCAGCCACGAGGCCTGGATCTCGCCGGAAGCGGCTCACATCGTCGCCCTGGACCGCTAGCCCGGAGAATTCACGGACGGGCTCGTGAATTCTCCGGGCCATCTGTCCAAGTCCCAATTCTCAATGGCCAATTGCGATTGCAGCATTGGTCATTGATTCATTTCTTCTTTCGGATGGTGAGCTGGCAGCACGAGCCGCCCTTGGCGATGGTGTCGCCAAGCGTGAAGTCGAATCTCGGGAAGGTGGAGACGATCCCACGATCCCCGTCCATGGCGATGTCGCAGAGCGTGGCGATCTTCTGTTCGTCCCCGGTCAACTTCCGCCAGGCGGCGACGTGGGGGCAGTAGTGAAACTCCACGCGGAAGGCGTCGGCCGACAGCTCCTTGACGTCCATCTCGAAGATCCTGGCGTAGAGGGCGCTGGCAAACTCCTTGCCGAAGGCCTCGAGGTCTTCGGTCTTGGTGAACTTGGTGTTGCCGTGCAGGACGCCGCACCGCCTCACGGCGGCACGGCCCACGGCCTCCCAGTCCGTCCCCGCCTTCTCCGCCTCCTGGAGTAGCAGGTAGAACCAGGTGGCGCGATGCTCCAGCGCGGAGCGCATGTCGTTGACGTGCTGATCGCTGGTGATCGTGGGCCGGTTGTCGATCGGCATGGTGAGTATCCTCCCCGTCCGTGTCCCTGGAGCTAGCCCTGTCGGGGGGCTTCGAGCCGCCCCTCACCTGCGAACGAGCGCTCGCGGGCTGGGGGCAAGATACCCCGGGTGTCCGCTCCCTGCAAGGAGGCCCGGGTGGAGGGATGTCGAGTCGGACAATTCCGCCGCCCCCCTCTGCGGGGGGCGGCGGAGCCGGCGGATGTGCTTGACGATGGTCGGGGCCGAATTTCCGGCTAGCACCGGAGACCCGCGTCCCCGGGCGCTTGACATCGACCCGGGGGAATTATATAAGGACCCTGCCTCACGGAGCCGATGGGTTCTCGACGCGTGCTCATCCAAGGAGCAGACTGGCTCCTTCCTCTTCGACGGCCTGGTGGCAGCGTGCCCGTCCCGAGGACGTCCGCCGCTCCATGCCACAGGACCCCATCAGACCGACCGGCACTCGGTCTGGATCAGTCGACTTACATTTCACCGATCGGCGACCGGGCTGGCGTCAGAACGGTCTAGGAGCGCAGCCGGCGACGTCCCGGACGCCCTCGTGAAGGAGGTGGCCATCCCCTTCCGAAAGCCAGCGTGGCAATGCCGCGCCCCCGTCACGGCTTCTCTCCGAAGTCCGCAGTGAGGCAACTCGCAAAAGGGGGACAGGCGATGAGGAGGTTGTTCCTGATATCCTCGGTCCTGGGTCTCTCCATCCTGGTCGCGGGCGCGGCGCTGGCGGGGCAGGCCCCCAAGCCGGCCGTGCAGCGCTGCGACGTCACCGCGACCTTTCAGCCCGACAAATCGGCAAGCGTGGTAGCCAAGTACACGATCCTCAATCCCGAGGGGCTGAAGGACGCCACCGTCGTCCACCAAATCTCCGACATGCCCGGCATCTCGGTCGAAGGCCTCAAGGCAACGGCCGCCGACGGCAAGGCGCTGGAGACCTCGACAGTCAAGGCCCCGGGTTTCGACAGGCTGCTGGTCAAGCTGCCCGCCGATGCCAAGGGCCCGTTCAGCTACACCCTCGAGTACACCTCCAAGACGACGAGCAGGCCCTTGACACCGCTGTTCGTCCCGACCTTCCCCGTGGCCCAATCGGTCAAGAGCTTCTCCGCCACGGTCACCCTCCCCCCCAAGATGGCATTCTATGGGGACGAGTTCCCCCGGGCCTACGGCGTCACCCAGAAAGGGGACAGCGCGGTGGTGGAGATCTCGGAGGTGAACCTCCCCGCCTACATCAAGGTGGAGTTCGGCCCCGGGAGCGCACCCCTGATCACCGGGAGCAGCGTCACCACCTTCTTCTCGTTCCTGTTCATCGTCGCCGCGGCCTACTGGTGGGTGTACTTGAAGAAGCGCCAGTTCAGGGCTGCGTAGGGAGGTGACCGACAATGACCGGTATGGGATCGCCCGTGGACATCTGGGTCGTCTGGGCCGTGATCTTCGTCTCGGGCTTCGCGCTGATCAACCGCTACTACAACAAGAAAGAGGAAGAGTTCAAGCGACAGCATCCGGACGAAGACTACTACTGAGTGCGGCTGTGCCGAGAGGAGTTGACGTCGCTGCTTCGACAAGGGGGTGCGAGCCGTGCTGAACTTCGAGACACTCCTGGCGATATTCCTGGTTCTCTACTTTGCGGGCATGCTGCTGATCGGCTACTGGTCCTCGCGCAAGGTGAAGAGCGAGTTCGACTATCTCACGGCCTCCCAGTCCATCGGCGGATGGGTCGGGGGCGCGAGTCTGGCCGCCACCCAGATGAGCGCCGGGACCTTCATCGGCCTGATCGGCATCCACTACATGACGGGGGCCAGCTGGGTCTGGGTGTGGCCCGGCCTCTGGATGGGCTACCTGGTGACGGTGCTGTTCGTCGCGCCGCGCATGCGGACCTTTGCGACCCGGGCGGGAGGCATGACCGTGCCCGACTTCGTGGCCATGCGCTACAACAGCGCCGTGGTCCGGGGCATTGCGGCGATCCTGATCGTCATCACCTACACCATCATGATGTCCGCCCAGTACCAGGGGGGGAGCGTGATGCTGGAAGCGATCCTGGGGCTGCCGGCCTGGGTGGGCACCCTGCTGATGCTGGTGGTGACGGTCTCCTACAGCATCCTGGGCGGCATGCGCGCCACGGCCTACACGGATTTCATCCAGCAGGTGGTGATGCTGGTCGGGCTGATCATCGGGGTGCCGCTGCTGATCTCGCAGGCCGGGGGATGGAGCTATCTCACCTCGGTCTGGCCCACCATCATCCAGCCGCCCTACACCAGCTCGATGTACACCGGCTGGCACTACGGGTTCGCGACGGTGGGGGGAGCGACCATCGCCTTCCTGTTTACCTTCGCGGCCGCTCCCTACGAGATGAACCGGTACTACTCGATGCGGGACAACAAGACCGTCCGGTTTGCGGCCATCGTGGCCCTGCTGTTCCAGATTCCCATCGGCTTTGCCGGGGCCATCGTCGGGATGACCCTGCGGACGATGTTCCCCAACCTCATCGTTCCCGACTCCACCTCCACCATCTTTGCGTATTCAGTCATGCCGCCGCTGGTGGGGGTGCTGGTGGTGCTGGCCGTCTTGGCGGCCATCATGAGCACCGTGGCGTCGATCATGATCGTCACCGGGTCGGCCCTGGCCCACGACGTCTACGGCAAGCTCATCAACCCGCAGGCCTCCATGGAGACCAAGCTGAAGCTGAACCGCTGGGCGGTGCTGGTGCTGGGCATCCTTCCCATGTCCATGGCCGTCCAGCGCCTCGACTTCGTTCAGTTCGTGGTGGTGGCCCAGGCGGCCATCTTCGGCAGCTTCTTCTTCGTGCCGGTGGTGGTCGGGATGATCTGGAAGCGTGCGAACACCGCCGGGGCCATCGCCTCGATGCTGGGGGGCTTCATCGTCTCCGCGGGCCTGTACGCCACCGGAAACGCTTCGCTCTTCTGGCACCCGGTGTACCCGGGCTTCCTGGTCTCCCTGATCCTGATGGTGGTCTTCACCTATCTTGGCAAGCCGACGCCGGAGGCAAACCTGGCGGTCTTCTTCCGGGACATCCGCATGAAGCTGAAGGCGGAGGGTCGGTACGTGGACCCGAAGATCTTGCTGGGAGAGACTGGGGCCAAGGTCGGTGTGGCGAGGGGGAAGTGACCTAGCCCGCGTCATTCGCGAATGGGGCTCTCGAACGATGCGCGCTTAGCCCGGATTGTTCACGTGTCCCTCGTGAATGATCCGGGCTAGGGAGGCTTCAATGCCGGCGCCCAGACCGCGGAAAAAGGTTGCCAAGCCATCACTGCCCCTCGCGGGGCGGTTTCAGGGCAAGGTCGCAGTCGTCACCGGCGCTTCGCGGGGCATCGGCAGAGCGACGGCCCTCGCTCTGGGGAGGGAAGGTGCCTCGCTGGTGCTGGTCGGCCGCGACGCCCAGAGCCTGCGGAGCGCCGAGAAGGAGCTGACTCGCCTCGGCAGCCGGGCTGTGGTGGTCGTTGCCGACGTTACCAGACGAGCCGAGGTCGAGCAACTCACCCGGGAGGCTTACCGCGAGTTCAAGGCCGTCCACCTCCTGGTGAACAACGCCGGTGTCTATCCCGTGACTCCCTTCCTGGAGATGGCGGAGGAGGAGTGGGATGCCGTCCTGGACACCAACCTGAAGGGCGTGTTCCTCACCACCCAGGCCATCGCCCGCCGCATGATCGAGCAGGGCGTGCCGGGGCGGATCGTGAACGTCAGCTCCACCTCCAGCCTGGTGGCCAGGCCCGGCTGTGCCCACTATGCCACCTCCAAGGCCGGGCTGAACCAGCTCACCCGGGTGCTGGCGGTCGAGTTGGCTCCCCATGGCATCACGGTGAACGCGCTCTGCCCGGGGCTCATCGGGACCGACCGGGTCCAACAGGTCTCCCAGGTGAATGTCGCCGAACACCAGACGAAGCTGGCCAGAATTCCCATGGCGCGCATGGGCACCCCCGAGGAGATCGCCGCCGGGATCCTCTTCCTGCTGAGCGACGAATCGAGCTACTTCACGGGGAGCGTCCTCTACGCCGACGGCGGCTACACCTGCGGCATTCCCAGCTACGGCCCCGTCGTAGCCAAGTAGATTTCGAGAGGAGAAGCCCTCGATGTCATTCGACAATCGCACGGTTCTCGTGACCGGGGCCGGCGCCGGGATCGGCCGGGGGATCGCGGCCCGCTTTGCACGGGCGGGAGCTTGGGTGATGGCCAACGATATCGACGCCAAGACCCTGCAGGAGACCCGGTCCCTGCTGGAGGGGGAGGCCGGCGGTCGCCTGGCCACATTCGTCGCCGACGTTCGCCACAAGGTCCAGGTCGAGGCGCTGGTCTCAGAAACGACGGCCCGCCTCGGCGCGATCGACATCCTGGTCAACAACGCCGGCATCTACCCCAACTGTCCCGTGGTTGAGATGTCCCAGGAGGAATGGGACGCCGTGATCGAGACGAACCTGCGCGGGCCCTTCCTCCTCTGCCAGGCCGTGGCCCGCCAGATGATCGAGCGCGGCCGGGGCGGCAAGATCATCAACATCACGTCCGGAGCCTACAAGTCGGCCCGGATGGGCGCGTCCCACTACTGCTCGTCGAAGGCGGCGCTGGCCATGTTCACCAAGGTGCTGGCCCTGGAGCTGGCCCGGCACCACATCAACGTGAACTCGGTGTCGCCGGGCCTGATCGATGTGGGGGTCCGCCCCGCCGTCTCCAAGGAGTACAAGGACACCCTGATCAAGACGATCCCCTGGGGACGGATGGGGCAGCCCGACGAGATCGCCCGGGCGGTGATGTTCCTGGCTTCGGAGGACGCGGAGTACATCACCGGCGAGATCCTCGAGGTCGACGGAGGGGCCCTGGCCGGCCGCTACCACCTCCCGCTGAGCCGCTAGCCCGGATCGTTCACGAAAGAGCTGTGAACGATCCGGGCTTACATGCTAATGGCCATTCCCGCAGCGGGATGGCGCATGATGGGAGGTGCAGCTGCCGGTCGGCTGGCGTCCCACGGGATCGGAGCAATCGGCCCTGAAGTCAGCTTCTGAGAACCTTGGAGGCCTCGGTGGCGTCTTGGCGGTTGAGTCTCGGGTGAGTAGGGGGACTGGCTCCATGAAAGAGCTGATCGCGTATCTGGATTCCCGACAAGCCGACATGCTCGCGCTCCTGCAGCGGATGGTCAACATCGACTCCGGCACCGTGGACAAGGCCGGTGTGGATCGGGTGGGGGCGCTGCTCGCCGAGCGGCTGGCGGGCCTCGGCTTCGGCGTCGAGGTCATCCGGCAGCGGGAGTTCGGCGATCACCTCCTGGGCCGCAAGGCGGGAACCGGCGGGCGGCGGATCCTCTTCGTGGGCCACATGGACACGGTCTTCCCCTCGGGCACGGTGGCCCAGCGGCCTTTCCGCATCGAGGCAGGTCGGGCCTACGGCCCGGGCGTGCTGGACATGAAGGGCGGTATCGTGTGCCTGCTCTTCGCCCTGGAGGCCCTGAAGGCCACGAACCACCCGGCCTATGATGCGGCGGCCATGAGTGTCGTGTTCAACAGCGACGAGGAGTACCTGTCGCCCACCTCGCGTCCCCTCATCGAGGAGGAAGCCAGGCGCTCCAAGACGGTGTGCGTCTTCGAGCCGGCCCGCCCGGGCGGCGAGTACGTCATCAGCCGGAAGGGGACGGGCAAGTACCTGCTCAGCGTGACCGGCCGGGCGGCCCACGCGGGCGCCCAGCCTGAGCGGGGCCGCAGCGCCATCGGAGAGATGGCCCACAAGGTCGTCGCCCTTCACGCCCTGACCGACTTCTCGACCGGCACCACGGTGAACGTGGGGGTGGTGCGAGGCGGCGAGCGATCCAACGTGGTGGCCGAGAAGGCCTATGCCGAGATCGACATCCGGGTCCCGAGCCTCGAGGAGTACGCCCGCCTGGACCAGCGCATCAAGGCCATCGCCTCGGGGAGCACGGTCCCCGACACGACAGCCGCGCTGAGCGGCGGCCTGGTCTTCCCCCCCATGATCCAGACCCCCGGCGCGAAGGCGCTCTTCGAGGCGCTGCGCGCAGCAGGACAGGCCGTGGGGGTCGAGGTCAAGGGGATCCACACCGGGGGCGGATCCGACGGCAACTACGCCTCGCAGTTTGCGCCCACCCTGGATGGGATGGGGCCGCAGGGCAGCGAGACCCACAGCGACCGGGAGTTCATCGAGGTGCCGACCCTGCTGGAGCGGTCGAAGGTGACCGCGCTGTTCCTGGCCGGGTGGCCGGACACGGTGGCTAGACTAGGCAGCTAGTCCCAGTCCGAAAACCATGAACCGCCAAGGCGCCAAGACCGGATTGGTTGATTCAGGGAAATAGACGGAATTCCCGAAGACCTCAGGAACCGGCTCTGGCGTTTTGGATGCTGAACATTCGGGAATCCAATCCTTGGCGACCTTGGCGTCATGGCGGTTAGAATTTTTCTCAGCAGGGGGCACGCACAGGAAGGGGAAGGCAGCCA
>Ga0335070_10005246_pt1 | contig 15219 bp, 14 predicted proteins | sample Lox_Sample_13_FD_206722 | JGI IMG/M metagenome (GOLD analysis project Ga0335070, IMG submission 206722) | Soil microbial communities from Loxahatchee National Wildlife Refuge, Florida, United States - Lox_Sample_1.3 | ecosystem: Environmental > Terrestrial > Soil > Wetlands | place: USA... | reverse complement strand
AATTCGAACGGCAGGACTGGTTTGTGGCTGGGCGAAAATGGCACGCTGGGGTGGAAGGACGGATCAGTGTGCTCAAACGAGCGCATGGATTGGGCCGCTGTCTCAATCATGGGGAAGCGGGCTTTCAGCGCTGGGTCGGCTGGGGCGTGATCTCCGGAAATCTGGCGGTGATGGGTCGGGCATAAAGAGAAATGGGAGGTATTCGTTTGTTGAAGAACGAGCGCTCAAATATTGAAGGATAGCTTGGTGCAAAACAGCCCGAAAGTCGCTTCAGTCGCTTCTACCAGGCTAAAACCAGAGTTTTGCACCGCAAACTAGCTTACCCAGGTCGAATCAATCAAGGGAAGCATCCTCTTCCTTGGCTGGCCTGGGGTCTGCTGCGTCGTCGCGAGAGAGCATCGCTCCTCCTCGCAGCGACATGAAGAGAGGCAGTGAGCCGAAGAAATTTTATCGTGAAGTTAAATTATGGAGGAACCTATGGATACAAATTCGAACGAACGCATCGTTGCCGTCATGGGGGCGGCAGGGCAGCAGGGCGGGGCGGTGGCCCGGCGGCTGCTGGCCAATGGCTGGGGCGTGCGCGCCCTGACCCGCGAGGTGAACAAGCCTGCCGCGCAGGCGCTGGCCCAGGCCGGAGCCAGGGTGGTCGCGGCCGATAACGACGACCGCTTCTCACTCGAGCGCGCTTTCCAGGGCGCCTACGGAGTCTTCAGCGTGCAGAACTACTGGCTCCCCGGGGTGGGCAAGCAGGGCGAGATCCGCCAGGGAAAGAATGCCGCCGATGCGGCCAAAGCTGCTGGCGTGCGGCATTTCGTTTACTCTTCGGTGGGCGCGGCGCACCGGGGGATGGGCCAGCTTCATTTCGAGAGCAAGTGGGAGATCGAGCAGTACGTCCAATCGTTGGGCCTGCCTTATACCATCCTGCGCCCAGTGGCGTTTATGGAAAACTACAACTGGCAGCGCGCCGCGATCACCAACGGGTTCTTCAGCGGCATGGGCCTATCCCCGGACAAAAAAACGCAGATCGTCGCGGTCGAAGATATCGCCGCCTTCGTTGCCCTGGCCCTGGCTCACCCGGAGGACTTCCTGGGCAAGACGATCGAGTTGGCCGGCGACGAGCTGACCGAGCCCCAAATCGCCGAAACCTTGAGCCGGGTGATCGGGCGGCCGGTCCAGCTTGCCCGGCGCTCCGCCCCCGAAGGGGCCGCGCCTGATCCGGAGATGGTGGCGATGTACAATTTCTTCAACGGCAAGGGCTACGACGCGGATATCCCCACCCTGCGCCGGCTCTACCCGGGGCTGCACACCTTCGAGCAGTGGCTGCGCCTCTCCACCTACGAGAACGCTCAACCCGAGCCCATGCCGCCGGCCGGCAGCCGTTGGGGATAAATCTTATGGGGGTTTTGGCTGAACGAAGCTCAACCAAAACCCCCATTTTTTATGATTTCATAATCTGTCTGGCTTTCCAGACGATGCGGAAGTAGTGGACCACGTGGCGCAGGGGGCGGATGTGGCTGCCCTCGCCGGCGTAGATGGTGCGGATTGGCACCCATTCCAGCTTCATCCCCCGCTTGAGGCAGATGGCGATCATCTCGACCTCGAACTCGAAGTCCTCCTCTTCGCTGTCCACCAAGGCTTCAAGCAGGCGGCGGCTGATCAGCCGGTACCCCGACTGGTTGTCGGGCACGTCCTCCTGGCCGACGGCCCACGAAAACATCCAGCGCCCGATGGTGTTGGTCATCCCGCGCGGGAAGGGCATGCGGCTGAAGTCGCGCTGGCCGATCACCAGGTCCGCGCCGCGCTGCTGGAAGGCTTCAATAAATTTGGGGATCTCGGCCGGGTCGTGCTGGCCGTCGGCGTCGAGCATCAGGATCGCCTCGTAGCCGTTGTCCAGGGCATAGCGGAAGCCGGCCTTCAGCGCGGCTCCCTTGCCCTGGTTGGGGATCTGGCGCACCACACTCGCGCCGGCGGTCATCGCCAGGGCGGCGGTGGCGTCGGTCGAGCCGTCGTCGACCACCAGCACGGGCAGGTAGAGCATCGCCTGGCCGAGAGTCGGGATGATGCGCTCCTCCTCGTTGTAGGCCGGAATAATGGCTAAGATCTGATTCAAAGGATCATCTCTCCGCTATTTCCCCCAGTACAGCCACCGCCTCTTCGAGGTCGGCGTTCATAAATATCTGCAGGCCAGGCTGCCCCGAGACGTCGACCACGCGCACCACGTGGGCCAGGGCGGCGAAATCGGGCAGCAGCCTCGGCAGCAGGTTTTCCTTCTCGCACAGGAAGCCTTCGTTAAAGGTCACCCCCGCGTCGTCCGGGTAGAGGGGCAGGTATGGGATGGCAGCCTCGACCAGGTCCTGGAAGAAATGGGTGCCAAAGGAAAGGTCGGGGACGTAGCCGTCCTGGTTGCGGGCGATCTCGATCAGCATGGCGGTGTTGCTGATGTCGGAATAGGTGACGCTCACCCCCAGCTTGACGTCGCCGCGGCTGCCCCAGCGCCCCGGCCCCATCAGGATGAACTTGCGCCGCGGTAGGGCCTGGTTGAGCCGCCCGACGACCTGCCCGACCATCAGCAGATCCTGGCGGTTGGCCAGGCGGCTGTACTGGAGCGGGTCGACGTAGACAACGTACTGGATGCCGGTCACGGTGCTGTTGGAGATATAGCGGTTGGCTGAGAAGAGGATCCGCTCGGGGGGCAGGTTGCGCGGGATTTCGGCGGGGGAGTTGTCGGGGCCGCTGCTCTGCAGGCGGCATTGCAGCACGTAGAGGTGGCTGCCGTCGTGGGCAAACTCGAGGTCGACCGGACGATCGTAGGCCGCCTGCATGGCGTTGAGCATGGCCTGCATCTGCTTGAGGAAGGGCGTGCGCGTGAGCAGGCCTTCGAAGGTGACCACGAAGTCGCCCCGGGAAAAGTCCATCCCCCGCGCCGCGGACTGGTGCTGGTAAACGAAGTCCCCGGTGAAGCTTGAGACGATCTGGTGGATGAGGGGGTAGTCTCGGCCCGATTCCTTCAGCAGGTCGCGGATCTCAATCGTCTCAAAGGAGCGGCTGCGCAGGTCGATTACGTCGATCTTCCGGGGCGAGTAGCAGGCGATCTCGTCGGGGGTGACGTTGACGCGCAGGCCCGGCTGGCCCGGGGAGACCAGGACGGGGTAGTCATCGCTGAGCCGGTCGACGGCGCGCGTCCCCAGACCTGGCACAAGCCTGACCAGGCCGTCCTCGCGGCGGATGCGGCTCGACCAGCGGTATTCGTTGTGGCTGAAAGCCACGCCGGCGAAGGCAGGAAGGTAATAGCGGCCTACCCGCGCGCCGACGACTTCCTGGATCAGGATGCCCATCCCCTCATTGTAGTCGACCAGCTCGTGCTCCAGGCGGTATTCCAGCGGGTCGGGGCCAAACATCGAGGCGAAGACCTCCTTGACCGCGTCCATCAGGGCCACCAGGCGCTCTTCCCGGGTACCCTGGTTGGCGATAAAGAGGCTCTTGTACTTGCCCGCGAAGGCCTGCCCCGAGCGGTCCTCCAGCAGGCTGGAGCTGCGCACGATCAGGGGCACGTCCTTGAGGTCGTCCAGGGCCAGCGAGAGGCCCTTGATCAGCTCGGGCGGGAGGGGCGAGTTCTTGAAGACGTGGACGATGTAAGGGTATTCCTGGCGGACCTGGTTGACGTCCTTGTATTTCTGCTCGATGGCGTCTTCCAGGTTGTTGTGGCTGAGAAAGAAGAACACGCTGTCGGAGGTGATGTACCAGGTTTTGGGGGTTTTGACCGTGCGCAGAAGCTCCTGGTCGCGGCCCGCGCGGCGCAGCACCTGTTCGGCCAGGAACAGACCCGAGGTCTTCCCCCCCAACCGGCCGTGGCTGGTCGGCGGGTAGATCACCCGGCGCAGCAGGCCGTTGAAATCGTCGATTTCGATGTACTTCTTGGCCACCTTGAGGAACTCGGGATCCTCGCTAAGGATGCGCCGGACCAGGGCGACCCGGAACCACTTCTCGCGGGGTGGGGTGAGCTCGATCCCCTGGCGGGCGAGATGTGAGTAACGCTCCACCGCCGAATCGATCTCGGCCAGCGAGGCGCCCAGGTCGACCAGGGTGTTGATCAGGAAGCCCGAGCGGTCCTCCTTGGTCCACTTCTGGATATTCTCGAGGATGACCTTGCGCGGGATGGCGCGGGAGGCTACCGCAAAGACCTCATCGGTCATGGCCAGGATGCTGCTGCCGGAGGGGGGCGAGGTCGGCTGGTTGGACTCGAGCAACCGGCCTGGCTCGCGGTATTCGGCCCAGGTGCGCTCGAGGAGCTGGTCAGCCTCGTGCACGCCGTTCCAGACCAGGAAGTTGAGCATCTTCTGCGTGATGCGCATCAGCAGGTTGGGGTCGGCGCGCTTGAGCAGGTCGATGATCACCTGCCACTCGTTGCGCTGCTCCTCCCCGGAGCGCTGCTGCTCCTGGAAGACCTGGCGGAGCTGGTTGTGGAGGATGTAGAACCCGACCTGGTCGGCGATGGAATCGATCAGCTTGCGCTCTTCCTTGAGGAAGGGGCCCTCGTCGAAGGCGGGCATCGCCCCGGTGTAATAGATGCTGATCCGGCCTACCGGCTCTTCCTGGACGCGGATGTCCGCGGCCTGGACCCAGGGGCTGGGGGTGAAGCCCGGGGTCTGGAAGGTTTTACCCATACAGCTCACCTGCACCTGGCAGATCTCGGGGTACTGCCAGCCGGCGGGGATCACCTCGATCAGCCCCCGGCAGATCTCGTCGACCGGGCGGCCGGGCAGGCTAAGCAGCTCCTGGACCTCGTAGAGGCAGTTGAGCTCTTTGGCGCGCTCTTTGAGCTGGTGGATCAGCTCGTTGATGGGCAGATCGGAGTCGGTCATGGGCGCTCCTGGGATTTAGATCGAGATCGATTGGTCTTGCTTCCCCCATTTTCTGTTCTGTGAAAACGGGGGAGGTAGGAGGGGGTGTGTTCTGCGGCTTGCCGGCCCTGGCCTCGTCGTAGGGTGGGTGGAGGGGCGAAAGAGCCTGGATGGAACCGAGCCCTGTCGCCCCGTAACCCACCACCGTGAAATTCGGGTCGCAAAGCCCGGCGGTTGAAACCGCGGCAAGCATTACAAAGCCCGCCTGCGCGGGCTGGAGAGGAGGGGGACTTGTATGTGCCCCCTGCGCCCCTACGGCCGACCAAGGCGCTGGTCGATTGGGTCGGGGCTGACCCGGTCGATTGGGTAGGGGCGGACCTGAGTGTCCGCCCCGGTCCTTGCCAGAGAGGAGGTCAACCTCTATGGTAATCTGAAGGCCACCCTGGACAGCAAGGGACAAATTCACAATTCTCCCTCGGGCTTCAAAATCACCCCGCGGCTGGTGCGCCCGTCGACTCTCACCGCCAGGGGCTGCGCCAGGCGGACATGGCGCAGGAAGCGCGTCTCTTCCGCCGCCTCTTGTCCGTCCAGCCAGGCCCAATCGATCTGGTAGGGGCTGGTGAAGGGTAAGAGGAAGTATTTGACGCCCAGGTTAAGGATGTTGTGGAAATAGTGCGAGCCCTGGCTCAGCTCCACGCGGGCTTTCTCCTGGGCCGCTTCGATCACCGCTTTAGCCCCACACACGTCAGCCCACTGGATGGGGACGCCCAGCCAGGGATCGGTGGTGCCCAGCCGGCCCAGGGCGATCAGCAGGTAGGGGCGGCTCTGGTCGAGCAGCTTCTTGTTGAGCTGCTTCAGCTCGGGGACGATAGCCAGGGTGTGGCGCAGCTCGAAAGCCTCGGGCCGCATGTAGACGATGTCCGCGATGTGATCCAGGCTGCCGTTGCCCAGCGCGGTCGCTGAGGCGGCCAGGACGCGCTCCCCCACCATCCCGGCTTCGTGCACCTCCATCTCTTCGATGGAGACGGCCATGCGCCGCACCTGGAGGAAGCCGAAGCGGTGCGGGTTGAAGGTCATGGCGAACTCGATTTCCACCGGCCCGCCCATCGCTTCGGCGCAGATGCGCAGCAGCGCGGAGACCAGCTCGTTAAGCGGCGCGGTGCGCAGCACCAGCAGCGGGGCGAAAGTCAGCGCGCGCGGGCCTTTGGAGCCGGCGCCGATGGTGAGCCGGTCGGACTGGGGGTCGTAGGTCGAGACCAGGTAAGTCAGCGAGCCGTCCTTTTCGGCCGCGGTCAGGCTCTCGCGGACCAGGTACTCCGTCTCGCGGGTAGGGTCGTACACCTTCGGCTCGCCCATGTTCACCGCCCAAAAATCGGTCTGGGTGCGGGTGAGCAGCTCTTTGGTTGAGCCGAACGGCGGGCCGACCTTGGGGAAGGCCGGGGAATAGGTCCAGGACCGGCCGCCATCGACGATGGTCTTACCCAACCCCAGCGCCAGGCTGACCACGCCCTGTTCGGGCCGCGCCGCGCCCATCGGGTAGTAGTTGAACGAGCGCGCCGCGCCGCTCAGTTCGGGGTAGAAGCGATCGAGAGTCCGCTTGCCGATCACCTCCTGGATGATCACCGCCATTTTCTCGTCCTCGACGCGGCGCCCGATCGCCCGGCGGTAATCTTTGGCCGCCTTGAAGAAGGTGGACGCGTAGACCAGCTTGATCGCCTCGACCATCTGGCGGAAGCGCACGTCCGGGTCGTAGATGCTGTTGGGGATCATCTTGGTCTCGTACACCCCGGCGAAGGGCTCGCGCTCGGCGTCTTCCAGCAGGCTGGAGGAGCGGATGGCCAGGGGGGTGTGGACGCGGTCGATCAATCCACGCAGTGCGCCGAGGGTTTCGAAGGGCAGGTCAGCCTTCAGGAAGGCGTTGGCGATGCGCTCGTCGGGCAGGTCGGAGCAGGCGACCCGCGCCAGGTTGTTCTGCTCCATAAAGTGGGTGAAGATATCGGTGCAGAGCACGCTCATCTCGGGGATATCGATGGCGATCCCGGGGTATTCGGCGAAGTCCAGCCTGGAGCGCAGCACTGCCTGGATGTCGACCAGCCCCTGGGCCTTGCCGCCCATCGAACCGCGGCCGATGCAGTGGACCACCTCGGAACGCAGGTTGGTGTCTTCCACCGTCACACCCAGCCCCGCTCGATGCAGGCCCGCGCCACCCGCTCCACGGCGATAATCGCGGCGGCGGCGCGCAGGCTGAGGCCGTTGCCCTGGGCGAAGTCGCTGGCGTCCAGGTAGGCGGTCGTCATCTGCACGTCGAGCTTGCCAAAGACCTCGTCCCGCCGCCAGTAGTAGTTCATGTTGCTCTGCACCTGTTCGAAATAGGAGGCGATCACCCCGCCGGCGTTGGCCAGCAGATCGGGGATGACCTGGACCTTACGCTCCTGGAGCAAGTGGTCCGCCTCGGGGAGGGTCGCGCCGCTGGCCCCCTCGGCGACGATGCGCACTCGCGGGCGGATCCTGCCCACGTTCTCGGCGCGGATCTGGTGCTCGACCGCCGCGGGGACGAGGATGTCCACGTCCTGCTCGATCCATTCCTCCCCGGGCAGGCAGGCGTAGCCTTTTTCCATGGCCCGGATCCGGTCGATCTCGCCGAAGTGGTTGGTGATGGCCAACAGCTCCTCCAGATCGATTCCACCCGGGCGAGTGTAGGCGTAGGCCGCGCCGTCTTTCTGGTCCCAGCAGGAGACGCAGGCCACCTCGCCGCCCATCTGCTGGTAGAGGCGGATGGCGTGCTGGGCGACGTGCCCGAAGCCCTGGAAGCTGGCCCGCGTGCCGGCCGGCTGGAGGCCCAGCTCCTTGAGCGCCTCGCGCAGCACGATCATGATCCCGTAGCCGGTGGCCTCTTGCCGGCCGAGCGAGCCGCCCATGCCGACCGGCTTGCCGGTGATGAAGCCCGGGCTCTTCGCCCCGTGGATCGCTTCATATTCGTCGAGCATCCAGAGCATGTGCTGGGGGGTGGTCATCAGATCGGGGGCGGGCACGTCCCACTCGGGGCCCAGGTTGCGCACGATCTGGCGCACCCAGCCGCGGCAGATGCGCTCCTGCTCGAGGGCGCTCAGGTCATGGGGGTCGCAGATCACTCCGCCCATGCTCCCACCCAGGGGCAGGTCGGCGATGGCGCAGTTCCAGGTCATCCACATCGCCAGGGCGCGCAGGGTATCGATGGTCTGCTGGGGGTGGAAGCGGATGCCGCCCTTGCCCGGGCCGCGGGCGTCGTTGTGCTGGACGCGGTAGCCGCGGAAGATCCGCGCGCGGCCGTCGTCCATGCGCACCGGGATGAGGAAGTGATATTCGCGGATCGGCGTACAAAGCAGGTCCCGGACGGGTTGGTCCAGGTTGAGCCAATCCGCGGCCTGATCGAGCTGGCTTTGGGCAATCTCGTAAGGGTTATACGCGCGGATATTCAATTTTTGCCTGCCTCCGTGTCTTAATTTCATTATATAACGGGTTGTGGGGTTTTCAAAACCCCACAACCCGTTATCTCTCTGAACGATAGTCATCCTGCGGACGACAGCGCAAGCAGATCTTTTAGTTCCAGACATTCCAAGAAATTTGCCAGGGGTGGACAGCCTCCCATCCAATCCGGGGTAGGACCCAAACGGGTACCCCTACACGCTGTTTTACCACCGGATGGGTCATGCCGAGTACCCGGATGGTTACCTGAGATGAATCTTTCTCACCCAAACGGGTCAAGAAACGACGAGATTTTCCCACCCATTTCTCCCCAAAAAGTACCCATCCCGAACCCGGATGGGTAATAGCAATCCAGTTCTGAATTCCCTACAATAACGGCATTCACCGCTCGGGCGAGAGGTCCAGACAACTCGCCGGGAAAAGGGGTTCGAGATGTGGGCTGCGCTGTTGATTTTTGTGCTTGTATACACCGCGATCGCCAGTGAGAAATTTCCGCGCCACTGGGTTGCGCTGCTGGGCGGGGCGGCCCTGATCGTGCTGGGGAAAGGCGCGCAGATCGGGAGGTGCGCGTCGTTGGCGCCGCGCTGGTCGACAAAGACCAGATCGCGGTGGGTATTGACTTTTGAGAATATGAGGAGATAGGCGTTGGCAACGATGCCCTGGGATGTCACCGCGACGCCCGGCCCGCCAACAATGTAGAAGAGCGGGTCAGGCTGGCGGTCGGGCCCATTGGCGCGCACGACGACCGTCCACAGCTCCAGTATGCGGCTGTCGGAGCTGCCGCGGTCCTCGGGGACGTGCAGATAGCCGCATTCGGCAGCGACCCATTGGATCGAGCAGGGTTTCAGGGTCAGGCTTTTCGCCGTGGGGGTTGGATAGGGCGGCGCATTGACGGGGGGCGTGGCTGGAGAGGCCGCGGGCCGGCAGCCGGTGAGCAGCAGGGAGAGAAGCAAGAACAGGCAAAACCGGTTGCGTATACTTCCTCCAATGGGGAAAGGTTATTCAGTTTTAGATGGGTGTAGTGGTAGAGATTTTACCGATAGTGGAAATTTGAAAGGAGATTGTCCTTATTTTTTGATTATAGCACGCGGAATGTCCACAAATCATGTGCCATCTCGGAGGCTGGGGAAATGGTCTATGGATTTTCTGTGGTTTAGATTATGGATAGGGAGGAACCGGGGTGAACTCTTCTGGTGGAGGATAATGGTCCGGCGTAATGGGAGCCGAGGTTGGCGATGGACCAGGTGTAATGGTTGGGAGAGGCGCTGAAGTTGGATTAGGAGGATAAGTGGGAGGGGGAGGCGGTTCACGCATCAAAGCGGGAGGAACTGTTAAATAGACGGTGTCGCCTGGTGAAAGGGGAAGATCGTCTAATCTTAAGTCGGAAAACTTATATTCTATCCACGTTCCATCGCAGCGGTAGACAACTGCATGCGACTTGTCATTTTCGGCTGCGTCTGGGCTGAGATCGATTACCTGGGCAATCGGCAGTGGGGTTGCGCTGACCCAGACTGTGGTCGGAAAGTTGTGCGCGGCGATTTGGGTTGCGTTTGGGGTGGGAGTTCGCGGGCGAAGATCTTCGGTAGGGGTTGGGGGCAAAGGAACGCAGTCCGGCTGGCGGGCCCGCGAGAACGGATCGCTGCGAAGGGCAGGCTGGGCAGGCGCGCAGCTCGCCAGGAGTAAAGAAAGGAGCACCAGAACCAGTTTTCTTGCCAGGATATCCATCCCCTCTGTTCCTTGGAAAACTGACTTTTCATCCTCCTGCTCGATAGAACCGCTCATAATCCGTGCACAATAGATACAGCGGCGGCTCGTCCTCTTCGATGGTGGGGAAGCGGCCGATCGGCTCGTAAAAACGGTTGTCGCGCTCGTCGTCGTTGACCACCGACACCTCGCCGATCAGAACCCGGCTCCCCTGCGCCGAGAAGGAGTGGTACAGGCGCACCGGCAGGGTGATACTCTCCCCCGGCTCGAGCGTGACCGTCCCGCCCGCCGGGACCTTCCGCGTCACCCCGTCCATCGAGACGCTGACCTCCGTGTTCGCCAGGCGGTCGTCCACGGTGGCGTTGTAGAGCTGGATGGCCAGCTTCCCGCCCCCGCGGTTGATGATGTCCTCCACCTTGCGCCAGTGGAAATGCATCGGGGTGACCTGGTCGACGTCCGAGACGAGGATCTTCTCGGCGTAGACCTTGCCGCCGCCGCGGGCCAGGTTGGCCGGGTCGCCGTTGCGGATGGTGAACATGAACAGGCCGGTACGCCTGAACTCCCCGCGCCCAAAATCGGTGATATCCCAGCCGAGCCTGCGCTCGACGATCTCGCGCGCCTCCTCGCCCCGGGTCCGCCAATCGTCGACGGTCCAGTAGGCGAAGGGCGGCAGGTAGAACTGGTGCTGGCGGATAAAGCCATCCACGTCGCGCATGATGGCGTTGATTTGTGAGCGTTTCATCAAAAAATGCCTTAAGCCAAATAATCGTCGGTTATCGACAGGATGTTCGTTATGGTGGGAAATATCTTGATCTTATTCTATAACCAATTTGGAAACAGGAACAACTGGGCGATGGTTGTCTGCTGGAAATTCAGGAAGCGCGATTTGCGGATGGCCCGCACGTGCGGGGAGGACGCGGTGATGAGGAGGAGTTTCATGTTTTCGAGGGCACCATTTCTAAGAACAGGTCGACGATCCGGGGATCGAACTGCCGGCCCTTTTGCTCGCGCAAATAGGTGCGCACGTCCCGTTCGACCCAGGCCGGGCGGTAGGGCCGGTCGGAGAGAAGCGCATCGTAAACATCCACCACCGAGAAGATACGCGCCGCCAGGGGGATCGCCTCGGCCTGGATGCCCTGGGGGTAACCCGTCCCATCCCAGCACTCGTGATGCCCGTAGGGGATCTCGATGGCTTTGCGCAGGTAAGGGATCTCGTTGAGCAGGTCCCGGGCGAACTCCGGGTGGCGATGCATGATGTCCCATTCCTCGCTGGTCAGCGCGGCTGGTTTGAGCAGGATGCTGTCGGGTACGCCCAGCTTCCCGATATCGTGCAGCAGGGCTCCGCGATGGATGTGGGGGAGGGAATCAGCATCGATACGCAAGGCGTTGGCCATGCTTATCGTCCATTCTACCACCCGCCGGGAGTGTTCCGCGGTTTCCTGCTCGCGCAGCTCCAGGGCGCGCACCCAGCCCTGCAGGGTCAAATCGTAGGCGGTTTCCAGCTCGGCGTGCGCCTGGAGGAGCGCCTCCTCGGACTGCTTGCGCTGGGTGATGTCCCATAAGATCAACAGGACCGCCGGGTCGTTGTTCCACTGGATCCTGCGTACCTGGAAGGTAAAATAAAACTTTCTCCCGTCGGGCAGCCGGCGTTCAATCCCATCGCAGATAAAGGGTTTCCCGCTATACAACGCTTCCTCCACCTGTTCCTCGTAAGAATTCTGAGGGTCGGCGCTCCACACCGTGCGGTAGAGCTGGTCCACCGGGTCCAGGTGTGGATCGGGGGTACAGTAGTGGTAAGCGGGATTGGCGTAACCGATGCGCAGCTCGGGCCCGACGACGACCGCCAGCCCGCTGGGGTCTGCCTCGAAAATAGCGTCCAGGAGAGCCTTCTGGCGCTGGTTCTCGTCCAAGAGAAGCTCGCGCTCGACCTGCGTCTGGCGGAGAGTGGCCGTCTCACGGCGGATCATGCTATAGAGGAGCAGACCGGTAACCAGCACGTACCCCCAGCCCTTGAACATGCTGATCCGGGTCAGGATCACTGGGTCGCTGGTGAGGCTGGCTGCAATCTCATCGCTGAAGGCGATCCACAGGACCCCGATGAGCAGGTAGATACCGGTAATTTTCAACGCCCCATGGTCTTTCGCGGTTGAAGGGGAAGAAGGCCGATCTGGCATGGTGAGCTTCCTTTAAGCGCGACTTATTTGGGTATTGGCAGTAATTATTCGATTATACGTCTGAATTCTTGGGTTGGCACTTTTTACCCAATGTTAATAAACCTATTATGGACTTTTTGGTCCAAATCTTCTATAATCTCCTATAAGGAATTGAGCCGATGGCGAGACCGCAGGAATTTGAAACGTCCGAGGCGCTGCGCAGCGCGATGCACGTATTCTGGCGCAAGGGATACGAAGCCGCTTCGCTCGCCGAAATTCTGGCGGCCACCGGCTTGAGCAAAAGCAGTCTCTATGCCACCTTTGGCGACAAACGCGAGCTGTTCCTGGCCGCGTTCCATGCCTACCGGCAGGAGCGGCTCCAGCGCCTCGAGCAGACGCTGAAAGACGACCAGCCGGTCCGCCAGTCCATCGAAGCCGTCTTTTGCCAGGTAGTGGAGCACCTTAGCGACCCCTCCCATACTTATGGCTGCATGACTGCAAATGAAGCGGTTGAGCTGGCCCCGCACGACCTGGACGTACAGCGGATGGTTGCCGAAGATTTCCAGGCGGTCGAAGACGCGTTCGTTCAGGCCATTGCCCGCGGGCAGGCTGAAGGTTCGATAACCAGCCGCCAGGAGCCGCGCAGGCTGGCTCGCTTTTTCGTCGTCAGCCTGCAGGGTTTCCAGGTGATGGCGCGCGCTCGAACGGACCGTACCCGCCTCGACGAAAGCATAACCATGATCATGGCCGCGCTGGATTGAAACCAGGCTAGCGATCTTTTTTATCTGTATTCTGGACCGCCAGGTCCAGAATCAGTTAGCTTTTATTTCTTTATTTCGAAAAGGAGTCACTCTCAATGAAAGAGCAGACAGACAATAAACTATACGACCAGCTCGCAACCGATGACCAGATTGAGCGGGCGGTGCAGGCCTTGCAGGCCCACAACATCCAGACCATCGTCGTAGAAACGGGCGCGCAGGCGCGCGATGCGGTGCTCAGCCTGATCCCGGAAGGCGCAGAAGTGCATACCGCCTCCTCGCGCACCCTGGAGCAAATCGGCCTGATCGCGGCGATCGAGGAATCCGGCTGTTACCAGGCTATCCACCCGCTGGTTCGCAAGATCGACCGGGTCAAGCAGGGCCGCGAGTTCCGCAAACTGGCCTCCAGCCCCGAATACATGCTGGGAAGCGTCCACGCTGTGACCGAGACCGGCCAGGTAGTGGTAGGCTCCGGGGGAGGGAGCCAGATCGGGCCGTATGCTTTCGGCGCGAGCAAGGTGATCTGGGTGGTTGGGGCGCAGAAGCTGGTCCCCACCCTGGAGGATGGCATGCGCCGTTTACAGGAATACGTCTATCCCCTGGAAAATGAGCGTATGCAGGCACTCGTGAGCCGGCCCGCGCACCTCAACCAGACCTTGATTGTCAACGGCTCGCTCCAACCCGGCCGTCTCACGCTGGTCATTGTCAAAGAGAAACTGGGGTTCTAAACGGCAGTATTCGCAGGAGGAGAAATCGGTGGTTAAAACAGATGGCAGAAGTGAAACTTCTGCCATGGGGGTGTGCCCTCGGGGGGATTCGAACTCCCAACCTATTGCTCCGCAAGCAAGCGCTCTATCCATTGAGCTACGAGGGCAGGCTCGCTTTTTGTGCGCCCGGATTATACCACAGAATCGGATAAGGTACCGCTCTCTTCTACGGCGATTTCCAATGAGCCCTTCAATTTGCGCTTACGGCTCTTCCTTTCCACCACTCGATCGTGTCGGTGATGGTCTGCTGCAGCGGGCGGGTCTGGTAGCCCAGCTCCTCGCGCGCCTTGACGCAGTCGATTTCGGAATTGCTCACCACCGTCTCCAGCGAATAGCGGGTAAACAGCGCTCGCGTGTGGAACAACCGGGCAAAAATGGGCACCAGGTCGGCGATGATAAGGGCCAGAGCCAGTGGGACGATCAGATGGGGCGTGCGCTGCCCGCCGGCCTCCTGGACCATTTCTTTGAGCTGCGCCAGGGGGATGCGCTGCCCGGAAAGGATGTACGCTTCGCCGGTCCGCCCGCGCTCGAGAGCCAGGATCATTCCCCGCGCCACGTCGCGCACGTCGACAAAGTCAAACATACCATCCACCAGAACGAAGACACCCGGCGCCATCCAGCTCCGGATCAGCGCGCCCATCTCGGAAATGCGGTAATCGTAAGGGCCGATGACCCCGGTCGGGCAGACCACCACCGCGTCCAGCCCATTTGCGATAGCATCCAGCACCACCAAGGAGGCTTCGGCTTTGGTCCGGTCGTACTCACCGGCCGGATTATGGATGTCAAAGGGCAGGCTTTCGTCGATAATCCTGCCCTGGGGTGGGCGACTCAATGCGTGGATCGAGCTGGTATAGAGCAGGCGCTCCACACCGCAGCACAACGCGGTCGTGACCACGTTGCGCGTCCCTTCTACGTTGACCCGGCGAATGCGCTCGTCCTTGCCTGGCAGGATGGAGATGATCCCCGCCAGGTGGTACACGCTGCGCACGCCCTGCATCGCCCGGCAGATCGAGTCCGGATTGAGGATGTCGCCGGTGATCACTTCGATCTGCAGCCCATCCAGGCAGGTGCGGTCTTCCCCGGCGACGACCAGCGCCCGGACGCGCTCGCCCCGCGCGATAAGCTCGCGGATCAGGGTGTTGCCGATGTGCCCGGTAGCCCCCGTGACCAGAATCATGTTTCCCTCCTCAGCATGCCTTCCATGAACAGGGTGATGGCATCCTGGGTAGTCCGGCCCCACTCCGCTCCCTGCGGGTCGAGCAGGCCCTGCAGCAGGAGGCCCACCGCCAGCCCTACGATCGCCCGCGCTCCCATCTGTGGATCGATCTCCCGAAGCTGGCCTTTTTCGATCCCGCGCTGCAGGATGCCGGCAAACAGCTCCTGGTAGTGGCGGTAAGGCGCCACCGTTTCCTTCCAGATCGCCGGGTCGTGACTGGCCTGGGTCCAGAATTCTAGAAACATGCCCAAAAAGATACCGATCGGTCGATTTTATTATACCGGAGATGCAGGTTTGTTTTTGTACAAATATTCA
>Ga0335070_10005245_pt1 | contig 15220 bp, 9 predicted proteins | sample Lox_Sample_13_FD_206722 | JGI IMG/M metagenome (GOLD analysis project Ga0335070, IMG submission 206722) | Soil microbial communities from Loxahatchee National Wildlife Refuge, Florida, United States - Lox_Sample_1.3 | ecosystem: Environmental > Terrestrial > Soil > Wetlands | place: USA: Florida... | reverse complement strand
TGAAGATGGCCGCGGGTTGAAGATAATCGCCGATGACACGTTGCCGCTCGATTTCGAAAATGCTGTGTGCTATATCAGGAAACCCGTTCTTGGCCAGCGCCCGAACCGCGGTCAATACTGTCTCTGGCCCAGCGAGGAATCGCTCGGCCGCCGCCAGATCCGCGGCCATGTCGCGGTCCGGCATATCGGGGCTAGCGTAACCGGTTACGGCTCGATCGATCTCTTGGCGGGTGATCGGAGGGAAGCCAAACGCTTCAAAGACCACCGCGAGCGCTTCGGCTGCACGGCGGCGCATCTGCAAAGTTTCCTCCTCGCGCACCGGCCGCAGGCCGCCATCGACCCTCATATCGCGTTGCAGCACGAGATAATCGTCGAGATCGTCGGCATCCAGGTTGCCACCGCCGAACATGTTGTCCTGCTTGGGAATTGAGCTATAGCCGGAGAAGATGAAATCGCTGCCGGGCAGGAACTGCAACATTAATTTGGCGCTTTTGCGGATGTCCGAGTGCGAAGCCATGGCATCGTTGCCCGTGGCGACCTCGAGATCGAGCATGGCGGCGAGCAGATTTTCCGCGGCGACTCCCGCCACGCCGCCGGGCAACGATTCCGGCAGCGCAATGCAACTGATAGAGCCATTCTGCACGCCTTGGCTGCCGGCCCCTTTAGTGATGAGCAGGCACAGCGCCTCGAGGTACAGCATGGAATGTTCGTTGGCATGGGCCATCAGGGCTTCGGATCCCGTGCCGCTGGTGAACCGGATCTTCACTCCGCGCGAGGCATAGGCCGATGCCAGAAATCCTTTCGACCAAGGCGTGTCGTCACCATCGATGAAAGCCGCATCCGTGCCGTAGACTGAGAGGGTCTCGGCATAAGTGGTGAGGCCTTTCATGGCAAGCCTGAGACTCATGGCTTCTTCGACCGCGCACTGCGTCAAGACGCCGCTACGGCCGGTTTGGGATCCAACCAGCACGGCGAGCGCGTTCCAAGGCGCATAGCGGGCCACACCGACCGTGGTCTCGATCTCGGCAAATCCCCGAAAAGCAGCTTCGGCCGCGTCGGCTGCCAGAAGGGCCGGGGAGTCCTTGCGGTTGGTCACATGCGCCTGGTTGGCCGGTGTGCGGCGCACGCGCATTTTTTGCAGGGCCATCATCATCTCGACCACATTCAGATGGCTGACCACTTCCATCAACTTCGCCGCTGTCAACCCATTCATGAGCCGGATCACATCCGCCCGGGGGACATGAATGTCCACCAGCATTCGCGCCAGTCGGAGGGAATCAGTGGCCATGGCCTCTTCGGCCACATCCAGCGCAATGGAATGGCGGGCGATGAACGTCTCGATCATGTCGAACTGCTGTCGAGGCTTTCCGTCCATTTCGACAATCTCGCCGTTCTCAATGCGCAGGCTGGGATGCGGATCGGCTGGAGCGCCGAGCATCACCAGACCGGCTTCCGGCCACGTTTGGATGAACGTATCTTTATTGATATCGCGAGCGGCGCGCATCGCGAACCGGCGGGATTGGCTCATGGCGAGTCCTCACGTTATCACCGATTGTTGGAAAGCGGCAAGGCGGCGCTTCTGCGAGGGGAACTACAGTCCCGCAGCTCTTCGGAGATAGCCCCGGCTGCGCCTGGCGCTCTCCAGCGGATTGCAGCCGGGCATCGTGGTATCGACATCTTGTTCGAAGACCGCCCAGCCGTCGAATTCCGCAGCGGTGAGTTCCTGAATCACGCCGGTGAGATTAACGCCGCCCTGGCCGAGTTCGCAGAACACTCCCATGCGAACGGCGTCGAGATAGGGAATCTTCTCGCGGCGTACCTGCTCGAGCACCGAAGGCCGGACGTCTTTCAAATGAAGATGACGGACGCGGGTTCCATGCTTGCGAGCCAGATCCACCGGATCGCCGCCGCCATAGAAGTAATGCCCGCTGTCCAGACAAAGGCCTAACAGTTGTGGATCAGTCATGGCGAGCAGCCGCTCGGTTTCGCCGGGAGTCTCGATGAACGTTCCGGCGTGGTGGTGGAAAACACTCGACAGGCCGAGTTCGCGCGCGGCGCGCGCTACGCGGTCGAGCAAACGTGCCGCGCCCTCCCAAGCGCGGGTGCCCATGCCGTCGCGAGCGTCATCGACGCTGCCCGCCACCGCCATTCTGGCGGGACTCATCTCATCGGCCAGCACCAGGTAGGGGGCGCCGGCCTGCGCGAGCAAACGCGCGATTTCGAGCGCCGACTGTAATGCGGCATCATGCCGATCGGCGCGCGCCAGCGGCAACGGAACGAACGCACCCAATAGCGGCAACTTCCTTTTCGCGAGTTCGGTTTTCAGTATGTTCGGATCAGTGGGCAGGAAGCCGTAGGGCCCTAATTCGGTTCCTGAATAGCCCGCCTCGACCATCTCATCGAGGACCTCGCCATAGGGCTTCTGCTTGCCCCATCCCTCGACTTCCAGAATGCCCCAGCTTACGGGCGCGGTTGCCACTCGGATTGGCATTCGGCTTGTCTCCTCAATTACGGCGTCACTACGACCTTTACGCTCTTTCCCGCCCGCATGGCATCCAGGCCATCGCCGATCTGCGCAAGTTTCAGGCGGTGCGTAATCAGCTTCTCCAGTGGCAGCAAGTTGGATTCGAGCATCTTCACCACCTTCGGAAAGGCCGTGCGCTGGATGAACGTGCCGATGATGCTGATCTCGTACCGGGTGATCTCGTTCTGCTTCACCTGGCCGACGGCGTGCTGGTTCATGCCAAACAGAACAACACGCCCGCCACGCCGCACCGCGGCGATCGATTCGACGAGCGATGCGCCCGTCGCGTCCACAACCAGGTCCGCGCCGATTCCAGTAGCGCTCTTGATCGCGGCCGCTGCGTCTTCGGAACGTGAATCGATTGCCGCGCCAACCCCGATCTGCTGAGCCACCTGTCGTCTGAATTCGACCGGCTCAACCACAAACGTCTTGCCGGCGCCGGCCGCTTTGTACAGCATCAGGAAGAGCAGGCCGATGGGACCGGCGCCGTAGATAGCCACACTCTCGCCAGGCGTGAGCGGCGCTCTCTCCACGGCATGAAATACGCAGGAAAGCGGCTCAGCGAGCGTCGCCCGGTGCGCCGGAACCTCAGCGCTGATCTTATGCAGGGCGCGGACAGGAGCGACGTTAAACTCGGCCAGGCCGCCATGGATGAAGATGCCGAGTGTCGTCATGTTCACGCACATGTTGGACATGCCCAGGCGGCAATACTCGCAAAGACCGCAGGTGACGTTGGGATCGATGACGACGTGATCACCGGGTTTCAAGTGACGAACTGACGAGCCTGCGTCCACCACGGTCGCAGTATATTCGTGGCCCAGAATGCTGCCCGGCGTCGCTGGATGTCCCGGCGGAACGGAAAGTATGTGGATGTCGGTTCCGCAGATGCTCGCGGCATTCACCTTCAGAAGCACGTCATCATCTTTTTGAACTTGCGGCACCGGAAGTGATTGCAGGCCCCACTCGCCCGGCGCGCGAAAAACCACGGCTTCCATCGTCTGCGGCATTTGCGCGCTCCTAGAATTTACGGGACCACTCTTTGGGCCAGCGCTCGATGACGACTTTCTCGCCGGTATAGAATTCGACTGCGTCGCGACCCTGAGCGTGCAGGATACCGAAAAAGCTGCCCTTCCAGCCGCTGAACGGGAAGTACGCCATGGGCGCGGCCACGCCGATGTTCACGCCCACATTGCCGGTCGGGATTTGGTTGCGGAACCGCCGCGCGGCGGCTCCGCTGCTGGTGAAGATTGAGGCTGCATTGCCGTAGGAACTGCGCGTGATGATGTCGATGGCCTGCTCCTCGCTGGAGGCGTGAATGACGCTCAGTACCGGGCCGAAGATTTCTGTCTCGGTCAACTCACTCGACGCAGGGACGCCGTCGAGAACGGTTGGGCCGACGAAGCTGCCGCGATCGTAACCGGCGATCTTCGCCCCTCGCCCATCCAGTGCGGCGGTGGCGCCCTCGCCGGTACCCTTGCCAATGAGGCTCTCGACGCGCTGCTTGCTCGCCGGCGTGATCACGGGGCCCATCTGCACGCCGCTGCCCAGGCCGTCACCCACTCTCAACGACGCGGCCAGATCGGTGATGGATTTTCGAAACCACTCGCGCGCCTCACCTACGGTGACCGCCACCGAAACAGCCAGGCACCGCTGCCCGGCGCAGCCGTACGCGCTGTCGGCGACGATTTGCGTGGTGGTCTCGCGGTCGGCATCGGGAAGGACGACCACGTGGTTCTTGGCGCCGCCCTGGCATTGCACCCGCTTGCCATTCGCGGCGGCGCGCGCGTAGATGTAGCGTGCCACAGGCGAGGAGCCGACGAAGCTGATGGCTTGTACGGCGGGATGATCCAGCAGCGCATCCACGGCCGGCTTGCCGCCATTCACCAGGTTCACGACGCCCTTGGGCAAGCCGGTCTTTTCGAGCAGTTCGAAGACACGCGCGATGCTGAACGGCACGCGCTCTGACGGCTTCAACACGAACGTGTTGCCGCAGGCGATGGCATACGGCAGAAACCAGAGCGGGATCATCGCAGGAAAGTTGAACGGCGTGATGGCGGCGACCACGCCTAGCGGCTGGCGAAACATAGACTCATCGATGCCGCGAGCCACGTCTTCCAGGTTGTAACCCTGCATCAGAATCGGAATCCCGCAGGCCACCTCGACATTCTCGACGCCGCGACGCAACTCGGCGCGCGCTTCGACCAGCGTTTTGCCGTTCTCGATGGTGATGGAGCGCGCGATGTCATCGAAATGTTCTTCCAGAAGCTGTTTGAACCGGAACAGAAACTGAATTCGTTCCGCCGGTGGAAGGGCGCGCCAATCCGGGAATGCGGCCGAGGCAGCATTGACGGCGGTGGCGACATCTTCGGCCGTACCTTCGGGCGATTGTCCGATGACCTCGCCCGTTGCAGGATTCAGAACGTCGGTACCGCGCGCGGAGGAGGGGCGCCGCCATGCGCCACCGACATAATCTCGTACTTCGTCGATCGCAACCATACTCACCTCACGGGGGCGGCTACTTCGTACCGCCGCTCCTTCTTTACCGCCTGCTCGTACTGTGCGCGCGCCTGGCGGATGCTCTCGATCTCGGACACTTCAGAAATCGGCACGTCCCACCAGGATTCGTAGCCGGGCACGCGCATCTCCTTATCCACTTCGATGACGACGACGCTGGTGCGATCGTGCCGTCGCATATTGTCGAGCGCGCGCTCGAATTCGTCGTGAGTGGTAGCGCGCACGGCGCAGGCTCCCAGGCCGCTGGCGAGAGCCACGAAATCGACGGGCACAAAGGCGCCGTCGAGCTGGCCGGTTTCGCTGCGCCGGAAGCGGTAATCCGTTCCAAATCCGCGAGAACCGACCGATTGGGAGAGCCCGCCAATACTCGAGAACCCGTGATTATCCAGCAGAATGATGTTGAGCTTGTAGCCTTCCTGAATCGACGTCGTGATTTCCGACGACATCATGAGGAATGATCCGTCGCCCACCATCACGTAAACCTCGCGCGAGGGATCGGCCATCTTCACTCCCAGCCCGCCGGCAATCTCGTAGCCCATGCACGAGTAGCCGTATTCGAGGTGGTAGCCCTTCGGCTGATGCGTGCGCCAGAGCTTGTGCAGGTCGCCCGGCAGGCTTCCGGCGGCACACACGACGACGTCCTGCGGCCGTGAACTCCGGTTCACTGCGCCGATTACTTCGCCCTGGCTGACGGGCGGGCCATGACGCAATGCGAACAGGCGGTCAGTCTCGTCTTCCCAGCGCTGTTTCCATTGCGAGATACACGCTGCGTATTCCTGATCCACGTGATAGCCGGAGAGGGCGGCCTCGAGTTGCGCCAGCGCCGGTCGCGCGTCGGCAACCACGGGCAAACCCGCATGCTTGTACGCATCCGTCTCATTGACGTTGATGTTGATGAAACGCACGTTCGGATGCTGGAACGCCGTCTTGGAGGCAGTTGTGAAATCGCTTAACCGCGTCCCGATAGCTATCACAAGGTCGGCGTCGCGGGCGGCGATATTTGCGCCGGGCGTGCCGGTCACCCCGATGGCGCCGAGGTTTTGCGGATGATCGAAGGGCAGGGAACCCTTGCCGGCTTGCGACTCTCCCACCGGGATTCCGGTCTGCGACGCGAGTTGTGACAAAGCCTCGGTTGCCTCGCTATAAATCACACCGCCTCCCGCGACGATGAGCGGTCTCCTGGCGGCCCGGATCATCGCCGCCGCGCGCGCCAGTACGGCGCGGTCCGGTTCCGGCCGCGCGATGTGCCACACACGCTTCTCGAACATCTCCGCCGGGTAGTCCCACGCCTCCGATTGCACGTCCTGCGGCAGTGCGAGGGTTACCGCACCGGTATGCGCGGGTGACGTCAGCACGCGCATGGCTTCGACCACCGAGCAGGGCAACTGATCCGGACGATTGATGCGATCCCAATATCGCGAGACCGGCTTGAACGCATCGTTTACGGAGATATCCTGGCTGTGCTCGGATTCGAGCTGCTGCAACACCGGCGCGACGTTGCGGCGGGCGAAAATGTCGCCGGGAAGCAACAACACCGGGAGCCGGTTGATGGTCGCCGTCGCTGCTCCCGTAATCATGTTGGTGGCGCCCGGACCAATCGACGAGGTGCAGACGAAAGTGGACAGGCGATTTTTCGCCTTAGCGTATGCCGTGGCGATGTGGACCGCGGCCTGCTCATTCCGGCAAAGGTAATACCGAAAATCTGGATTCTGCTGCAGGGCCTGTCCCACGCCGGCCACAATGCCGTGACCGAAGATGCCCCATGCGCCCGCGAAGAACGGATACTCGCGGCCATCCCGCTCGACGTGCTGGTTCTTGAGGAAACCCACCAACGCCTGCGCCATCGTGACGCGTTGTGTCTTCATACGAATGCGACTCCTCCCCGCGTATGCTCTCCAAAATAACGCGACACCCAATCGAGGTCGCGCCCTCGATTCGCTGCAAACGAGTTCAATGCTCCTTCCAATGACCACCCCTCATGAACGATTCCACCGGCGGCTGCAGCCACGGCGAGCGGATCTTCGTCGCCGGGATAAAGGACGTTCCGTCCAACCAGCGCGCCGCGCACGTTTGATCCCGCGGCAAGAGCGGATGCCAGTTGGCCTAGGAACGGAGCGGGGCTACCCGCCGATTCGCCGCCGAGCAGTAAGATGGGCAACGTGGTAGCTCGTGCGACGGTCGCGTACCCGTCGCAGTACGGCAGCTTCAGCCACAAGTACCGGCTGCTATCACCGAGCGCGGAGGCAACGCCTGCGACTCGCGCTAGAGCCTCGCTGGTCTTCACAACCGTGTAGCCCTTGTCGGTTTTTGTGACCGGCAGCGGCTCCAGGAAGACCGGCAACTGCACAGCATTGGATTCGGTAATGGCCTGCGCGCTGGCCAGCATAGTCTTGAGCGAATCCGGCTCGTTGTCCGCGATGCGGAGTAGGAGCTTCACACCGTCCAGCCGCCAGTTTCTGCACACGGCCGGCGACGGCCCCGTAATCGGATCATCCAGTTCCCAGGAAGCGCTGGCCAGGCCGCCGCGATTCAGGCTCGCGATCAGGAGTTTGTCATTTAACAACGGGTCTCCGCCGGCTTCGCTAATTAGCCCATCGATGGCCAGCAGATCCTCCAGAATGTCCATCGTCGCCATCAAGCCGTTGACCTTGTCACCCATGAGCACGCGCAGAATTCGTGAAAGGTAGTCGCGGCGATCGGTCATGGCCAGGGCATCCTCGCCCACCTTGGTGACGCGCCGCGCAGGATGATCCGCCGCCAGTATGTTCAGCTTGCCGTCCGGTGCAATCCGATCCCGCCGGTGCCGCGTTTGAGCGACGCGCCACGCGAACTCCGGATCGGAAACGCGGCGGTCCGTCACGCGCGCAGTCACGGCTTCAGGAAGAAATTGATAGCTATCGAACATTTGGTTGATCTCTGATTCTACGCCGGAGCCAGTTTCTCGCGCTGCTCGCGCATGATCTTCTCCACCTCGGCCAGCGTCGGCATGGCTTCCGAACAGCTTAACCGGCTGACTACGATCGCAGCGGCGGCGTTGCCGTAATGCAGGCACTCGACCGGTGGCTGACCCTTGTGAAGCGCGTACAAAAAGCCCGAGGCGAAACCATCGCCGGCTCCGATGGTGGAGACGACTTCCACCGAGTACGGTTCCAGAAAGACGGATTCATCACCCATCCAGACGCGAGTGCCCTTGTCTCCTAACTTTGAGACCAGCATTGGCACCCGGGCCGTGCGCAGCACATCGACTGCCCGGTCAAGGCTGCCGGCCGCGGCGACGAGGGTGAGCTCGAGTTCGTTGCCGATCAGGACGTCGACAAACGGCAGCGCCAGCCGGACTGCCACCCCGGCTTCTTCCGGACTGGGCCAGGACATCGAACGGTAATCCACGTCCAGCACGACGCGGCAACCAGCCTTCTTGGCGCGCTCCAAAGCACGGTAGGTCGACTCGCGCGAAGGCGAAGCACACAGCGATGTGCCGTTGGTGATGAACATGCGGCTGGCGCCGATATAGTCGAGGTCTTCGGAGGTTACCTGCAAACGGGTATCGGCAGGCTCGCGCCGGTAGAAAACCTGAGGGAAGCGATCGGGCGGCGATACTTCAGTCAGGCACAGCGACGGCAGATAGCCCGGCGCAGTCTGCACCCGGCTGGTGTCCACGTTCTCCGCTTTCAGGAAGCCGGCCAGGAACTCGCTGAGGCTGTCATTGCCCAGGCAGCCGATGATGCCCACCTTCGCCCCGAGCCGCGCCAGCCCGACGGCCATGTTCGCGCTGGACCCTCCGAGATAACGAGAAAACCGTCGGACTTGCGGAAGCGGGACGTTGGGCTCCTCGGAATAAAGATCGTATCCAATTCTCCCCAGAACTGTAATGTCCATGATGTTGTTGTTATTGAACCAGCGGCAATCGCGGGTCTTTCGCGCTCCACGTTCCGCGCACCCAGGCGTAGTCCGGATCATCGGACGCCGCCATCGATCGCGCCGAGCCTGCAAGCACGTTCAGGTAGTAACAATCGTAGCCGTGCGCCGCCACTACCGGATGGTAGCCCTCCGGAATCAGCACCAGCTCATTGTCGCGGACGGTGAGTGTTTCGTCCAGCTTCCCATCCTTTGTATAGACTCTCTGGATCGCGAAGCCTTCAGGCTGCGAGATTTTATAGAAGTAGATTTCGTCGAGATCCACCTCGCCTGGCGGGTTGTGCACGTCGTGCTTGTGCGGAGGATAAGACGACCAGTTGCCGCTCGGCGTATAGACTTCCACTACAAGGAGCCGGTCGGCGGGAAAGTCCGGCTTGATGATGTGATTGATCTGCCTGGTTGCGTTTCCTCCGCCGCGGATCTCGACCTCGACAGACGAAGGGTGAATCAAGGCAGCGGGGAATTTCCGGCTGGCGCGCGCTCCGCACACCGCAACTTCACAGGGGCTGCTGCGCGCCTCAATTTCGACTCGCGCGGTGCCCACGGGAAGATAGAGAGCATGCGGCATGCCCGCAAAGACACTGGCGCGGGCGCCCAAAGGCTCCCAGGTCTCGCCATCGGCGCGAATCGCCGCCTGTCCACTCAGCATGACCAGCGCAAGCTCCTCCGCCGGTTGCGAGATGACCTGTGTCTGTTTCTTCTCGAGGCGGATCACTCGCAGCGAGATCGTCTGCCACCCGGCGCGCTCCTGCGTCACGCTCAGGATCTCGCCAGCCGCACTCGCCGGCTTCAACAACAACGCACTCATCCATTTCCTTTCAGGTGCCGGGTCAATGACGTGTCGCTCCGGCCGCCTGCATATTATATGCTGCCAGTTGTGCGGATTTGTAACACGAGTGGAGAGCCGTCAGCGTATGCGATCTTCGACTTCGTGCAGCCATTCCGGCCGCTTCAGCACCTCGCGAGGCTTGGAGCCGTCGGGCGGCCCGATGATACCGTCGCGGTGCATCATGTCGAGAATACGTGCGGCGCGCCCATAGCCCAGGCGCAGGCGCCGTTGCAGGGTGGATGTGGAAGCCTTGCCCATTTCCAGTACCACGCGCAACGCTTCCTCGTACATGGGATCCTGCTCGCCCGACTCGCTGCCGGCGTCTTCCAGAGCTTCATCCTCATCCGCTGGAGGCGCCATCAAGAGAGATTGATCGTATTCCGGCGCGGCCTGTGCCTTCCAGAAATCCACGACCCGGTTGATCTCAGTCTCCGTGACGAACGCGCCGTGCACGCGCGTCAGCCTGGATGAACCGGGCGGCAGGAAAAGCATGTCGCCGCGGCCCAACAGATGCTCGGCCCCCATCACGTCGAGGATGGTGCGCGAATCCACGCGCGTGGCCACGCGGAAGCTGATGCGAGCCGGGAAGTTCGCTTTGATCAGGCCGGTAATGACGTCGACGCTGGGCCGCTGCGTGGCCAGCACCAGGTGCATCCCCACGGCGCGCGCCATCTGCGCCAGCCGCGTGACCGATTCTTCGACGTTGCGGCCCTCAATCATCATCAGGTCGGCCAACTCGTCAATCAGAATCAGAATGTACGGAAGCGGGCGCAGTTCTCCGGCCTGTGTTTCCTCATCGAACAGGTTGCCCGGCTCCTGCTGCAGCTTGTGAATCTTTTTGTTGTACTGATCGATGTTTCGCACGCCCTGTTCCGCGAGAACGCGCAGGCGGCGCTCCATTTCGAGTACGGCATTGCGCAGTGCGTTGGTGGCCTTGCGCGGGTCGGTAATCACTGGCGTCAACAGGTGCGGGATACCTTCATAGAGACCCAGTTCCAGACGCTTGGGATCCACCAGGATCATGCGCACATCGTCTGGCGTGGATTTGTAAAGCACCGACATGATGAGCGAGTTGATCATGACGCTCTTGCCCGAGCCCGTCGAGCCTGCAATCAGCAGGTGCGGCATGGATTCGAGCGCCGAAACCTTGATCCGGCCGTTGATGTCTTTGCCGAGCGAAATAGTGAGCCGGGAATGCGATGAAGCGAACTCGTCGGATTCGAAGATTTCCCGCAGGCTGATGAGTTCACGCCGCGTGTTCGGCACCTCGATGCCGACCGTGGGCTTTCCCGGAATGCGCTCAATCAGGATCGATTCCGCTTGCAAGGCCAGACACAAGTCCTCATTGAGCGTGGTGATGCGGCTATATTTGATGCCCGCTTCGGGTTTGAACTCGAAGGTTGTTACCACCGGACCGGGGTTGATCTGGACCACCGAGCCCAGCACATTGAACTCTTCGAATTTCGATTTCACCCGCGCAGCGGTCTCCTTGAGCTCCTGCTCATCGTAGGCGCTACGCCCCTGAGGCTCGTTCAGGAGGTCTGACGTGGGCAGCTTGAAGTTCGTAGAAACCGGACGCTGCTCCACCGGGCGTGCCTGCCGGCGTGAGGAGGGCGCCGGAGCGGGCGGTTCTTCGATAGGGCAGATGGGAATGTTGTTGATATCGGGCTCGAACTCCAAAAGCGGCTGGGCGGGCGGTTCGCCGGGTTCGATGATTTGCGCGAGTGGCTCCGGCTCTGCTTCGACCTTCATCCTGGCAGCCGCCCTGGCTTCAGCGCGCAGCAGGGCTTTCTCACGGCGTCTCTCGAGCCGGCGCTCGCGCCGGGCCTCCATCCAGTCCTTGATTCGTTCTGTGAAGAAGCTCAGCAGCGCAAGCGGCCCGGCGAACCAATCCTGCAATTTCGACAGCGTAAACGTCGACACCAAATAAACCGAGACGATCATCGCTGTCAGTGTGATGAGCGCTGCGCCGGCGCGATTCAAAGCCGCCGTGAGCGAGTGCGCCAGCAGCATCCCGACAACGCCGCTGGCCGGCAGCCCGAACACATGCAGGCCGGGTATCTGGCCCAACCCCGCACAGAAGCTCAATCCCAGGAGCATGAAGCCGGCTAGTCGCACGCCGGGCGAACCAATCGCCTCCGAGCGGATCCACTTCCATCCAAGGAGGAACGCGCAGGCCGGGAGCAGAAGCGAAGCGAGACCGAAGGTTTGGAAAAGCAAATCCGCCAGATAAGCGCCGACGTACCCGGCGAGATTCTGCGGGTGCACGTGACCCGCTGCGGTGTTCCACGATGGGTCGTAGGTCCGGTAGGAAACCAGGCTGAACAGCAGGAGCAGGCCGACCGCGAGGAACACGAATCCCGTGACCTCGTTGAGACGTTTGGAATCGGTCGGCGATAGAAGCTTCATCCGGCTGGCGGGCGCGAAGAAGCCAGAGCAATGACTATTATGCCAAAAATGATTCGATAGTAAATGAAGAAATAGAGGGTATGACGCTGCAAAAATCGCAGCAAAAATGCGATGACAACCAGCCCTGAAATTGCACTGACAACGATTCCGAGAACAAACGGAGTGTGCATGCCGGGCGGAATGCCGCCGTGTTTCATCAAATCGTGAAAAGCCTTCCCGGCGGCTGCCGCAATGGCCGGCGCGGACAGAAGGAACGAGAAACGAGCAGCGGTTGGCCGGTTTAAATTGCGGAACAAGCCCGCGGTAATGGTGATGCCGCTTCGTGAAGTACCTGGAATGATGGCAACGGCCTGGGCTGCGCCGATCACCAGCGCATCGGTGAAACTCACGGCGCTCATGTCTTTTCTACGAGTTCCGGCGCGCTCGCCCAGCCACATGAGAATACCCACCCCGACCAACATCGCACCGATGACGAATGGGCTCCGCCACGTCGATTCGGCCTGTTTGCCAAAAAGGTAGCCGAAGATGCCGATCGGGATCGAACCCGCGGCCAGCAGCCACAGCAGGCCAGGATTGCGGCGCAGGCTGTCGTCCTCACCGTAGTGGAAGCCAATGGCCTGCGCGATAATTTGCAGCCACGTGCGAAGAAAGTAGACCAGGATCGCAAGCAGGGTTCCCAGGTGTAGCGCGATATCGAACGTTAACCCAGGGTCGGCCCAACCAAGCAGCCAGGGAGCCAAAGCCAAGTGTGCGGTGCTGCTGATCGGCAGAAATTCCGTGATCCCCTGTATGATGGCCAGCACAACCACTTGAAATAGCGGCATGGTGTCGGAATCGACCATGGTAACCCGCGCTGGATGTCAATTACAAAAATAGTGACCAGAAATCCGCGGCTGAAGCCTTGGGGAGACGCGGCGCTTCCACCCGCTACTTCAGCTCGATCGTGTAAGCAAAGAAGCGCTCCCGGCCCTTGTCAAGCCTCACCACCCAGTGGCCGGAAGGATCTACGACTCCGGACGGGCATTGATTTGTGAGACGTCCTTCAGGATCGACGGCGTCAGCTACAACAATCCACAGTTTGCCAGCGCGAGCGCGAATGCGGAGATTGGACTCATGGAAGGAACGGTTCAGTTTCAGATTTTCGCCCCGCTCGAGTCCGCTGTTCACCGCTTGGAAGATCACACGCACCGCCCTGCCGGCAAGCTGCTGGGTAAGGTGGGAATCCTCCTGCGGCGTCCATTCAGGATTCGCCCAGAGGTCGTTGCAGATAAGGCCGCCCACCGTGACACCGTTCAGCTCGAAGGTCCGTAGAGGCCTTGTGCTGTAGTAATCGATTTCGCCTTTTGAGGCCGGGTCCGCGATCCGGCGGCACAGCAGGATCTTGGCGTGAAAGCCCAGAAAGCGGCCCTCGCCACTGTAGAAGCGGAGTTCGTCGTACCTGTTCCCGTCCTCCGGCTCCTGGAAGCAGGTACCGAGCGCTAGCGCTATGCCCGACTTGCGCGCGGTCTCAGTGATGCGTTCCAGCCCGGCAGCCGTGCGCGCAGCGTCGAAGTCCGTGACGTAGCCGCTGAGTGATCCTTCCGGAGTCAGCAGGATGTCTGCCTTCTCCGCGGCGGCGTATTGCACGGCGCGTTCCAGTGTTGCCAGGTTCTTGCTCACATCGCGGGTCACCGGAATCTGCGCGCCGGCGACGCGAAGACGGCGGGGCCCCTCTCTCGCTGAGGATGGTTTCATAACCGGCATCATCGCGAGCGCAGCCAGCAGGAGCCCGACCGTACGGTTCGGTGTCACCAGTTTTACTCCACGCGCTCCAACAACACCGACGTGCCATCGTAATCGCCTGTGAGAGCCAGGTTCAGGCCGTGGCTTTGCAAGTACGCGCCGCTCGCCGTCTCAAGTTTCTCAACCAGCTTGCTGCCATCGAGCGGCTTGACCCGGTATACGCCGCGCTCATCCAGCCCGCGTAACCGGATGGTCGGCGCCGGCCGGCCGTATTGTTGCCCTCGCAAAAAAGCAAACAGCACCGACTGTTTCCCGTCCTCCGATACATACTGATTCGCCGTCAACTCTCCCAATCGCGGCGAAAACAGCCGGTATAGCCTGCCCTGTTGCACGGTGCCGCGAATTGTCTTGTAGTAGGCGATCATTTGCGTAGCCAGCGCATAATCATCGTTCGTCCACTTGTTCAAATTATTCCCGATGCCCAGCGATCCCATCATCGCCACCAGGAACCGGTATGCGAGCGGCGTGCTGCGGCCGTTGTAGTTGGGCACGTCGGTCACCCAAGCCATCATCCCTTGCGCGGGATAGGCATAGCTGAAGCCCTCCTGGATGCGCAGCCGGTCGAAGGCCTCTGTATTGTCGGAGGTCCACACCTCGTCCACCCGCTTCATGATGCCCAAATCCACGCGGCCTCCGCCGCCCGAGCAGGATTCGATTTCGAGCTTCGGATGCTTGGCGCGCAGCCGGTCGATGATCTCATAAAGGTTGCTGGTGTACTTCACCCAGATCTTCTTCTCGCTCGCAGGACCCGCTTCCGGCCAGCCCGGTTCGGAGAAGTTACGGTTCATGTCCCACTTCAAGAAGGCGATGTTATTTTCTGTGACGAGCTTGTGCAGCCATTCGAACGTGTACTCTTTCACATCGTCCCGCGCCATGTTCAGCACCAACTGGTTGCGCGCCTCTGTCCTCGGCCGTCCCGGGAAGTTCATGACCCAATCGGGATGTTTGCGGTAAAGGTCGCTATTCGGATTCACCATCTCCGGCTCCACCCAGATGCCGAAGTCCATGTCCAGGCTGTTCACGTACCGGATCAGCGGCTGCAAACCGTTAGGAAACTTTTTCGGGTTGACGAACCAGTCGCCCAGGCCGGCATGGTCATCGTTGCGCGCGCCGAACCATCCGTCATCCATCACGAAACGCTCGACGCCGATCCGTGCCGCTTTTTCTGCCAGCGCCTTTTGCCTCGGCTCGTCCACGTTGAATTCCGTCGCTTCCCACGAGTTGTAAAGCACCGGTCTGGGCTTTGC
>Ga0335070_10005243_pt1 | contig 15222 bp, 9 predicted proteins | sample Lox_Sample_13_FD_206722 | JGI IMG/M metagenome (GOLD analysis project Ga0335070, IMG submission 206722) | Soil microbial communities from Loxahatchee National Wildlife Refuge, Florida, United States - Lox_Sample_1.3 | ecosystem: Environmental > Terrestrial > Soil > Wetlands | place: USA: Florida... | reverse complement strand
GGCGAGTCTTCCAAAACTTCTTATTTTAGCGCCTATTCTCCTGTCCCCTCTCCACGGCGTGGAGAGGGGAGCAAACGACTCTGTTCAGCTTGCTTGGACGCTGGCCGGAGCAGGCTTGTCTTCCTAAACTTCTTATTTTAGCGGCTATTCTCCTGTCCACTCTCCACGGGGTGGAGAGGGGAGCAAACGATTCTGCTCAGCTTGCCAGAACGCCGGCCGGAGCAGGCGAGTCTTCCAAAACTTCTTATTTTAGCGCCTATTCTCCTGTCCCCTCTCCACAGCGTGGAGAGGGGAGCAAACCGCCTGCTCCCCAAAATAGGGGCAGGGAGATTAATAAATTGCGGATTTTTGACCACACGCTGGCGTGCGGCTAAAAATCCGCAATTTATCAAACAAGCCAAACTACAGGCCTGATTATTTATTATCAAACACCCATCTACATAGCTGCGGCCGGCTCGGAGGCGCTTTCCTCGCGCTTGAGGATGATCTCCTTGTTCTCATCTATGTCGATCTGGATGGTGTCGCCGTCCATGAACTCCTTGGCCAGGAGCGCGTCCGACAGGCGATCCTCGATCTTCTGCTGGATGACCCGGCGCAGCGGGCGGGCGCCCATGTCCGGATCGTAGCCTTCGGTGGCAAGCTCGTCGAGGGCTGCTTCGGTGGCTTCCAAGCGCAGGTTGTGGTCCTTAAGCCGGTCGGCAACCTTTTCGATCTCGATCTCCACGATTTGACGCAGGTTCTGGCGCGAGAGGGCGTGGAACACGATGACCGAATCGAGGCGGTTGATAAACTCGGGCCGGAAGACGCGCTTGAGCGAATCAAGCAGCTTCTTGCGCATTTCGTCGTAGGCCTCTTTTTCCTCGACTTGTTGGTCCTTCTCGGCGGCAAAGCCGAGCGAGGTCTGGCGCTTGATCATGTCGGCCCCGATGTTCGAGGTCATGACGATGATGGTGTTGCGGAAGTCGACCTTGTGACCCTTGGCGTCCGACAGGTGCCCCTCTTCCATGATCTGGAGGAGCATGTTGTGCGCCTCGGGGTGGGCCTTTTCGACCTCGTCGAAGACGACGATCGAATACGGGCGGCGGCGGATGGCTTCGGTGAGCTGGCCAGCTTCCTCGTAGCCCACATAACCGGGCGGGGCGCCGACTAAGCGGCTGACGGTATGGCGTTCCATGAACTCGGACATGTCGAGCTGGATGAGGGCCTCGTCGCTGCCGAACAAGAAGCGGGCCAGGGCCTTGGTCAGCTCGGTCTTGCCAACCCCGGTGGGGCCAAGGAAGATGAACGAGCCGATCGGGCGGCGGGGGTCTTTCAGCCCGGAGCGAGCCCGGCGGACGGCCTTGGAGATGCTTTCGATGGCCTCGTCCTGGCCGATGATCCAGCGCTTGAGCTCGTCTTCCATGTGCAGCAGGCGGACCGATTCTTCCTGGGCCATCTGCATGACCGGCACGCCGGTCCACATCGAAACCACCTCGGCAATGTCATCGGAGGTGACGATGGGGCTGGTGGCGCGATCCCAACCGGTGCGAAGCTGCTCGAACTGGCGCTCGAGCTCGCCCTGGCGGTCCTGCAGCTCCTGGGCGTCGTCGAAACGGCCATCCTCAACAGCCAGGCTGTGGTTGGCGCGGGCCTCGCGCAGCTCCTTCAGAAGCTCTTTCATGGTGCGGGCCTGGGGGCTCTTATACATGCGCACCCGGCTGGCGGATTCATCGATCAGGTCGATGGCTTTATCCGGTAGGAAGCGCTCGGTGACGTAGCGGGAGGACAGCCGCGCCGCCGCTTCGAGCGCCTCATCGGCGATCGTCAGGCGGTGGTGCTCTTCGTAAGCGCTGCGGATCCCTTTCAGGATCTGGATCGTCTCTTCGACAGACGGCTCGTTGACCGTAATGGGCTGGAAACGGCGCTCGAGGGCGGCATCGCTCTCGATGTACTTGCGATATTCTTCCGAAGTGGTGGCGCCGATGACCTGCAGCTCACCGCGCGAGAGGGCCGGTTTGAGGATGTTGGCGGCGTCGACCGAGCTGCCGGCCGAACCAGCGCCCACCAGCATGTGGACCTCGTCGATGAACAGAATCGAGCCCGAGCTTTTCAGCTCGTCGATCACGCGCTTGAGGCGCTCTTCGAACTGGCCGCGGTACATCGTGCCGGCGACCAGCGATCCCACGTCCAACTGGAGAACACGCTTGTCCAGCAAGGGGGCAGGAACCTCGCCTTCGATGATACGTTGGGCCAGGCCCTCCACGATGGCGGTCTTACCCACGCCGGGCTCTCCGATCAGGGCCGGGTTATTCTTGGTGCGGCGGGCCAGGATCTGGATGACGCGCTCGATCTCCATGACGCGGCCGATGACCGGGTCCAACTTGCCTTCCTCGGCCAGGGCGGTCAAATCGACTGCAAGCTGGTCCACCAGGGGCGTCTTGGGTTTTTCCTTCCCCACTGCCTGCGAGGCCTGGCTGCGCTGACCAGGCTGCCCGGCGGTCGTGGAGGTTGTGCTGCTCTCTTGCAGCACGCGGCGGGTCTGGCGGCGGATTTGTTCGGGGGTGACCCCCAGCTTGCGGAATACGTCCATCGCCAGGCCTTCCGTCGAACGCACCAGCCCGAGCAAGAGGTGCTCAGTGCCGATGTAGTGGTGGTTCATTTTCTTGGCTTCGTCGATAGCATATTCAAGTACCTGTTGAACACCCTGCGAAAGATCAATCTTTCCGCCCCGATATTGTCCAAATCCACTTAATCGTTCAACCATTTCCCGGACACGGTCCGGTTCTAATCCTAAATCACGTAAAACACGACCGGCAACGCCGCCCTCTTCCTGAATGAGACCCAGGAGCAGGTGTTCGGTGCCGATGCTGTTTTGGCGCATGCGTTCTGCTTCCTGGTGAGCCAGAGATAGAACGCGGCGCGCTCTTTGGGTAAATTTCTCCATTCCAGACAAGGCAACTCCTCCTTTTTATATACCTGGCCCCGGCAGGAGACACCGGATTCGGACAGGCATGAAAAAACCAGAAGAAGCGGACGCTGACCAGTCGTTGGTGCTCTTCTTCAACTACTATTATTGTCGGTCATATATGATTCTACCAAATTCCAGGAAAATATCCAGTCACCCTTTTTGAGGATTATACAAGCCATCAATTGATCCATTTTTGATACGAGGGGGGTGGAGTTTATGAAAGTGCGAAGCTCTTTCAAAAAACTCCACCCGTTCATTTTGCGTAACCGCCAAAGACCGGTCAGCTTATGATACCTCGGCGCCAGGGGCGAGGTAGTCGCCAGGGCAGGATGGGTAGAATTCATTTTTATAAATAAGTACTGAATACCTGTTTGCTTAGATTGAATGAAGCCGGGTTTCCTTACGTGGGCGTGCGAAATCCAGGGAATGAATTGTGTTAGAATCAATCTCGAATGTCCTCCCTCATTCTTGCCTCAACCAGCCCACGCCGGAGGCAGCTATTGGCGCTGACCGGCTGGGACTTTGAAATCAAGCCGGCCAATATCGATGAAACGCCGCACGCCGGTGAGGCGCCGGGAGAATACGTCTTGCGCCTGGCGGAAGCCAAAGCCCGTCAGGCCGGCAGCACAGCCCAGGCGGGGCAGCTCGTCCTGGCAGCCGATACGACAGTGGCAGATGGCTCGATGCTGCTGGGCAAACCGGGCGACGCCGGCGAAGCTGCTGGCATGCTGGAGCGGCTGCGCGGCCGGACACACCAGGTCTACACCGCCCTGGCGCTGCTTGACGCTGCCAGCCGGCGCCTGTTGAGTGACCTGTGCGTTTCGCAGGTGCCAATGCGATCCTACAGCAACGACGAGATGTCTGCCTACATCGCCAGCGGCGACCCGCTCGACAAGGCCGGGGCTTACGCCATCCAGCATTCCGGCTTCAACCCGGTCGAGCATTTTGGCGGCTGCTTTGCAAGCGTGATGGGGCTGCCGCTGTGCCACCTGGTTCGCATCACTCGAAAACTGGGCCTGGCCTTCCCTGCCGATCACGTGCCGAAGGCCTGCCAGGCGGCCCTGTCCTACACCTGCCCGATCCACGAGCGGGTGCTTGGCGGGGAAAATGTTGGATAGTTGATCATGCGCATCAAAATCATCCATACTTTGCTTTTTCTGAGTTTCCTGCTCACTGCCTGCAGCGGAGCGAATACGACCTACCCAACCTCGCAGCGAGATCTCACAACCACGCCCGTTCCGCCTACGGCACGTGTGACGGTGGTGACGGTGCCCGACCCACGCCTGACGGCCACAACTTTCCTGAGCGACTGGCAGAGCGAAAAATATTCGGACATGTACGATTTGCTGACCAGCGTTGGCCAGGATGCCATCACGCGCGAAAAGTTCGTGCAGCGTTTCGTGGATATTTCGGTCAACCTGACCTTGCAAAAGGTCAATTTTGATATCCTGCAATCCATCACCAACCCGCGCTCAGCCCAGGTGGCTTACCGCCTGACCTTTAAGACGGCCATCCTGGGCGACCTGGGGCGGGATAACATTACAATGAACCTCAGCCTGGAGAAAAACACCTGGAAGGTGCAGTGGGACGACGGCCTGATCATGCCCGAGCTTAAAGGCGGCAATCGGCTGCAGATCGAATACAAGATACCCTCACGGGGTGATATTTACGATCAAAACGGGAACGTGATCGCCGCGACCGCCGATGCGGTGGCGCTGGGCATCATACCAGGCAAGATCAACGATAACCAGGAATCCGCCCTGGTCAACCTGCTGGCGAACCTGACCGGCAAGACATCCCAGGCCATCCGGGCCCTGTACGCCAACGCCGGCTCGGACTGGTATATACCGGTGGGGGAGGCCTCGGCGCAAGACGCCAACGACCACGCCGACCTGATCCAGGCCCTGCAAGGCAACGGTCTGGTGGTTACCCCGTTCAATTCGCGCTATTATTTCGACGGCGGCATTGGCCCGCACGTGATCGGTTACGTCCAGCCGATATCCAAAGACAACCTGATTGAATACCAACGCAAGGGCTACAGCGGATCCGAAAAAGTAGGCCAGGCCGGCCTCGAGAAATGGGCCGAAAATTCCCTGGCGGGGCAGCGCGGCGCTACCCTGCGTGTCATCAGCCCGAGCGGGCAAACGGTAGCAATCCTTGGACAGACCGACTCAAAGCCGGCTGAGATGATCTATACCACCCAGGATAAACAGCTCCAGATCCTGGCGCAAAAGGCGATCACCGGGTTCAACGGAGCTATCGTGGTGCTGGAGCGAGATACCGGGCGCATCCTGGCGATGGTCTCCTCACCCGAGTTCGATCCAAACCTGTTCGATCCCAACAACTACAATTTCAATGTGGGTCTGAGCGCCCTGCTGCAGGATCCGAATACGCCGCTCATCAACCGGGCTTCCCAGGGGCTGTATCCGCTCGGCTCAGTGTTCAAGATCATCATGATGTCGGCTGCGCTGGAAAGCGGGCTCTACACCAAAGACACCACCTACGAATGCGGCTCGTACTTCCGAGAGCTGCCGGGAGTAACCCTGCAGGACTGGACGGTTGTTCACGGCCAGCCGCCAAGCGGGCTGCTGACCCTGCCGCAGGGGTTGATGCGATCGTGCGACCCTTATTTTTACCACATCGGGCTCGACCTCTACCGCCAGAAGGGCGACCAGTTCGTGACGACCATCGCCCGCGGCTTTGGCCTGGGCAAGCCGACCGGCGTCGACCAGATTGCCGAGGACGGCGGGAACATGCCCGACCCGATCAGTGAGGACGACGCGGTGCAGGAATCGATCGGGCAGGGCCGCATCCTGGTCACTCCGCTGCAGGTGGCAAATTTTGTTGCAGCGGTCGGCAACGGCGGCACGCTTTACCGTCCCCAGGTGATCCAGAAGATCACATCTCCGGATGGGGTGCCGTCCTTTTCGTTCTCACCGGTCGTCAACAGTAAGCTGCCGGTCAGCTCGGATAATCTGAAGTTAGTCCAGGACGCCATGCGCAGCGTGGTAGCTGACAAGCGCGGCACGGCCTGGAACGTGTTCCTCGGCCTGGGTATCCCCGTTTACGGCAAGACGGGCACAGCGCAGAACCCGCACGGCGACGCGCACGCCTGGTTTGCAGGCTACACCAACGCCGGCCGGAGCGATAAACCAGACATCGCCGTGGCAGTGCTGGTTGAGAATGCCGGCGAGGGCTCCGAAATTGCCGCCCCGATCTTCCGGCGGGTGATCGAGGATTACTTCTTCGGACGGCCGTCGGCGCTGTACTGGTGGGAATCCAATTATTACGTGAAGAAGACGCCGCAGCCAACGGCTACCCCCCAACCATGAGCGAAGACTGGAACAATGGGTGGGTCACGCGCATGCAGTCCGGCTTCTATACCGTTTCTACCGATTTGGGCGAGGTCACCTGTCACCTGCGCGGGCGCTTGAAGCGCACCTCAACCCGGGCGGACGTGCTGGCAGTAGGCGACCGGGTCCAGATCAGCCGGCTGGCGGACGGCACCGGCATGATCGAAGCGATCCAGCCGCGCCAGAAAGCGCTGGTCCGGTTGGATCCGACCCCCAAGGGGCTGTACCAGCAGATCATCCTGGCCAACCCGGACCAGGTGGTGCTGGTTTTTGCGTGCACCAATCCGCCGCCCCACCTGCGCATGCTCGACCGATTCCTGGTCATTTGCGAGAAACAAGGCATTGTCCCTCTGATCGTAGCCAACAAGGTTGACCTGGTGGGGCCGGACCGGGCTCAGCAGATTTTTTTAGCCTACCCGGGGCTGGGCTACCGGGTGATTTTTACTTCGGTCAAACAGAATATCGGAGTGGCAGAGCTGGGCGATTGCCTTACCAGGCGTCTTTCGGGTTTTGCTGGGCCCTCGGGGGTCGGCAAATCGAGCTTGCTGAACGCCATCCAGCCGGCGTTGGGCCTGGCGGTGCGCGAGGTGAGCGAGACGACACGGAAGGGCCGCCACACCACCATCGTACGCCAGATGTTCGCGCTGGAGCGGGGCGGCTTCGTGGTCGATCTGCCCGGCCTGAAAAGCCTGGCGCTATGGGATACACAGCCCGAAGAGCTGGATGGATATTTCCCCGAGTTACGCTCGCTCGTTTCTGCCTGCCTGTATAATAATTGCACCCATCTCAATACTCCCGGCTGCGCCGTGAAAAAAGCAGTGGATGAGGGCAAGATAAGCCCAGAACGCTACGAAAGTTATTTGCGCATGCGGTATGGGGAATAAGAAGGAGTTTACAGTGTACAGTTTACAGTATAAAGACGACAGACAACGGACCACGGAAAAAGAAACTTTAAACTGCAAACTGTAAACTGTAAACTGCAAAACTACTCCTGGGACGGTAAGAATGCCAGATGCATTGGAATCATTTTTAATTGAATTCGCAGGGCGATATGGGGATGAGCGGTTGGACGTGTTCGACTTGAAAGCGACATCAGCAGAAGCGAACGGGATTGCCTTGAATGGACGCATTCTGGATGAGGCTGTTTTGAGTGAACTGCAGTCCAGCCTGGAAAGCCATTTTCCGACGGCCCGGTTCATCTTTGACGAGGTGCGGGTACTGCGCAAGATCCCGCCTACCACCAAGACGGTGTCCACCAACCTGACCGGACTTTACGCGGGTCCTTCGTGGCAGGCGGAAATGCTCAGCCAGGTTTTCTACGGGTGGAAGCTTGAGGTACTGGAAGAAAACGACGCCTGGGCGTTCGTACGCCAGGTAGACGGTTACCTGGGATGGGTTTACCGGACATACCTGACCGAATCGCCCTCGCCGGACCCGACCCACCTGGTGATCGCACCGGCGACATACGTGCGCGCCGAAACTACTGCCGGCAGCCCGATCGTGGGTCGATTTGTGTGCGGGACGCCGGTGCAGGTAGTGAAGTGGAATGGCTCGTACGCCGAAATCGACGCCCAGGTTTGGGGTTGGGTGGCGGCCTCGGAGCTGCGGGCGTTCGAAGACCTGCCCAAAACGACAGGGGAGCGGCGCGCATTGATTTCGGCGGACGCGGTGCGCCTGACAGGGGTGCCTTACCTGCAGGGCGGCTGCTCAGCCATGGGTATCGACAGCGCAGGCTTTTCGTACCTGTTACACCGATTGGTGGGGGTGCGGATCCCGCGCGACAGTGACATGCAATTCAAGGCCGGGCGCAAGATCGAGCCGCCATTCCAGGTGGGCGACCTGCTGTTCTTCGATGCGAACGGGCAAAACCGTTCCGGCATGCACGTTGGGGTAAGCCTGGGCGATTGGCGTATCCTCCATTCTTCGCGCAAACGCAATGGGGTGTATTTCGACGATGTGCAGGATGAGGGGGAATTAAGGAATAGTTTTATTGGAGCGAGGTCGTTTATTTAGGAAGGCTAAAATCTATTCATTTCGAAAATCAGACCTCACCCCCAACCCCCTCTCCATGGAATGGAGATGGGAGTTAAACACGCAAATCCGGGAATATGCTTGCCCATCCCTTTAGTTTCCATGCTTAAGAGCAATTAAATCATGTTCGCCATTGCTTGCTACTCTCTCCATATCATGGAGAGGGCCGGGGGTGAGGTCTGATCAGAGAAATCCAGTCATTCAACCAAGGAGTGGTAAGCCTTAATTCCTCTTTTGCGGAGGTGTATAATTCTTCAACCGACCTTCTTTCAGGAGAAGCTATGATCCGGAAAACATTATTGTTCTGGCTTGTTTTGACCAGCCTGGTCCTTTCTTCTTGCCAGACGTCTACGCCGCCCGTGACCCCGACCCAGGGTATCCAGCAGCCGACAGCGGCAGGGGGTACGGCCGAGCCCACCATAGCGCCCACCAGCCTGCCTACCGCCACGCCCTTACCGAAACGGACGCTGGTCATTTGCGTTGGCCAGGAACCCACCAGCCTGTACATCTACGGCAGCTCAGCGGTTGGAATGTGGAGCATCCTCGAGGCCGTGTACGATGGACCGTTCGACATACGGAATTTCGCGCCTCAGCCGGTCATCCTGGAGAAAACACCTTCATTGAACAGCGGCGACGCGGTCGTGACGCCGGTGGATGTGAAGGCCGGGGATTCGGTGGTGGATCAAAGCGGAAACCTGATCACGCTGGCAGCCGGCAGCAAAGTGACTCCATCCGGGTGCACCGGCGACGCCTGCGGGGCAGCCTGGGACGGAAAGAAAGCCCTCAGGTTGGACCAGCTCAAGGTCACCTTTAAGCTCAAAGCTGACATCAAATGGTCGGACGGCCAGCCGCTGACGGCTGACGACTCGGTCTATTCGTTCGAGCTGGCTTCAGCTCCGCAAACACCGGTTTCCAAGGGCACCATCGACCGGACCCTGTCCTACAAGGCCCTGGATGAACAGACGGTGGAGTGGACCGGACAGCCCGGCTTTGTCCCGGACGACCTGGCGGACCTGTTTTTCATCCCGCTGCCGCGCCACGCCTGGGGCAAATACAAGCCGGCCGACCTGCTGGCGGCGAACGATTCGACCCGCGCTCCGATGGGCTGGGGTGCATACGTAATCGACGAGTGGAAGGCCGGCGACCACATCAGCCTGCACAAGAACCCCAATTATTTTCGGGCGGCCGAAGGTCTGCCGAAATTTGACTCACTCGTTTTCCGCTTCCTGGGAGACCAGGGCAATAATAACCTGGCGGCGCTGCAGGCGCACGAATGCGACGTGATCGACCAGACGGTCCTGCTCGATGACCAGCTCCAGAGCCTGGTGGAACAATCCAACGCCGGCGCAATAAAGGTCCTGTATGGGCAGGGGCCGGAATGGGAGCACCTGGATTTTGGAATCAAGCCGGCTTCTTATGACGACGGCTTCCGGATCGACAAGGACCGCCCGGATTTTTTCAGCGACGTGCGGGTGCGGCAGGCGTTTGCCTATTGCATCGACCGGGCGAACCTTGTCCAGGCGCTCTTTTTCAGCCGGACGAGCGTGCCGGGTGGGTATACGATCCCGTCCAGCCCTGTGTTCCAGGCCGGGTTAAAGCCGCTGCCTTACGACCCGGCAGCCGGCGCCAAGCTGCTCGATGAAGCAGGTTGGAAGGCGGCGTCCAGCGATCCCAAGGCACCACGCCAGTCGGACGGTACGGTAACGGCGCCGAAAGGCACGCCGCTGGCGTTCGATTACTACGCCACCAACACGCCCCTGCGCATGCGGACGGCCCAATTGATTGCCCAGGACCTGGCAGGGTGCGGCATTCAAATTAAAATTCAACCGTTCGATATAGGGACGCTGTTTGCGGCGGGGCCCGACGGGCCGCTGTTCGGGCGGAACTTCGACCTGACCCAATTCGCCTGGCAGTCGGGCAGCCAATCGCCCTGTCTGTTATATACTACCGGGCAGATCCCGACGGCCAAAAATAACTGGCTGGGAGCTAACATCACCGGCTACAGCAACCCGGATTACGACGCGGCCTGCCAGAAAGCCCTGCAGGCCGGCTCTACCCAGGCGAATGCCATAAAATTGCAGCAGGCGGCGGAGCAGGCCTTTGCAGCAGACCTGCCGGTGATCCCGCTTTACTTCAGGCTTAAGATCGTTGCTTCGCGCCCGGATTTTTGCGGACTGGAGATGGATGTCACGGCACGCAGCGCCCTGTGGGGCCTCGAAGCCTATGATTATGGGTCGAGCTGTAAATAATTTTTTTGTGGTATTTGATGGCTGCGTCGCAGCCATCAAATGCCACAAAACTTTTATACGGACTATTAATAACTGCAATGTACCCTATTAATTAACGAAATTCGTTTGATTGACATTCATTCCGGATTGTATTATTATTGTATCTGGCAAAGACTGGATAAAAGGTTGCGTTATTTTACTGGTGCAGTCGAGTGAAAAGAAAACCATCGAAGCACCGGTTGCACGATTGGCCGGCTTAAGATGACAATATCTTTCGCCAAAACGGGGCCTTGTTTTGTAAATGCCTTTCGAAAAAAGGTGCTTCTTGATTTTTCTCCATCCGTTTTAAGCCATTTGAACCAATTAATTCACGGATAGCATATTTTTGCATCGTGGAGAGAAAATATTACCGGATACCTTGTGATCGATGAGTCCAGAACTACCCTACTTTCCTTGGAGATAACTCTCCTCCGGGAGGAGAGTTTACTCATTTGAATTGGGATGCTGACGATAGCATCCCCGTCGATTCACCTATCTTTTTCTTTTGGAGGAGAAAAGATGAATAAAAGGATAACTACCGTTTTTAGCCTGCTCCTGCTGGTCAGCATGGTGCTTTCAGCCTGCGCGACCGCAACGACCCAGCCCCCGCCCGCTGCAACTGTACCGCCGGCGGCAACCGATACTACCGCACCGCAGCCTACTAACACGGCACCGCCCGCTGCTACTGCAGCTCCGACGAATACCCCTGCGCCAACCACGCCTCCCAAGACGACCCGCACTGGCGGTTGGCTGGATACGGTCGTGTTCACCGGCATCCCGGATGCCCAGACAGCCGTGGCCCAGCTACAAGCAGGCGCAATCGACATGTACGATGTGGCCGTTCCTGACGCTAAGTTATGGGATACGGTTAAGGCCGATAAGAACCTGGCCTATACAACGACCTATGGCAGCTTCGACCAGCTGATCCTTAACACCGTAAAATGCACGGATCCGAACCTTCTGAATCCGTTTGCGGATATGAAGATCCGCGAGGCCATGAACTGGGCCATCGACCGCAGCTATGTTGCCCAGGAAATTGGCGGCGGCGCGGCTGTTCCTCGGTTCACTTCACTGGATGACGCCTCGGCGGATGGAGCCCGCTATGCAGCCGATTTAGGCGCCATTGCCACCAAGTATGCCTACAACCTGGATAAGGCCAAGGCAGTGGTTGACGCCGAAATGCCGGGCCTGGGCGCCACCAAGGATGCCAACGGCAAGTGGCAGTATAAAGGCAAACCCGTGACGATCATTGGCCTGATCCGCACGGAGGACAACCGCAAGCAGATCGGTATCTACTTCGCCCAGCAGCTTGAAAAGCTAGGCTTCACAGTCGACCAGCAGCTCAAGAAGCGCTCGGAAGCCTCCCCGATCTGGCAAGGCGACCCGACTCCCTGCAAGTTCAACTACTACACGGCCGGCTGGATCGCTACTGCCATCACGCGCGATGAAGGTCAGCAGTTTAAACAGTACAACACAAACTGCTGCCAGGGCATCCCGCTGTTCGATAAATACCAGCCCTCAAAAGAACTGGCGGCGGCAGAGGACGCTCTGTTCAGCAACTCCTTCAAGACGATGGACGAACGCGATCAGCTCTTCAAGACCGCCTTCGACCTCTCAATGACAGAGAGCTGGTGGGGCGTGTGGGTGATAACGAATGTCGCATTTTCGCCTAACGTCGCCAAAATGCAAGGGGCTGGGGACCTGTACGCAGGCTATGGGTCACAGTTGTTCCCGTACACGGCCCGCTTCGCCGGCCAGGAAGGCGGCACATTACGCATCGCTGAATCCGGCCCGTTTGTGGAGCCCTGGAACCCGATCGCAGGCTCGAATTGGGTGGATGATATCTATCCCGCCAACTTCTCCTCTGACCACGGTTACAACCCGAACCCATTTACGGGCCTGTATTTACCCTCAATGGTGCAAAAGCTGGATGTTGTAGCCCAGACCGGCTTGCCTATGCATAAGACACTGGATTGGGTGACACTGTCTACCCAGGATAACATCAAAGTGCCAGACGATGCCTGGGCGGAATGGAATGCCAAGACCCAGACCTTTGTCACCGCCAAGGACCGGGCTGCGGCCGACCCGAAATACAAGCAGACAGCTTTAGTTCAAACGACCGCCACCTACCGGCCTGATCTTTTCAAAACCAAATGGCATGACGGCAGCAACTTCTCGCTGGCAGACATCGTCATGGCCATAATCATGAACTTCGACCCGGCCAAGACGGATTCCAAGATATACGACAAAACCTGGACGGATGGCTGGTACGCAGCTTTGATGAGTCACTTCAAAGGTGTCAAGATTGTATCGACCGACCCGCTGACGATTACCACCTGGGAAGACCGGTACTACCTGGATGCCGAGTTGAACATCGACACCTGGTATCCATCGTACAATGAAGGCTATCCATTTGGGCAGGCTGCCTGGGACAATCTGTATCTAACCGTCTTGGGCGAATCCGACAGCAAGATGGCCTATTCGAAGGACAAATCGGACAAGCTGAAAGTTGACCAGACCAGCCTGATTGCGGGCCCAACCCTTGCTCCCGAGTTGGATTACCTGAATAAGGTTATGGCCTCGGGCGATATCCCGTTCGCGCCGACGATGAAACAATATATCACCACGGACGATGCCAAGGCGCGCTATACCAACCTGCTGGCCTTCTACAACGCCCACAAGCACTTTTATATCGGCACGGGCCCATACTACATCGACAGCGTCGATACCACCGCCAAGTCTATCACCCTGAAACGCTTCGCGGATTATCTCTACCCGGCAGACCAATACGCTGGCTTCGACGTACCTGAAATCGCCACGGCAAGTGTTGATGGCCCGACCCAGGTTAAGATCGGCGATGATGCACCCTTCACCGTGAGCGTCAAGTTCAAGGATCAGCCCTATCCATCCAAGGACATCGACAGCGTGGCCTACACGCTCTTCGCGGCGGATGGCAGCGTGGCTGCCACTGGAACAGCTAAGCTGGCCTCTGAAGGCTCGTATACCATCGACCTGACGCCAGATGTAACCGGCAAGCTGACCGCTGGCTCCGTATCGTTGAACGTGGCTGTGGCGTCGAAGGTGGTTGCGTTGCCCACCACGGTGACCTACCCGTTCGTTGTAACTCAATAAACCAATAAGTTGTAATGGATAACCCGGTAGGGGAGAGCACCTTCTCCCCTACCGGGAACAATTTTACAGAACGTGCAAGAAACAGTTGTGTGGGGAGCATTGCTCCTCACACAACATATAAGCACAAAATAAAACTAGAAAAGAGTGATGCAAATGGCTGAGGCAACTACCCCATTGCCAGTTCCACAAACCGTCAGTCAGGAAGAGAAGAAAAAAGGCGGTTCGAGCACCCTGTCACGCGTTGCCAGGTACACCGTCGTCAGGCTCATCACGCTGGCAATCACGGTGGTGGTGGCAGTGTACCTGACCATCCTGATCGCCAGCATGGGCGGCTATGTTGACCAGATCCGTATGTCCATTATTCGGGAAGATGTCGGCCAAAGCATCTCTAATAACCCATCTTTTCGCAACCTGACCCCCGAGGCTCGCCAGAATCTGGTTAACACGCGCATCGCGGAGGAGGCTCACCGCTTAGGGATGGACCAACCGTTTATGATTCGCAGCATTGCTTTCCTGACCGATGCGCTTACCCTGAACCTGGGCCGGGCGCTTAATATGACTTCCAACAGCGGCTCGAGCTTGGTGCGCCTGATTATCCTGGAACGCCTGCCACCCACCCTGGTTTTATTCGGCACGGCGGATATTGTGCTGTTCATCCTGGCGCTTTTGGTTGCGCTGGCGCTTTCCAGGGCTTACGGCAGCTTTTTTGATAAAGTGGCGGTGGCGCTAACACCGCTTTCCTCTGCCCCGGGCTGGTTTTACGGCATCTTCTTGATCTTGATTTTTGCGGCGGTATTAAAAGTTCTGCCATTCGGAGGAATGGTGGATGCCCCTCCACCAGCCAATAAGCTGGATTACGCCCTGAGCATGCTCAATCACATGGTTTTGCCCGTGGCAGCCTATTCACTCAGCCAGATATTCTTAAGCATTTTCACCTGGCGCACCTTCTTCCTGATCTATTCCAGTGAAGATTACGTGGATATGGCCAAGGCTAAAGGCCTGCCATCGCGAGATATCAATAATAAATATATCCTGCGGCCGACGCTGCCGACGATCATTACCAGTTTTGCGCTGCTGGTCATCACCACCTGGACAGGGGCGCCAATCTTTGAAACAGTGTTTAACTGGCCAGGATTGGGCCGCGCTCTTTACCAGGCGATCGGCCTGTTTGATACTCCCGTTATCGTAGCGGAAACAGTCGTTTTCTCCTACCTGCTGACGATCACGGTATTTTTACTGGACATTGTCTATGCCCTGGTCGATCCACGGGTGAAAATTGGCGGGGAAGGGAGTCGAACGTAGCTATGAATTTGAGATCTGGATTTAAAGAGATACTACGTTATCCCACCGCCCTGGCCGGAGCCATTATCATCCTGATTCTGCTAGCAGTTTCGGCTTATGCGGTAATTTCCATCCCATACGATAAAGCAATCCAGCTATGGAAAGGAGCCGAAGCAGATTGGTATAAGAGCCCAAAGTTGGCGGCTCCCAC